>QWCE01000603.1_pt1 | contig 151011 bp, 124 predicted proteins | sample 1972531 | NCBI WGS metagenome assembly QWCE01 (sample SAMN09866716, study PRJNA288562) | Human gut metagenome isolate term4_stool, whole genome shotgun sequencing... | reverse complement strand
CAGGAAAACTCCTTCCGTTGTGAGGTGGACGGTGTCCTCGAAGCTATTGCCCGCGCCCACAACAACATCGCACCGGCACAGCTTTACCTCGGTCGCTCTAAGCTCTACAACGCCTCGAAGAACCGCTCTATCAAGGCCTTCAACCTCAACCCCGAGCACGACAAGCGAGAAATGCCGGGCGGTATCGACCCGCGCGTTTGGGTTCTCCGCATCAAGCGTGGCACCAAAGACGTTGGTGCCATGGCCTGGTTCGCTACTCACGGCACCTCCCTCACCGACAACAACACCTTCCTCAGCCCCGACAACAAAGGCGTTGCTGCCTACATCTGGGAGCATGACGAGATGGGTGTCGACTACATGACCACCAAGGAGCCGTTCGTCGCCGCCTTCATCCAGACGAACGCCGGCGACATGACCCCCAACCTGTGGGTGCGTAAGCTACACCCCTCCGGCCCCACCAATGACAACGTTCTCAACAACGCCATCATTGCCAAGCGTCAGTACGATGCCTGTCACAAGGCCTGGACGAATGCCGTTCCATTGAAGGGATCCGGCATCGCCACCTCCCATCGTTACGTAGACTTCGCCCACCAAGTTGTCCCCGGTAAGTACACCGTGGACGGCAAGCAGTGGCGTACTGTTCCCACCGTGATGGGCGCCTCCGGCGCAGCATCCTCCGAAGAAGATAACTACGAGTCCGTCGTGTACCCGATCATCCGTGAAGGCGACAAGGGCCCCTTCACCAAGTTCTGGGATTGGGACCGGAAGAACCAGCTTCTCGACGCTGACTGGGATTACCAGTCCCCGAAGCTCAACTTCCTCCCCCTTGGCTACATGCCGGTGAAGGGCTGGAACCCGCAGGAACTTCCGCTCACCATCTTCCGCTTGGGTGAGCTGGTCTTCGTCTGCCGGTCTGCGCTGCCGTCGTCTGGTCTCCAAACGACTCGGTGTCCCCATGGAAAACGTCATCTTCCAGGGCTACACCAACTCCTACTGCCAGTACTGCGTCACGCCGGAAGAATACATGGCCATGCAGTACGAAGCCGGTGAAACACAGTTCGGTCGCGAGACCCTGGGCGCTCACCTGAAGCACTACGACGCCATGTGCGACGAACTGCTCGGCCGTAGCAAGCCCTACAAGAGCACTACTAACCGAGCCTACAAGGCCAACATGTGGATCCCCAGCTGGCTGCCTGCGGTTCCCGCCGACACCTTGCCGAAGGGCAAGAAGTACGGTGACGTTCTGCTGCCCCCGCCGGCCACGGTCAAGCGTGGCGCCAAGCTTGATGTTGACTTCCAGGCAACCCACCTTAATAACAAGCTCTACCGCGGAAGCACCTACCATGAGGTGCAGAAGCTCGTGGGCGGCAAGTGGGTACGCATCGCTGACGACTTCCACTACGACACCATCCTCGACTGGCGTCGTCCGGATGGTTCCAAGACCGAGTCCATCACTCGCGTCACCTGGAACATCCCGAAGAACCAGCCGACCGGTACTTACCGCATTGTGTTGCGTGGTGACGCCAAGAGTAAGAGCGGCAAGCTGACCCACTGGCAGGGCAAGACGAATAGCTTCAAAGTCGTCTAATACTGTCGCTGTTCACACCAGTATGTGAACAAGGTCTAAACATTGTGGAGGCAGGAGATGCGATCTCCTGCCTCCACTGTATTTCCACTGTTCAACCTGCGCTTATCTACTATGCTGATACACAAGATTGGTACCCGTTTTCTGGGAGGAGTCACAGTGATCGGACGTTTCGGTATTACTGATGTCCAACCTGTAGTCGACAGCGGAAACTCTCCGGCAAAGGCTGTCGTTGGAGAGGTCATTCCCGTCAGTGCAACTGCCTGGCGCGAAGGCCACGACAAGCTCGCCTGCACCCTCTGGGTGAAGGGCCCCGGCGCGACCCGCGCACAACGCATCAGCATGACCCCAGGCAAAGTTGATGACACCTTCCATGCCTGCTTTGTTCCCGATCAAGAGGGCATGTGGACGTTCCGCATTGATGCCTGGTCTGATGTTCGGGCAACCTGGGTCCACGACATCAACGCAAAAATTGATGTCGGACAAGGACCCCAAGATCTTGCGAATGACCTTGAGATCGGTGCACAGATCCTCGAGGCGGCACTTCTCCAGAACAGTCGGAAGGTCATCAAAGCCACATTGCAGGAAGCCATTGATGCGCTCCGCAACACCGATCTTGAACTTTCCGAACGCATCGGACCGGCACTCTCGGACGACGTGACGGAGATTCTGGCAAAGCGTCCGGTGCGGGACCTTCTCACCCGGGGAAAACCTCACCGCATCTGGACTGATCGCAGCAAAGCCATGTATAGCTCCTGGTATGAGCTCTTCCCCCGTTCCACTGGTGGCCGCGATGAGCGTGGTCGTCCAGTACACGGTACCTTTGCAAGCACAGAAAAATGCTTTGCCCGCATCGCCGCCATGGGTTTCGATGTCGTCTACTTCCCACCCATCCATCCCATTGGGGAGATTAACCGAAAGGGGCGCAACAACACCCTCACCACTAGTAAGGAAGACGTGGGAAGCCCCTGGGCTATCGGGTCTAAAGATGGTGGTCACGATGCCATCCACCCACAGCTGGGGACGATGAAGGACTTCACCCATCTCGTCAAAGCCGCGAAAAAACACGGTATGGAAGTCGCCCTCGACCTTGCTCTCCAGTGCGCTCCAGACCATCCCTGGGCACAAGCCCATCCCGAATGGTTCACTGTTCTCCCCGACGGCTACATTGCCTATGCGGAGAACCCACCGAAGAAGTACCAGGACATCTACCCTCTCAATTTCGACAACGATTACGCCGGACTCACCGATGAGATTGAGCACGTCGTCCGACTCTGGATGAAGAAGGGAGTCCGAATTTTCCGGGTCGACAACCCCCATACCAAGCCCGGAATGTTCTGGGAAGACCTCATCTCCCGAATTAAGCGCACTGATCCAGACGTCCTCTTCCTCGCGGAGGCCTTTACTCGCCCTGCCCGCATGTTCGGTTTAGCCCGTCTAGGCTTCTCCCAGTCATACACCTACTTCACCTGGAAAACCGCCAAGTGGGAGCTTGAAGAGTTCAGCAAGTTAACCTTGCGGCATCTCGATGAAGCCCGCCCCAACCTCTTCACCAACACTCCCGATATCCTGCACGAGAGCTTGCAGCACGGCGGACCGGGTATGTTTGCTATCCGCGCCACCCTGGCAGCAACGCTCTTCGCCAGCTGGGGTATCTACTCGGGATTCGAAATCTACGAGCATATTGCCGTCGCTCCAGGTTCTGAAGAGTATCTCCACTCAGAGAAGTACGAACTGCGCCCCCGCGATTTTACTGCCGCGCTAGAGAATCACGAAAGCCTCGAACCGTGGATCACCACCTTAAACCGGATTCGCCGCGAACATCCGGCCCTTCAACAAAACCGTCAGTTGGTCTTCCACCACTGTGACAATGATGCTGTCATAGCGTATTCGAAGTTCGATCCTAAGACTGGCGACTCCATTCTTGTTGTCATCAACCTCAATCCCTTCGGTACCGAAGAGACCACCATCAGTCTCAATATGCCTGCAATAGGCCTTGATTGGTACGACCAGATGGATGTGCGTGATGAAGTAACTCAGCAAACCTTCCATTGGACGCAACGCAATTATGTGAAACTAGAACCGTGGAGCAATGTTGCTCACATTCTTGTGCTACCTACGGTTCCCCAAGAACGTCGCGCTGATCTCTGCTACCGAGATGTTGCTGAGGACTAGGCGTTAGGAAAAGAGAAAGCCATGTCATCGACCTACGATCCGATGATCTCGGATATCGACCGCGCCACACTTGACGCAGTCGCCTGCTCGAACCCCCACCACTTTTACGGTGCACACGAGGAGGAAGCGGCTGGCGGAACAGTCTTCCGCACCCGCCAGCCCGCTGCTGACCTTGTTTCAGTCCGCATCGGTGGGGTGGACTATCCACTGGAGTGCCGCGGCTCCGAAATCTGGGCTGGCATTGTGGAGATGACTGACATTGCTGACTACCGACTTGTCATCCACTACCCCGATGGATGTACTCGAATTGTCGCAGATCCCTACCGTTTCCTCCCCACCGTGCACGAACTCGATGAGTACCTCATCGGAGAAGGCCGCCACGAAGAACTGTGGAAATCACTCGGCGCACACACCCGTACCTACACCACCCCTGACGGAGAAGTCACTGGTGTGAGCTTCGCTGTGTGGGCTCCCAATGCCCGCGGTGTGTCAGTATGTGGCGACTTTAACGGGTGGAATACCCAGCAATACCCACTGCGCACACTTGGTTCCTCTGGTGTGTGGGAGATTTTCATCCCAGAGATTGGGGAAGGTGCTCTCTACAAGTTCGCTATCCATGGTGCGGACGGTGTCATTCGCGAAAAATTCGATCCCTTCGCCTTCGCCACGGAGGTGCCACCAGCAACTGCATCCCGTGTGTTTGAAAGCCACTATGAATGGCAGGATGACGAGTGGATGGATGCCCGCCCGGCGCGCCAGCCCCACCTCGAGCCTATGAGTGTCTACGAGCTTCACCTAGGGTCGTGGAAATCGGGACAGAGCTACCGAGAGTTGGCAGACTCCCTCATCGATTACCTGGATTACACCAACTTCACCCATGTTGAGCTTCTCCCGGTAGCGGAACATCCCTTCGGCGGCTCGTGGGGCTACCAGGTGAGCGCCTACTATGCTCCAACCGCACGCTTTGGGAGCCCCGACGACTTCCGCTATCTTGTCGACCGCCTCCACCAAGCGGGCTACGGTGTTCTGGTCGACTGGGTGCCGGCTCACTTTCCCAAAGATGCCTGGGCTCTGTCCCGATTTGATGGAACACCCCTCTACGAGCACCCGGATCCCCGTCGTGGGGAACAGCCCGACTGGGGCACCTATGTGTTCAATTTTGGGCGCCGGGAAGTCCGCAACTTCCTTGTAGCCAATGCACTCTTCTGGCTACAGGAGTACCACGTTGATGGTCTGCGAGTCGATGCCGTCGCTTCCATGCTCTATCTGGACTACTCCCGTTCTGATGGCGAGTGGTTACCCAACCAATACGGTGGCCGCGAGAACTTAGAAGCGGTGCAATTCCTTCAGGAAATGAATGCCACCGTGCACAAGCATTTTCCAGGTGTTGTCACCGTCGCAGAGGAATCCACCTCCTGGCAGGGAGTTACGCGCGACACCGCATCCGGAGGTCTGGGCTTCAGTTTTAAGTGGAATATGGGCTGGATGAACGACACTCTCCGTTACTTTGGGCGCGACCAGCTATTCCGCAATTACCATCACCAAGACATCACCTTCTCCCTGATGTACGCCTGGAGTGAGAACTTCGTCCTCCCCATCAGCCATGATGAGGTCGTCCATGGAAAAGGTTCGCTGTGGGAACGTATGCCGGGCGACGCCTGGGCTAAAGCAGCTGGGCTTCGCGCCTTCCTCGCCTACATGTGGGCTCACCCGGGCAAGAACCTTCTCTTCATGGGGCAGGAGTTTGGTCAAAGCCGAGAATGGTCCGACGAGCGTGGCCTCGACTGGGGCGATCTGGATGGCTGGCAGAGCGAATTCCACCGCGGTATTCTCTCGTGCACCCGTGACTTGAACCTCGTGTACCGCGAGAACCGCGCCCTCTGGTCTCAGGACCATCACCCAGGAGGTTTCAACTGGATTGATGCCAACGATTCGAACAATAACGTCATCACATTCCTGCGTTTCGGTGATGACGGATCAATCATGGCCTGTCTGTTCAACTTCTCCGGCATCCAACACGACCACTACCGGGTGGGCCTTCCCGCTGCAGGCTTCTGGCATGAAGTGCTGAACACCGATTCCACCTTCTACTACGGATCTGGAGGCGGGAACCTCGGCGGTGTCACAACTGAAGACGTGAGCTGGCATGACCGGCCCTATTCTGCAGAAGTGACTCTTCCCCCAAATACCGGCATCTGGCTGCGGTACGAAGGCTAACCGCTCCAAGCACGAGAAGGGCGGGTGTTCATACAGTTCGTATGAACACCCGCCCCCATCTTTTCGTATCCTTCTCCCTGCTTTATCGTGCTATCCGTTAGAACAGCAGAGAGGCCAGCTGCTGACGCGCCGCAATAACCAGAGGATCAGTGGGATCACACATAGCGAAGAGGTTAACGAGATGCTTGCGTGCTTCGGTCTTCTCCTCCCCCGTCGTGCGGGCAATCGTCGTGAGAAGACGGGTGAAAGCGGCTTCTGCTCCAACCTCCGTCATTTCTCGATCCGCGGCATCGCATTGGGCGGAGATGTCCGCGGGATGCGCGTCTGCGTAAGCAATCGTGTCCTCATCGGTGGAAGCGGCACGCGCAAGCGTCTGGTACAGCGCAAGCGCAGACTCTGCCGCATGATCTCCCGGGTTATGCTCCAGGTGGTCAGCCAGTAGCGCCTCGGCTGCGGCATAATCCCCGGTATCGGCGAGTGCCTCAGCTTGGTCGACGATAGTGGCGGGAGCTGTATCTGACGCCGCATCAGTTGCCACCGGACCGCCAAAGGCCTCCAAGCCCGGAATATTTCCATCAGCAGGCATGGGGGAAAGACGACCGCTGACTGCGTTCATTAACGCATCAAGCCACCCTCGCAGTTGTGGTTCCGATTGGGCGCCAGCAAAGGCGTCTAGCGGGTGTCCCTTGGCAATCGCCACCACGGTAGGCACTGATTGCACTTTGAAGGCCTGTGCGAGCACAGGCTCCTTTTCTGTGTTCGCCTTTGCCAGAATCCATTTACCTTGGTATTCGGCAGCGAGCTTTTCCAAGACAGGGGTGAGCTGTTTACAAGGCTGGCACCATTCCGCCCAGAGGTCGATGACGATTGGTACGTAGTGAGAGAGCTGTATCATGGCCTCGAAATTGGCCTCGGTAAGCTCAATTATGGCGGGAAGTCCGTTGCTGCTACGCACGCTAGTAGTCGGGGTGCTTGATACTGCAGCGGTGACTGCACTAGTACCTGCGGCGAAGGAGCCGGCGGCAGGGCGATCTGCCGGATGATCTTTGGCGATAAAACGTGGTTTATCACCAGCGGAACTAGCGCGGTGGGCCTTTGCGCGTTGTTGCTCTTCCGTCACACGCGCCTCCGCGACCGCTTTTAGGGCAGACAGATCGATGTTTTCCACGGTGCTTCCTTCAACTTCTCTGGAGTGTTCTTCCTCAGTTTAAACAGCTGCTAAAAAAGTCGCAGCTCAGTGCTTTCAATACCGCGCAACTCGTCATAATCCAGAACTGTGCAACGGATTCCACGATCTTCCGCAAGAGTGCGTGCTTGTGGCTTAATGGACTGCGCAGCGAATACTCCGTGTACTGGTGCCAACACCGGATCTCGATTCAGCATGTCCAGGTAACGCGTGAGCTGTTCCACACCATCGATACCCCCCACACGTTTAATCTCCACCGCAATCGTCCCACCGGACTCATCTCGACAGAGAATATCCACCGGCCCGATGGCGGTGGGGTATTCACGGCGTACGAGAGTAAAGCCTTCCCCTAACACCTCAATGTGTTCCGCTAAAAGCTCCTGCAGGTGCTGCTCCACACCATCTTTCTCAAGCCCTGGGTCCGGCCCCAGCTCAATCTCCTCGTCAAGTACCACCTCACCAATGAGGATGCGAAGCTGCTCGCGCGCTTTATTCTCCACTACCCATAGTTTTTCCCCGGTGGGACAGCCATCTTCATCCAGAATGGCCTGTTCCTCGAGCCAGCAGGGCGGGGTCATCCAGTTGAGAGGCTTATAAGCACGGTCGTCGGCATGCACGCTAATGGACCCGTCTGCCTTGATGAGAATAAGACGACGGGACATGGGGAGATGGGCGCTCAGGCGGCCAACGTAGTCCACCTGGCAGTCTGCAATAACCAATCGCACCCCTCCTACGATAGGTCAGACTGTCGGGAAATGGGGAGTGCCTTGCCTAGAATGGAGGTATGCCAGGTTCGACGTTTACCTCTTCTACTCCACCGTTTTTTGGTGAACCCACCACGCTTGCCACTCGCGAAATCTATCGAAACAACTGGATGGTGGTGACGGAGTCGGACCTAGAACGTCCTGATGGTTCTCCGGGCCTTTATGGGGTTGTTCACAAACCTACGGGTGTCGTGGTAGTGGCGTGGCGAGAGTCAGAATTGGACCCTGCAGGAGAAGTCCTCATGGTAGAGCAATATCGTTATGCGTTAGGCCGACGCTGCTGGGAATTCGTCGCGGGCACTGCACCCGACCTCGCTGAGCAGGAGCCTGCGGAACTCGCACAACGAGAACTTCGCGAAGAGACAGGGTACCGCGCCGCTGATGTTCATAACGTCGGATGGATTGATGTCGCACCTGGCTTCGTGGACCAGACGCAGCATGTCTTCCTTATGCGCGACATCACTGCTGGAGAGGCTGAGCAGGAGGAAACCGAGGCAGATATTCGCTGGCGCTGGTGGCCAGTCACCGAGCTAAAAACTGCATTACGGGACAGTCAGATTACTGATGCACAGGCCCTCGCAGCCTGGACATTGGTAGAACCATATTTGGAGTTTTAGGCTTAGCAATAATGACCTCAGAATCTCCTAAACCACTCCGGCCTCCCTACCCTCGCCGGTACATCACCCCATTTGGATTTGAGCCGGGAGAAGAACCAGGGAAAGAGTATTCCCGTTTTGGCTCTCCACTCCTAGGGGCTGCCGGCGAGACCCCCCGGAAGGCACGCACACGCATCTTCTGTATTCTCTGGGTACTGCTGAGCGGTGCGCACTTGTCGGGCGCTATCGCCTGTCTGTTGATCATCTCCAGCATTGTCCCATCAGATCGTGTTTTTCGGCCAGACGTGGCAGTGTTGACGTGGGAGGCTGTTCCAGCCTTCATCGGTATCGCCTACGCCATTGGTATCACTAGCTCATTCTTGTACATCAACCACGCTCTCAAATGGTTCGTCGAGGAGCGCGTTCCCACTGAGAAAAACCGCTGGCAGGTACTGCTGGGCCCCCGCCACCTGGCACTATTACAGTTGGCGCTATGGCTCATCGGGGCCGTGATCTTCGGTTTCCTCTATGGACAGGTTGAACTCTCCATGGGGTTGCGGATTGTCCTCACCGTACTGGTGGGTTCGGTCATCATGACCGCTGTGTGTTTCTTGGCTGCTGAGTTTGCGTTGCGCCCTGCCGCATCAGTAGTTCTCTCTCACTATGGGCCCCGTAGCCGCTTTGTGACTGGCATTGCCTCCCGCATGTCTCTCGTGTGGATCGCCGGAACAGGCCTGCCCGTGTTGGGGTTGCTTTTAGTCGGGGCAACTAACCTCTACACCACAGAGTTCTCTATTCAAGAAATGTCGCGCTTCATCGTCATTATGGCGGTATGTATTCTACTGTTCTCAGCCGTGCTCAACATCCAGATCTCAAACTACATCACTCCTCCTTTGAACCGGGTGAGGTACGGGATGGAACGTGTGGCCATGAGCGATTTCGATACTGAAGTCGCAGTCTTTGACGGCTCAGAGATCGGTGAGCTACAAGCGGGATTTAATAATATGGTGCATGAGCTCCGGGAACAGCAGCATGTGAAGACCCTTTTCCGAAAGCATGTGGGATCGAAGATTGCCGACCGCGCACTCTCTACCTCAGCAGCCGGCCGAAATGTCACGCAACGTGACGCGTCGGTGTTCTTCATCGACATCATTGGCTCCACCAAACTTAGCCTGGAATACGACAGTTCCACCGTTGTCGATCTGCTCAACCGGTTTTATACCATCGTGGTGGAAGAGGTGAACCGCACGGGAGGAGTCGTCAACAAATTCGCCGGTGATGCCGTGTTGGCTGTGTACAACGTGCCGGATGACCATCCTGATCCGGCAGGTGCCTCACTCTATTGCGCCCGTGTCGTCATGAACCGACTCGATCGCGAGCTTCCAGAGATTGCAGCTGCTGTCGGGATTTCAGCTGGACGGGTGGTAGCCGGAAATATTGGCTCTAAAGACCGCTACGAGTACACCGTTATCGGAGATCCAGTCAATATTGCCTCTCGTCTTTCTGAGCTGGCTAAGCGCGAACCAGGCCGTATTCTGGCTTCCCAACGGACAGTGAACCTTGCCAATGCGGAGGAAGCGCACTTCTGGATGATTGATGGAGCAACGGTGCTGCGCGGTCGCTCAGATGCGACAGTTCTGGCCCGCCCAGAGAACCCCGTCGTCGCGTCCTTTGCAGAACGTGAAGAACGGGACCACCAGCGGGAGACCCAAGACTGAAACGATCCTCCTCTTATATTTTCAGGGAAGTTCGTTCTATAGACCTTGTTGATAAAGACGCTTCGACGGCCGAGACTCCAACCAAGAAAGCAATGCGGAGTGAGCGGAGGGGCTCAGCGCCAATTCCACTTGCGGATCACAACCCGTGAGCGCAACAATCCGGGTGGACTCATCCATTAGTCGGATTTCCAGCCCATGAGGACTTCGACGCGCTGAAATGCGGATTTCTTCGCGGTTGAGATCGAAGGCTTTTCGATCAACGAATTTCAGAAGCTTGTAGAAACGTACTCGATTCTCTTCATAGACGAGAATCCCATGCCGCCATCCGTGTTCTCCCTCAGCCGGGAGAAAACGCATGAGGACACCGGTACCTTTGTCCTTTAATGCAGTCATATGACGGTAGAAAAAATACAACGCAACCGCCAGCGCAATAAGTACTACGCTAACGGCTACGATACTAATCCACCACATGAAGGCAGCTTACCCCGAAAGCCCTATTGATCGCTAACTATCCAGCTCACGAACGAACTCCGGGGCAGCTCCCTCAATACTCAATTATTACTATTCTGAGGCGAGCCGCTTCGCGGCACGCATCTGTGCCTTCAGCTGTGCTCGTTCTCCCTCGGAAGATTCCTCAGGAAGCACCGCCAACTTCTTCTCGGCATCCTCGATGGAAATAGCCGAAGCAGGCGTGGCATTCTCCGCCATTACGACGACGTGAGTTCCGGTACAGGACAGCAAGCCACCGGACACCGCAAAGACGAGGAATTCACCATCGGTGCTATGCACCGTCACTACCCCATCGTCTGCCATCTGGGCCAGGATAGGCTGTCTTCCGTAGAGGATACCCATCTCGCCTTCGACCGTTGTACTAGTCACACTAGTTGCGGTTCCAGACCAGACGGATCCATCAACCGAGACGATTGAAACATCCAAGTCGGCCATTGTGGTTACTCTCCCTTAAGGGCCTTGGCCTTGGCCTCCACCTGGTCCAGACCACCCACATCGTTGAAGGCCTGCTCCGGGTACTTGTCGAACTCGCCCTTGCAGATCTTGTCGAAGGCCTCAATGGTATCCGCCAGCGGAACCACTGAACCTGGGGTACCGGTGAACTTCTCTGCCACCAGCATGTTCTGACCGAGGAACTGCTCAATACGACGGGCACGACCAACCAGCACCTTGTCCTCTTCGGACAGTTCGTCCATACCGAGAATGGCGATGATGTCCTGCAGTTCCTTGTACTTCTGCAGCACACTAATGACGTTCTGAGCAACGCGGTAGTGCTCTTCACCAACGATGCCGGGCTCCAAAATACGAGAAGTGGAGGACAGCGGATCCACAGCCGGATAAATACCCTTGGAGGCAATACCACGCGAAAGCTCGGTGGTGGCGTCCAGGTGAGCGAAGGTGGTCGCCGGGGCCGGGTCGGTGTAGTCGTCTGCGGGAACGTAGACGGCCTGCAGCGAGGTAATGGAGTGGCCCTTCACCGAGGTAATGCGCTCCTGCAACTGGCCCATTTCATCTGCCAGGGTCGGCTGGTAACCCACGGCAGACGGCATACGGCCGAGCAGTGTGGAAACCTCAGAACCTGCCTGGGTGAAACGGAAGATGTTGTCAATGAAGAGGAGCACGTCTTGGCCCTGCACATCGCGGAAGTACTCTGCCATGGTCAGCGCAGAGAGGGCGACGCGCATACGGACTCCTGGCGGTTCGTCCATCTGGCCGAACACGAGCGCGGTATCGGGGAGAACCCCCATCTCCCCCATTTCCAGAATGAGGTCGGTACCCTCACGGGTACGTTCACCAACGCCTGCGAAGACGGATGTACCGGAGAATTCACGGGCGATACGGGTAATCATTTCCTGGATAAGAACGGTCTTACCCACACCGGCACCACCGAAGAGACCGATCTTGCCGCCCTTGACGTAGGGGGTGAGCAGGTCAATGACCTTGATACCAGTCTCCAGAATTTCGGTCTTACCTTCGAGTTGGTCGTAGCTAGGAGGATCGCGGTGGATAGACCACTGCAGACCATCACGGCCCAGGCCGGGCTCGTCAAGGCACTCACCGAGTGCGTTGAAGATGTGCCCCTTTACTACATCACCAACTGGGACGGAGATAGAGTTACCAGTGTCGACCACCTTCACACCACGGACGAGGCCGTCGGTAGGCAGCATGGCGATGGTGCGAACCACATTGTCGCCCAGGTGCTGAGCAACTTCGAGGGTGACGAGCCGGGTTTCACCGCTCAGCATCACCTCAACGTGGAGGGCATTGTTGATCTCTGGGATAGCACCACGGGGGAACTCCACGTCCACCACGGCGCCAATAACGCGGACGACGCGGCCTTCAAGGACGGTATCCGCTGCTTTCTGATCAGTCAGGGCTGAGGTCATCTTTTAATCTCTTCCTGCACTCTCCGAGAGAGCGCCAGCTCCACCAACGATCTCGGTAATTTCTTGGGTAATTTGGGCCTGACGAGCCGTATTAGCAAGACGGCTGAGGTCTTTAATGAGTTCATTAGCGTTGTCGGTGGCCGCTTTCATAGCGGTACGCCGGGCAGCGCATTCAGACGCAGCCGACTCGAGCGAGGCAGCAAACACGCGCGTCGTAATGTAGCGCGGAAACAGTTCGTCGAGGAGCTCTTCGGCATTGGGCTCGAACTCGTATTCGGGGGGCAGCGCGTCTGATCCAGCAGGGTCGGACAGCATGTCCTCGCCGAGGGTAATCGGATCGTCTTCGTACACTGCCTCGATAGGAATCATGCGGCGCACGGTGGGAACCTGCGACAGCATAGATCGGAATGTGGTGTAGACCAGGTAGATTGCGTCACACCCGTGAATTTCCGTTCCATCAGGGGCCGGCAAGGTGCCGTCGGAGCCCTGTAGGTAGCTATCGAGCAGATGCTCTACCGGAACTTTTAGGTTCTCGTATTCGGGATTCATGGAGAATCCAGACCACTGGCCAGCAAGGGGGTGGTTGTGGAAGGAGTGGTGCGCAATACCTTTGGCGCCCATCACGTAGAGCACCGGCTCAGTGCCATGCTGCTGGAGCATTTCGCACAGCTCATCGGCTGCTTTTAAGACGTTGTGGTTGTAGCCACCACACATGCCGCGGTCGCTGGTAATAATCAGCACGGCAGCGCGTTTCGGGTTAGGTCGGTCAGCAAGAAGGGGATGCGTCATGTTGGTCGCGCCTGCCACTGCAGATAACACATTGACAAGTTCTTGCGTGTATGGTGCTTGTGCAGCTGTACGAGCCTGCGCACGAGTAATGCGCGAGGACGCAATGAGCTCCTGTGCGTGGAAAATCTTCGCATTTGACTTGGTCGCAGCGATTCGACCTTTCAGCGCTTTAAGATCTGCCATTACTTACTCCCCCTCCTTTCTGCCTGGTAGAAGTCGGATCGTCATGCCTTAGCCCTTCCGTGAAGCAGTGCGCTTCACCTGCAGGGTCTCTTGGGTGACAGCGTCTTCTTCCATAGCCTCAACATGCAGCGGGGAACCATCGGAGAGACGGAAGATCTTCTTGAATGCCTCGGTGGCGTTGACCAGAGTGGAGATGACCTCGTCCGTCAGCGGTGCTCCACCGTCGATGGCGTCGAAAATGTCGGAAGAATTGCGGTGTAGCTCGCTCATGAGCTGCTCTTCGAAGCGTCGAACTTCTTCTACTGGCACCTCGTCGTAGTAGCCATTACTGGCCAGGTAGATGGTGACGATCTGATCCTCCACCGACCACGGGTGGTGCTCGCCCTGCTTCAGAACTTCCACGAGGCGAGAACCACGGGCCAACTGCCGCTTCGACGCATCATCGAGGTCCGATGCGAACGCTGCGAAGCCTTCCAGTTCACGGTAGGAAGCCAGGTCTAGACGGACACGACCGGACACCTTCTTCATACCTTTTGTCTGGGCAGCGCCACCCACGCGGGACACGGAGATACCGACGTTGACGGCGGGGCGAACGCCACTGTTGAAGAGGTTTGACTCGAGGAAGACCTGGCCATCCGTAATGGAGATGACGTTGGTCGGAATGTAGGCGGAGACGTCGTTAGCCTTAGTTTCGACAATAGGCAGGCCAGTCATGGAACCGCCGCCCATATCGTCAGAAAGCTTCGCACACCGCTCGAGAAGACGGGAGTGCAGGTAGAAGACGTCACCGGGATAGGCTTCACGTCCTGGCGGACGGCGCAGCAACAAGGAGATTGCACGGTATGCTTCAGCCTGCTTGGACAGGTCGTCGAAGACAATGAGGACGTGCTTGCCTTGGTACATCCAGTGCTGGCCCAAAGCGGAGCCCGAGAAGGGTGCGAGCCACTTGAAACCGGCGGAGTCGGATGCGGGGGCTGCCACGATGGTGGTGTATTCCATGGCGCCGTACTCTTCCAGAGCCGCCTGGACACCTGCAATGGTGGAACCCTTTTGGCCAATGGCCACATAGATGCAGCGCACCTGCTTGGAAGGATCACCGGATTCCCAGTTCGCCTTCTGGTTAATGATGGTGTCAGTGCAGATAGAGGTCTTACCTGTCTTACGGTCACCGATGATGAGCTGACGCTGGCCACGACCAATGGGAGTCATGGCGTCAATGGCCTTGAGGCCGGTCTGCATCGGCTCATGCACAGGCTTGCGCTGCAGTACGGTAGGTGCTTGCAGCTCGAGGGGACGTTCACTCTCTGCCTCGATCGGTCCCTTGCCATCGATGGGCTGGCCGAGAGGGTTAATCACGCGGCCGAGGAAGGCATCGCCGACAGGAATGGAGAGAACCTCTCCAGTGCGGCGGACTTCGTCACCCTCCTTGATTTCTTCGAAGCTACCCAGCACCACGGCGCCGATTTCGCGCTCGTCCAGGTTCTGGGCGACGCCAAGTACACCACCCGGGAATTCCAGCAGCTCGTTAGCCATTGCCGAGGGTAGTCCGCTGACGCGGGCAATACCGTCGGCGGCTTCAACTACGGCACCAATTTCGCTGCGGGTAGCGCTGGGGTCGTAGGAGTCCCGGAACTGCGCAAGGGCATCCCGAATTTCTTCGGAGGAGATCTTCAACTCCGCCATCTTTTCCCTGCTCTTCCTAATTGTTTTTGTCTAGACCAAGCTGCGCCGGAGCGATTCAAGCTTGCTAGCGAGGCTTCCGTTGATAATTTCGTTGCCCACCTTGATGATGACGCCGCCGATAATGGTGCGGTCAACCACCTCATGGATGGACACCTCGATGCCGTAGATGTCGCGAAGCTTTGCCCGGAGGCCTTCACGCTGGGCATCGGTGAGTGCTACAGGAGTAGTCACGTCGGCAACACGCCGACCGGTTTCATGCGCCGCCTGACGCGAGAGAATATCGAGGTCATCAGCGACGAGTCCTTCTTGTGGGCGAGCTACCGCCTGTGAAGCGAGGATCTCGGAAATCGCAGAGACTTTTCCGTACAACATCTGTGCCAGCAGGGCGCGTCGCTCATCTGCAGAAGCCTGCCGATCACCCAAGGCCTGTTCCAATCCGGGATGGGCCTTGATCGTCCGGCTCAATCGGAAAAGTTCCTCTTCTACCTGCGGCAATGAGTTAGAAAGTTCAGCTGCCTGGAGAAGTGCAGAGCGGGCGGTGCGAACGAGTCCGTCACGGAGATCGGCCGGATTGGACCAATCACGTGCAGCAGCTTCCTGGCAGACACGCAATGTTTCGGGCAATACTTTGCCCTCAATGAGGCGCGTCATCAGTGCTTTGCGCTGTTCCGGGCTGGCGGACACGTCTGCTAGTGCAACGCGGGTCGGGCGGTCTGCTTCAACTAGTTCAACAATCGTGAACAGTTCAGCACCCATCTGCTGCCCTACTACTACGGACTGTTCACTCTCGCGAATAAGTTGTTCTGCGAGGGAACGGATGGTAGCAAGGGCATCGCGGCTGGCGGCATACATGACACTCATCGACGGGCAACTCCCGCAGTGTCATTGTCACCGAGGCTGGCGAGGAAAGCATCAATGGTGTCGGATCGCTTGGCGTCGTCATCCAGCTCTTCGCGAAGAATGAGTTCTGCCAGATTCGTTGCTTGCACACCAATGTCGTTCTTCAGATCGGTGTAAGCCTTCTGACGCTGTGCGTCGAGGGACTGCTGTCCGCTGGCAATGATGCGGTCGGACTCGGCCATGGCCTTGTCCTTCATCTCAGCCACGATCTGTCGTCCCTGTTCACGAGCTTCCTCGCGAATCTGAGTTGCGTCATCGTGAGCTTGTGCCAGCTGTTGGTTGTATTCATCCAACGTTTGCTGCGCCTTGGCCTGCAGCTCTTCAGCCTTGGCCATGCCGCCTTCAATACGATCCCGGCGCTCCTGGAAGACCTTTCCATAGCGCGGGAGGACGAATTTCCACATCAACAGCATGATGACGATGAAACAGACCAGTGACCACACCACGTCATAGTTAGCCGGGAAGAGGGGGCCGAGACTCCCGCCGAGAGGCATGTTCTCGGTGGAGTCTCCTCCTCCGGAGGCAAGGATAAGTGAGGTCATCATTTCGGGTAGTCCCAACGTTTAGAAGAGGAAGCCGGCCACGAGGGCGATCAGGGCGAGGGCTTCGGTAAAGGCGATGCCGAGGAACATGGTGGTACGGAGCTGGCCGGCCATTTCGGGCTGACGGGCCATGGCCTCAACGGTCTTGCCGGCGACGATACCAATGCCCAGGCCGGGGCCGAGGGTAGAGATACCGTAACCGACAGTGCCGAGACCCCGGATGGTGGTTTCTGCGTTGGCGGCAAGCGTCATCAGATCCATTATTTTTCCCTTCTTAGTCCTCCCCACCCATCGTGGGGGAAGCTCAAATGATATGCATATGAAGTTGTGGGAGGAGTGAACCTAGCAGCTTTTCTGGCGACTAATGCTCACTGGCGTGTAGTGAAAGATCGATATACACAGCGACCAGCAGGGCAAAGATGTAGGCCTGCAGGAAAATGACCAACAGCTCGAAAAGTGTGAAGAGGATGGCGGCGACCAACGTCACTGCGGACAGAGCAGTCCAACCATTGAGCTGCCAGAAGAAGAAGTTGGTGGCGCCAAAAATGAGTGCCAGGATGAGGTGTCCCGAGAGCATATTGGCCATGAGACGGATGGTCAGGGTAACCGGACGCAGGATGAACGTCGAGATGAACTCAATCGGAACCACAATAAGGTGCATCACCGGGGGCATGTTCGGGATGACAACCGAGGACTTCATGAACTTAAAGAAGCCGTACTTCCGAGATCCTGCGTAGATGAAGGCGATATAGCCGACAATGGCCATCACCAGTGGCATACCAATGCGTGCATTCGGGGAGACGTTGAGGAAAGGAATAACCGAGGGCAGGTTGAGGAAGAAGACAATAACGAAGGTAGTGGTGATAAGCGGAAGGAATCGCTTTCCTTCTTTCTTGCCGAGGATGTCTTCTGCAATGCCGGTGCGAACGAAATCAAGCACCATTTCTGCGGCGTTTTGGAGCTTTCCTGGAACAATCTTGGGGTTGTGAAAGGCGGCACCGAAGAAGATCGCCACCAGCAGAATCACGAAGAGGCGTACCAGCATGAGTCGGTCGATGGTGAACCACCCACCAGCCACATCATGAAGCCAGATCGGATCAGGGAAGAAATCCCCGAGAGATGGGGCGTCAAATACACCCCTCATGGCCGCTACATCTGAGCTGATCAGTGGTCTCTCCCCTCATGGAATGGAACCGCATGCACACGTGTGGCACCAGTGAACACGACAAGACAACCCTAACAGGCACGGCAGAAAAGACCTATCTGCAAGAGGCGACTATGGCAAGGTTCACTGCGAGCGATTACACATGATTTTGTGTCACTGCACTGCTCTCTTTTTACTAGAAAACGGCAGAAAACGTGATCTACGAGACAACCGTGTTGCCCTTTCGGTGTCCGGCTACTCGCACATACGTATCAATAGGAATACTAGTCCTCTTTTGACAACGGCGTAACGTAAGTGGCCTGCGTCTTTTTCACACCCACTGTCTCAGCTGCCAAAACAACTACCAGCGCCGCTGCCATCACCGCAACAAATGTGCCGCGATCATAGAACGTCAATCCTTTAATAGCAGCGACGACGACCAACACAATGAGAATCTTCAGCAGCCAACTCCCCATAATGATGGACATCGTCGTCGCCGGCGGGAGATTACGGGTCAGCAACACCATCACCACTGTGATGAGTTCAAACACACCTGCGATGAGACCCCCGATTACAGCCCCCCAAATACCAGCGGCACCGGCCACGAACCAGCCCACGAGCATACCCAGTACTAACACCACTGCCAGCCCGATGGCACCATTACGCAACGCATTCAGTAACGGAACCGGTTTCTCTTCCCGATACTGAGTCGGCTGCGCGGCTGTGGCCTGCGCCGCATCCGACTGCTGGGGATCCGGTTGACCTGCAGCGGGTGCTGCGTCAGCGGGGGTGTTACTCATTGGTCGGTTCCTCTCGCAGAGTACGCTGGTCATTCCGTGTACGGACACGGTGTGGTAAATGGGGCGCCGGAGACCGGCGGACAGCCGGCTGTGGCCGCACCGTCGCAGAGCGACGGGATAACGAAGGAGATACCTCTTGCCGCACGCGTGGGCCGACCCACCGCTGCTGAACGCGTGGCAGATACGTCATAATAGCGACAACAAGTGCCAACAAGATGATAAGCGGGAAGTAGACCTGCCACGGCACCAGCATTGGGGTGACGGCAGCGGTGGTGAGCCACCCGACCCAGAGGTAGATGATCAAAACCGAACGACGCTGCGAATGCCCCACCCGTAAGAGACGATGATGTAAATGCATCTTGTCCGGAGTGAACGGACTTACCCCGGCGCGCGTACGGCGAATCACCGCCATAACGAGGTCCAGTAGCGGAATAAACATCGCTGCTATCACCACCAGCAGTGGCGAGAGCAGAACGACCAAGTCCCCTACTCCATACGCAGAGAGCGAGATGCGCCCAGAGGCGGAGGTCGATGCGGCAGCCAAGTTAAGGCCGATGAGCATCGACCCAGAATCCCCCATAAAGAGACGCGCTGGTTGGAAGTTATGCGGCAAAAATCCGAGGCACGCACCTGCTAAGACCACTGAAATAATCGCTGGTGGATACGCAGATACTGCGCCCTCTTGCTCTGACAACACGTGCACCGAGAGCACCATAATGGCGAGTGAGGCGATTGTTCCCAACCCCGCCGCCAATCCGTCCAGACCATCCACGAAGTTTACTGCATTGATGATCGTCACCATCAGCAGCACAGTGAAAAAGCCAGCCTGCCATGGGTCCAGAACAAGGTTATTAATTCCGCCGAAAGGAATATAAATCTGCGTCCAGGAGAGCCCCATCACCACCATAATGCTCGCCACCACAATTTGTCCCAGCAACTTAGTGACAGCATCAAGGCCCCAGCGGTCATCGACGATACCAAGCAAAACGATGAGGCACGACCCCACCATCACGGCCTTCAGATCAGGAACATACTGAAAACCGTTCTGAAGAGCCGGCAGGTTGGAGGCGATGATATAGCCAGCGATAAGACCCAGAAAGATGCCCACACCACCCCACCTGGGAATAGGAATCACATGAACATCACGTTGACGCGGAATAGCCATCGCCCCACCGCGAATCGCGATCTTACGTACCAGACCAGTAATGAGAAATGCGACAACGAGCGATGACGACATCACCAGCCCTAACTCTCGCCACGGCACGCCAAGGCCACCAGCGACGCCAAACATTGAAGCGTCAGCCAGAGTCTCTACCAGCGGGGCGGAAATGATGCTCTCTCTTTCTTTCAGCGTTAGGCCGCGGAGCGCAGCAGCACAGTAGCGGGGACTCCCACGACCCGGGCGATATCGTCAGCAGTAATAGCACCCTCTCGAATAATGCGTGGAGGGTCGCATGTAACGTCCACAATAGTGGACGCCGTACCAATATCGGCAGGTCCACCATCCAGGTAGATGGCAACACTCTCCCCCAGCTGCTCTTCCGCCTGGTCAATAGACGTGGCTGGTGGATGCCCGGTGATGTTAGCCGACGACACCCCCAAGGGACCGGTGCGTCGCAGCAAATCCACCGCTACTGCATTCAGGGGCATCCGAAGCATGACAGATTCTGCCGTCTCCCCCAAGTCCCACTCGACAGACCGCGCCTGCGGAACCACCACACTCAAGCCCCCCGGCCAATACACCTTCATCAACGTGAGTGCCGCCGCGGGTAACTCTCCTGCGATGTCCTCGGCAGCCTGCCACGATCCAACCAAGACTGGCACCGGCATATCCGGACCCCGATGTTTCGCTGCCAACAGTGCAGCTACTGCGGCTGGAGAAAACGCATCGCAAGCAATCCCATACACAGTATCGGTCGGAGTAACAACCAACTGGCCGGCAGCAAGTGCTGCCGCCGCTGCGGAGAGCGCGGCAGCACGGTCGTGGCCAGGCTTACAGGTGTAGGTCGTCATCCTACTGTCCTTCCAGGGCATGCTCATCCAGGTGCCAACAGGCCGTCATAAAGCGTGGACGACCCGCCAAATCATAATGATCTCTACAGTCACTATAACCAGCTAGCGATGCCTCATGGCAGAGCGCCTCCCCCGTCATCTCATCATGTTCCATTCCCACCACCGCACCGGGTGAGAGAAGGAATGGCAGGTGGCGAAGGATAAGACGGCTAAGAACCAGCCCATCCTCTCCGGAAAACACCGCGTCTGCAGGATCATTCTCTGCAGTCTCCCGATCAACGGCACTCCCGGCGGGCACATAAGGCGGATTGCACACCACAAGATCGACGCTTTTACTGGGGATACCCCACGTGTCATAGGGCAACGCAGCATCTCCTGCCACAACCTTCACCTGCGGGGCAAGCTCCTCCGCATTGCGATGGAGGTACCGCAGCGCTCGCACAGAGTACTCCACTGCCCACACCTCGGCAGTAGGGAATGCACGTGCCAAGGCGAGAGCAAGAACTCCGGAACCCGCACACACGTCGAGGATTCGTAACGGCCGGGGCTCCCCGCCCCCCATCTCTACCGAGACGGTTCTCCCCGGGGAGTGCTGCACTTTACGCAGCGTATCGATAGCCCATTGAGCTAGCAGTTCGGTTTCGGGTCGGGGAATGAACACCCCCTCCCCAACTACAACCGAAAAATCGCAGAACGGGGCCTCTCCGAGGATGTGTTGAAGAGGCTCTCGGGACATACGACGCACTACCCAAGTGCGGAGTGTCTCACCTTGTATGTCGTCTACAATAGTGCCACTGTGCAGGATGAGCTGGGATGGTTCGCACGGAATCACGGCTGCTACTAAGAGACGCGCCTCAGCAGTAGGTGATGCCACCCCTGCTTCCGACAGACGGTCAGAGACCCAGCGCAACAAGGTGCGTACTGGCATATCAGTAGGGGGCACAAGTTGCGATGCGTTACTCACCAGGTATTACTCCGCTTCAAGGCGGGCTTTACGATCCGCCTCTACCAGCGCATCAATGAGGTCTCCCATATCCCCATCGAGCACCTGGTCAAGGTTGTGGGCCTTATATCCAATACGGTGGTCCGTAATACGGTTTTCCGGGAAATTGTAGGTACGGATGCGTTCCGAACGATCCACAGTACGCACCTGATCAGTGCGCCCGGAGGCGGACTCAGCAGCCGCTTCCTCTTCCCGAATAGCCTGCAAACGTGCTTTCAAGACCTGCATCGCACGGATCTTGTTCTGCAGCTGAGAACGCTCATTCTGACAGGTGACGATCAGTCCCGTGGGGAGGTAGGTGATACGCACTGCCGAGTCGGTGGTGTTAACGCCCTGGCCACCCTTGCCGGAAGAACGGTAGACATCGATGCGGATATCCTTCTCATCTATCTCGATTTCTTCCACTTCCTCGGGTTCGGGGAAAACGAAGACACCTGCTGCGGAAGTATGAATGCGTCCCTGCGATTCTGTGACAGGCACGCGCTGTACACGATGAACGCCACCTTCAAACTTCATCTTGGACCAGACCCCATCGCGGGTGGGCTCTCGGGTCTTTACCGACATAGAGATGTCCTTGTATCCACCCATATCGGATTCGGTGGCGTCGAGCACTTCCACACGCCAGCCGAGCTTGTCAAAGTACTTGGTGTACATACGCGCGAGATCAGCCGCAAACAGTGCGGATTCTTCCCCACCTTCGCCGGACTTCACCTCCAGGACAATATCGTCACCATCATGCGGGTCACGGGGCGCCAACAGATCTGTGAGCTGTTCTTCTAAGCTGGCGACAACCGGCTCCAACCGAGCCACCTCTTCCTTGAAAGAAGCATCTTCGTCAGCCAGTTCGCGGGCAGCTTCCATGTCATCTTGCGCCTGCTGGAGATCGCGGTAGCACTTGACCACCGGACCGAGCTCGGCGAAGCGCTTAGCAACACGACGGGCAGCAGCCTGGTCGTTATGCAGCTCCGGATCGGCGAGTTGGGCCTCGAGCCCGGCATACTCTGACAGGACGTCATCTACTGCAGAAACTGCGGTAGCCACAGCTCTTAGTCCTCCTCGTCCATATTGGGGGTGGTCTTCGCGATCTGCATGAGGAATTCTCGGTTGTTCTTGGTCTTCTTGAGTTGCTTGATGACAAGCTCAATAGCAGGAATCGGCTCGAGACCGGAAAGCACCCGGCGGAACTTGTGGACAATCTGGTATTCTTCAGCGCCCAGTAACAGCTCATCCTTGCGAGTACCAGAGGGGTTGAGATCGATCGCTGGGAAGACACGCCGCTCTGCGATGCGACGATCGAGCTTCAGCTCTGCATTACCCGTGCCCTTGAACTCTTCAAAGATGACGGTATCGCCGGCGGAGCCAGTCTCAACCATGGCGGTCGCGATAATCGTGAGCGAACCCCCATTTTCGATGTTGCGGGCAGCACCGAGGAAGCGCTTCGGCGGGTAGAGCGCGGTGGAGTCGACGCCGCCAGATAGGATGCGACCCGATGCGGGGGAACTGTTGTTGTAAGCGCGCCCCAAGCGGGTGATGGAATCCAGCAACACAACAACGTCCATACCTTGTTCCACCAGTCGCTTGGCCCGCTCGATAGCAAGTTCGGACACTGTTGTGTGGTTGGAAGGCGGGCAGTCGAAGGTGGAAGCAATAACTTCGCCCTTCACACTGCGCTGCATGTCCGTCACTTCTTCTGGGCGCTCATCGACCAGTACCACCATGAGATGGCATTCGGGGTAGTTGGTGGTGATTGCATTGGCGATAGCCTGCAGCACGGTAGTCTTACCGGCTTTCGGAGGGGACACGATAAGAGCGCGCTGACCTTTACCGATCGGCATGATGAGGTCAATGAGACGAGTGGTGATGTTCTCCTTGGTAGTTTCCAGGCGCAGCCGCTGGTTGGGGTACAGCGGGGTTAGCTTGGCAAACTCGGGACGCTGAGCGGCCAGCTCCGGAGTCAATCCGTTGACGGAGTCGATCCGCACCAAAGGGTTAAACTTCTGCCGATTATTGTGGTTCGGGTTGCCACCTTCGCGCGGCATCCGCACCGCTCCCACAATAGCGTCACCACGGCGCAGGCCAGCCTTACGCACCATATTCATTGACACGTAAACATCATGCGGGCCAGCGGAATAACCGGAGGTGCGGACAAACGCATAATTGTCGAGAATGTCGAGAATACCTGCGACGGGCTGCAGCACATCGCCTTCTCGAATCTCAGTATCACGGTCATCCCGGTTTCGGTTGTTGTTGCGATTATTGTTGCGATCGCGACGATTGTTGCGATCGCGACGGTTTCGGTTGCGGTTGTTGTTACCGTCCTGGGTACCGTCGTTCTTGTCGTATGAGTTATCTCTTGCGCCATTCGCACCCGCATTACCGCCCTTAGGACTGTTGGCGCCACCGTTCTTCGCAGAATTACGGTTCGAGTTTCCCTCCGCATTGGCGTTATTACCGCCGTTGGCATTCCCACCAGCGTTTCCGTTGTTACTGCGGTTGTTGCGATTACGGCGGCGCCGAGAACGGTTATCGTTACCGTCGTTATCAGTGCTGTCCTTCTTTACTTGCCTCTGCTGGTCGTTCTTCTGTTCCGAGGCGCCAGACTTCTTTCCTCCGTCGGCTGCCGCTTCGCCCTTATCTACGGTATTGCCAGTGGACGCAGCCGCACCAATCTGCGCTGCAGGCTGAGAGTCTTTGTTTCCTTGCTCCTTGTCGTTGGCATTGCGCTGCTGAGCTTGGATAGCTTCGATGAGATCACCTTTGCGCATTCCAGAGGTACGCTTGATGCCCATTTCGGTGGCCATTTTCCGGAGCTCGGGGATGACCATCGAGGAGAGTCCTTCGCCTTTACCGCGGCGGGAGCGGGTGGGTTCTGCCGATGCAGCATTATCCATAGTGTCCGTACTAGTCACGGATGTCCTTTCATCCCTATACAGGAGTGCATAGGGGGCTTCATATGATTCTCCCTCACAGCATGTACCTCTGAGAGGAGTACGAAAGCTGTTCAGAAACGGGGAATGTCCGTCAGATTCCACACAGAGGCAATGACCGTCAGTAACGTTCTGTGACTGGTAGTGACCACGTCATGCCTACGTTACACGCCCTAACTGGTGGTGGGACACTTCCAGAATAGCTTCACAAACGGCAGCTAAGCAAGAATGACATGACCATGCGGTTAATAAACTCGCTGAACACCCTCGCAGATATCGAGGTGTAAAACACGCAATCCGTCTTCTTCGGCTTCTCGCTGCAGGTCTGCCGGGAAGTCATCTACATGGAGGCACAAGGCGGTTGGACCGGCACCAGACACCATGGCAGCCAACTCACGATCACGCAAACGGCGGATCCACCGCGTGGTGATGGGCAGCGCAGCAGCCCGCTGACGTTGATGGAGACGGTCGTCAGAGGCATCAAAGAGCAGGTCGGGGCGTTTCGTCATAGCTAACATCATCATTGCTGCACGCGAAACGTTAAAGACAGCATCCTGATGCGGCACCATGGAGGGGAGCACTGCGCGAGTCTCCTCCGTGGATGAGCGGGAGTATGGGACGAGCACGGTGGCCCGAATATCCGGGTGCACATCGAGCCGAATAGCGTGATAAGACGTGTTAGCAAAGCCCGGTTGATCTGCCCAGGACACCACCATCCCGCCAAGCACTGCCGCGGAGGAATTATCAGGGTGGCCTTCAAACTCTGAGGAGATCTGTACCATCCGTTTGAGTTCGAAGGGGCGATCGCAGAGCGCGTCGGCCAGTGCGACGCCACCGACTGCGGCAGCTGCTGAGGAACCTAATCCGCGCGATTCTGGAACGCGATTGTGGCAGACCAGCCGTAATCCGGGCACGTCATACCCGTTAGCTTCCATGCCAGCACGGAACGCGCGGTAAACGAGGTGTCCTTCGTCGAGAGGCACCTCTCCTGCTCCTTCGCCGGTGACCTCGATAACGAGACCAGATGCGATTACTTCGCAGGAGACATCATCCCAAATTCCTAGTGCCAGACCAAGGGTGTCGAAACCGGGGCCCAGATTCGCGCTAGAGGCGGGTACGCGAATTGCGGCCTTTGCGCCAACCGGAAGCATACGTGCTTCGGCCATCCCATCTTTCACGATGAGTCTCCTTTAATGAGTGGTAGTCCTGCCGCTCCGTGGCGAGCGGCTTAGATCTCCTGGCCTTCCATACGGAGCACCGAGGTCACTTTGACAACGCTGTCGGAGTGACCAAGAGATTCCACACAGGCAGCGAGGTTAGCTTCGCTAGCACGGTGGGTGACCACAACCAGGCGGGCAAACTTACCATCGGGATCAATGTTGGTGCCGTTTTCATTCTCCACTTCATCATCTTGATGGACGGTGGCAATGGAGACATCATGGTTGGCGAACACTTCAGCGACCTTGGACAAGGTGCCTTTTTCGTCCACCACATGCATGTTGACAAGGTAGCGGGTCTGTACGTCGCCGAATTTAGCAATAGGCAGGTTGGCATAGGTGTTATCTCCCGGAGCACGTCCCCCATGCACAACGTTACGGGAAGCGGCGACGAGGTCACCCAGTACTGCAGAAGCAGTAGGTGCTCCACCTGCACCGGGCCCATAGAACATGATCTGTCCGGCGGATTCGGCCTCCAGGAACACCGCGTTGAAGGCACCATTAACGGTGGCCAGCTGGTGGGTGAGCGGAACGAGGGCCGGGTAGACTCGGGCGGAAACGGACTGCGAACCATCCTCGGAGATAATGCGCTCGCACACTGCCAGCAGTTTGATCGTGCAGTTGAGCTTGTGGGCGGACTTGATGTCCTGCTGAGTAATCTTGGTGATACCTTCGCGGTAAACATCATTGGCCGTCACCCGAGAGTGGAAGGCCAGAGTCGAGAGAATGGCAGCCTTCGAGGCAGCGTCGAAACCTTCTACGTCAGCGGTCGGGTCGGCTTCGGCGTAGCCCAGTCGACCGGCTTCTGCGAGGGTGTCAGCGTAATCGGCACCGGTTTCGTCCATCGCAGAGAGGATGAAGTTTGTAGTGCCGTTGACGATACCCATGACGCGCTGGATCTCGTCCCCCGCCATCGACCGCTTGAGGGGGCCAATGATCGGGATAGCCCCGGCGACGGCAGCTTCGAAGTATAGGTCTACCTGGGACTCATCGGCTGCCGCTGCGAGCTCTGCAGCGTGAGCTGCAACCAGCGCCTTATTGGCGGTAACGACGGACTTACCCTGCTTGAGAGCAGAGAGCAAGAGCTGACGGGAACCCTCAATGCCGCCGATAACTTCGACAACAACATCAACGTCGGGACGATCAACGAGTGCCTGGGCATCGTCGGTGATGAGGCTGGGATCGACACCACGATCACGAGCCGTGTCACGGACAGCAATACCGCGAATAACGACGGGAGCCCCGATTCGGTGGGTAAAGGAATCACCGTGCTCGTTGAGAAGACGAACTACTTCAGTGCCCACCGTTCCCATACCGAGAATGGCAACGCCAACCTCGGACTGACGGAGTTCGGTGTGAGCTTCGCGGGTCATGAAACCTCCAGGCTAAGCAGGTCGTCGAGCGTTTCTCGACGAAGAATGAGTCGGGCCTTGCCGTCGCGCACAGCGACGACGGCAGGTCGGGTCAACATGTTGTAGCGGCTGGCCATGGCGTAGCAGTATGCGCCGGTGGCCGCTACACCAAGAATATCGTCTGGACGGATATCCGCGGGCTGCCACGTGTCACGGACGACAATATCACCACTTTCGCAGTGCTTGCCCACAACTCGGCACAGTGCGGGTTCTGCGTCAGTGGTGCGATTGACGAGCCGACAATCGTATTCGGCATCGTAGAGGGCGGTACGAATATTGTCACTCATACCTCCGTCCACTGCCACATAATGGCGGGTGACACCAGAGGGCAGCACCACGTCTTTCAGAGTACCAACGGTGTAGAGAGTCACCATGGATGGGCCGGCGATGGACCGTCCCGGCTCCACCATCAGCTGCGGGGTGGGGATTCCAGCAGCAGCAGCTTCCTTATCCACGATGGCGTGCAGATCTGCGGCAATATCGGAGATAACCGGCGGATCATCCGACTCGAGGTAAGCAATACCGAATCCACCACCGAGGTCGACAATGGAGAAGCCTTCTGTTGCTTCCGGACCGTACTCGTCAACGATAGCTGCAAAGAACTTAATGATACGATGCGCTGCCATTTCGAAGCCTGCAACGTCGAAGATCTGGGAGCCGATATGACTGTGCAGACCATTAAGGATGAGATTGTCAGCTTCGATGACCCGACGCACTGCCTCCGCAGCCTGGCCGCTGGCGAGGGAGAAACCGAACTTCTGGTCCTCGTGGGCAGTGGCGATGAAGTCATGCGTGTGCGCCTCCACCCCACAGGTGACGCGGACGAAAACGTTTTGGCGTTTCCCCAGCTCGCCGGCCACTGCGTTGAGCCGGTCGATCTCGTAGAGGGAGTCCACCACAACGTGCTCAACACCAAGCTCAACAGCTTGACGGAGCTCATCGACGGACTTGTTATTTCCGTGCAGGGTCATGCGGCTGGCGGGGAATCCGGCGGCGAGAGCGACACCCATCTCATAACCCGAGGCGACATCCATGCAGAGTCCAGCCTCGTTGATCCAGCGGGCGACCTCCCCGCAGAGGAAAGCCTTGGCGGCATAGTGCACATTGTGGGCACCGCCGAAGGATTCTGCCATGGTGGCTACACGGGTGCGGAAGTCTTCTTCGTCCAGGACGAAGAGGGGGGTGCCGTACTCGGCTACCAGGTCTGTGACGGCGAGGCCTCCAATGGTGACGACACCGTCGACGTTGCGTTCAGTGGTCTTGGGCCAGACGATAGCCGGCAAAGCATTCATGTCAGCGGGAGGCTTACGCACTCCCATGAGATCTGCGACTTCGTGAGTTTCGTGGCGGGATCCTGCGGGGTTGACGGTCACATGCGCTCCGGTGCGGTAACGCCGAGGAGCTGCAGGCCATTGTCGAGAGTTTGACGGGTTGCAGCACACAGGGCTAGGCGGGCTGAGTGAAGGGTGGCGTCTTCATCGTTATCGACGATCTCTGCTTTGGGGAGAACCTGGCATGAGTCGTAGAACCGGTGGTATGAGGCGGCGAGGCCTTCCAGGTAACGGGCGACTCGGTGGGGTTCCCGCAGTTCCGCAGCACTTGCGACAACGGAGGGGAATTCGCCGAGGGTACGAATAAGGTCGCCTTCGCGCTCGTGGGTGAGGAGCGCAAGGTCGGCGGCGTCACGGGTGACGCCAAGCTCATCGGCTTTACGCTGCAGAGAGCACAGGCGAGCATGTGCATACTGCACGTAGAAAACCGGGTTGTCATTGGACTTGGAGGCCCAGAGTTCCAGGTCAATATCCAAGCCTGTGTCCACCGAAGAGCGGATCATGGAGTAACGGGCGGCGTCTACGCCGATCGCTTCGACCAGGTCATCGAGAGTGATGACAGTGCCGGCACGCTTTGACATTTTGACGGCTTTACCGTCACGAACCAGGTTCACCATCTGTCCGATAAGAACCTCTACCCCATCAGGGTCGTAACCGAGCGCCTGGGCAGCTGCCTTTAGTCGGGCAATGTAACCGTGGTGGTCTGCCCCCAGCATGTAGATGCAGAGGTCATGACCACGGTCGAATTTGTTCTTCACATAAGCGATATCGCCGGCAATGTAGGCGGCATTCCCGTCAGATTTGATGACGACGCGATCCTTGTCATCACCGAAATCGGACGATCGTAGCCACCAGGCACCATCAGCAAAATAGAGATTTCCAGACTCTTTGAGGATGCCGATTGCAACATCGACGGAGCCATCGTCGAAAAGCGAGTTTTCGTGGAAGTACACGTCGAAGTCGGTGCCGAATTCGTGGAGGGTGCGCTTGATGTGTGCAAACATCATCTCCACACCTTGGCTGCGGAAGATCTCCTGGCGTTCTTCCGCGGGGAGGTCGCAGACACCGGGGTTGTTGGCAACGATAGTGCCGGCGATGTCGTCAATGTAGGCGCCTGCATAGCCGTCTTCGGGGGTGGGCTGGTGCAGGGCGGCTGCAACGAGGGAGCGAGCGAAACGATCGATCTGCGTGCCGTGGTCATTGAAGTAGTACTCGCGCGTGACCTGCGCACCTTCTGCCTCCATGATGCGTCCCAAAGCATCACCGACGGCAGCCCAGCGCGTTCCACCGAGGTGAATGGGGCCGGTGGGGTTCGCGGACACAAATTCGAGGTTGATGCGTTTCCCAGCGAAACTGTCTCCCCTACCGAAGTCTGCTCCAGCGGAAAGAATGGTGTTGACGAGTTCACCCTGAGCATCGGCAGCGAGGCGGATGTTAACGAAACCAGGGCCGGCTACCGCCGCTTCCGCGATGGCAGTGGAGGTGGACAGCTGGGCGGCTAGATCAACAGCAAGCTGACGCGGGTTAGTGCCGAGTTTTTTGGCGCTTTGCAGAGCAATGGTGGTGGCGTAGTCGCCGTTTTCAGGATTGCGGGGACGCTCCACTGTTACCTCTGCGGGGAGGAGGGTGGAGTCGAGGTTCTGTTCTTTAGCGACCTGCTGCAAGGCAGCAAGGACAACTTTTCCTAGTTCTGCAGGCGTCACGAATGAATATTCTACGTGGTGAAGGCACTAAAGTGTTACCCGTCCAGGTTGAATGCTTTAGCAGTAGAGCGGACTGACTGGTACACTCTTATTTCGTTACGCCTCCGTAGCTCAGGGGATAGAGCATTGGTTTCCGGTACCAAAGGTCGCACGTTCGATTCGTGTCGGGGGCACTAAGGCAAAGGCCCACTGTTAAGGTGGGCCTTGTTGTATTTATTTTGCCAGGTAGAATGCACTGTTCCAGGCGTATGGAACAGCCTTGGGGAGAGCTAGTCGAGCGGATGTTCCCAGGTGTAGTGTTTGCCGGGAACGCTCGCAAAACGGCTGCTGTCACAGGTAAAGATGATGAGTTGTCCGGCCATTGCGGGGTCGCTAGTGGCGAGACTGGTCGCTGTCTCGATGGCAGCTGCCATATCTTCTCGACGCGTGGGGTCGGAGTATCCCAGGATGTCATCGAGAATAACGGGGACATGTCCTTGGTCCACGAGCTGGTAGCAGGCTAGGCGAGAGAGCACTGCCAGCTGTTCTCGGGTACCGGTAGAGAGATCGCTATAGGCGATGGGGATGCCGTTGGGTCGGGTGACGGCACTCACAATTGTGAGATTGTCAGCGACGGTGACGGAGAAGTGGTCACCCCATACTCGTTGGCCGAGACGCGTGAGGGTCTTCACATAGGGTGTTTGGTAGCGGGCGGCAGCGCGCTGGCGGGCGGCCAGTAGTGTATCGCGAAGTAACCGTGCGGCGTCTGCAGCGGCTGTGGTGCGCTGGATGTGTTCGTGAAGATCGCGGTGTTGGGCGCGTTTCTCTACGAGTGCAGCATGGTAGCCAGCGGACATGTGGGTGTCGAGAACGCCCTGGAGCCGGTGGTATTTGCTGTCGACGTCATCGTAGAAGGAGCGAAGAGTAGCTAGCGTGCTGGTGTTGTCCGCGGCTTCTTCAGTGGTGTCACCGAACGCTGCGGTGCAATTTTCACACTGCGCGAGTTCTGCTCGCTGTGTCGCTACGGCAGTGGTAAGACTGGCTAGTTTCTCCTGGTGCGCAGTTCTTGCCGCTTGGTCAAGTGGGTCAAGCTGTGCGTATTCCTGTTGTGCTGCAGCAAGCTCTTGCGCGAGTAGGTCACGTTTGCTGGCGGACACCTCGTAGTTGCGTCGTGCTACTTCTGCCCTTTGCTGAGCTTCGGTAAAGGCACTCTGTAGCTCGTCTACGTCAGCTTTAGGAAGGACATTTAATGTGCCGGCTCGGCCTTGGTCGAGGAGGTCACTGGGGAAGCCGGCGCACTCTTGGGTGAGCTGGTGTGCTTCTTCTAGTCGGCGCGACTCGGGATGAAGAGTCGCAAAGGCGCGGCATTCTGCGGCTGCGTCCTGGTGGGCACGGTTGGCCTCCTGCCACTCGTCTGCCTGCCTGCATGCCTGTGACCAGTCTGCGACGTGCAGGCTGTCAAGGGCTTCCTGATAGTCTACGGTGAGCCGGCTGAGCTGGGCGTCGCGTTCTGCTGCTTCGGCAGCTGGGTGCAGGGTGATGGTCACGTGTCCTGGCACCTCGATAGAGAGCGACCGGGAGATAATCTCGGTATGTGCGCTGGTAAGCGGACTACCGTTACAGAGTACGTCGCCGCCGGGGAGAGGAGTCACGGTGATGGTCCCGGAGCTTACCGAGAGCACGTGTTGGAGTCCCTCAATATCGGCACGTAGTTGCTCGGCATGCCGATAGACCTCGACGTCGTGCGGGATGCTGTGCAGGTGGTCGGAAGCCTGTTTCGCAGCTTGGACGAGGCGTTCTGCTTGCGCTTCCTCTTCGTGGTGGAGGCGTTCCCGGCGGAGAAAGTCCATAATCTCCGCAGTTTGTGTGTAGTGCGCTGCAGCCGCGGCTAGCTGGTCCCGCTGTTCGATGAGCTGGTGTATTTCGGCATCATCTATCTGTGTGAGCTCAGCCTGTTGTTGTTCGATACGGGTGATGCGTTCGCTTATCGCCGCGTGTTGTTGTGCGAGGTCGTCATCGGCCTGCACGCGCGAGGTTGCAGCTGCAAGTTGTGCTTCGGTTGTCCTCAGTTGCGCTTCGAGGGCAGACTTCTTCCGTTGGTGCTCGGCGTGAGCTGCTGCCTGTGCAGTGAGGTCCTGCAGTCGAGCTTCTGTCTCGGCACGCTGGTTCGCGAGGTGTTCTCGTTGCTGTTCGAGGTCATCGAGTTGTTGGGCAGTCCGTTCTGTTTCGGCAACGTGTTCAGCAAGTTCAGAAGCCTCTTCAGAGAGGGTTTTTTCGCGTTTGAGCTCGTTCGTTCGTTCTTTGGTGAGGCGGCCTGTTGTGGTGAAGTACTGGTCGAATTCCGCCTGCGCAGCATCCAGTAGGTGGTCTCCCGAGAGTGTGTCATCGTTTCCGTTGGCGGCCGCATCGAGTGCTGTTTGAAGGGCGGACTGGCCGTCTGTGAGTTCAAAACTCGACAGGTCCTTGCCTTGGAGGAAGCTCAGGGCAGCGAAAAGCGCCATATCTTCATGGTCGCGGAGGAGATCTTGTACATAGTTATGGGCGGGGTCGCCGCGTAGTACCGCCTTGTGCTCGGTGGCAAAGGTGAGGGTGGTACCTGCTTGCCGCCCACGTCCGAATTCTTTGCGTAGAATGAACCGTTCACCGCCGATGGTGGCATCGAGCTCCACGATGGCGGGGCGGTCGACTCCGCTGCGCCGAATAGCGGTCACTGCATTTTTGGTGGAGGTGGCTTTCTCAGTGAGAACGAGGTTAATGGCTTCGATAACGCTCGATTTTCCGGATTGGTTGGGCCCAGCGATTACGGTGATGCCGTGGTCGTCGAAGTCGACGTAGCGTTCCGTGATACCGCGGTAGTCCTTCAGGGTGATGGAGTGGAGTCGCATTACTGATGTTCTCCTTCCACAGTGAGGCGGTAGAGAAGCGTGAGAGCATCTTGAGCGGTCTCGTCACCGTTTTCGGCTAGCTGTGAGAGTTCCTCAGCAGCCTCTGCCACGTATCCTGTCAGTCTCGCTTGTAGTTCGGTAAGGGATGGGAGCAAGTGCCGTGAGCTATGCCGTTCCCATAGCCGGAATCCTGCGAACATACTTTCCCATTGCGCTTGGGCGGTGTCTAATGCTGCCATGTCTTCGACGGTGAGGGTGGCGTTAAGACCAAGGCGGACGGCGGTGCGTCGTTTGTTGGGTATCTCTGCGAAGTCCCGGGAGAGTTGTGCGATATCGGCGGTGCTATAGATGTCACGGCGAAGGGTTCGGAAGGACCATTTCCCGCAGGTGAGTGGTTCGGTCGTACAGGTCTCGTCATGCAGTGTGACGAGGAGTGCCTGGCCTGAGTTTTTCTCGACGTCATCGAAGTCAGTCACCTCGGGGCTTCCGGAATACCAGATCCGACCGCTCTCCCCCACTTGTGTCTGTGAGTGCCTGTCTCCGAGGGCCAGGTAGTCGAGATGGTAGCAGCGGCAGGCCTCCTCTAGTGCAGCGACGGAGATGATTTCTGCTCCGGTGACATCCTCCATGTGTGGGGCGAACGTGTCAACGCCTGCGTGTGCTAGTCCTACTCGGTATGTGCCGGGTTCTTTGGGGGTTTCCGCACACTCTCGGAGAGCAGTAAAGAGGGGGTTTTCGGTGGGGTACCGATCTCTATAGGGGCCGACAATGAGCTCGATTCCTGGGATGTCTCGTAGCACTCCGGGCTCGTGGGGGACAAGGATATTGTCTGGCTTATGAGCTCGGAAGGCAGGTGACAGGTAGACGCTGTCCCGCCGGTAGGAGTCGTGGTTGCCGGGTTGGAGCACTACTGGGCAGGTGAGTCCACCCACCATTTCCAGGAGGGAGATGATGGTGTTGCTGTCGAGTTGGTTCCCATCGAAGACGTCTCCTGCGACGACGACGCCATCGACGTCGAGCTCTGCGGCGTGGTCACAGAGCTGCTCGATAGCCTGCAGGCGTGCGTCACGGAAGACTGCCTGTTTACTTTCTGACAGATGACGGCGAGTCATCCCGATGTGCCAGTCGCTGCTGTGGAGGAGGCGCAGTGGGTTATTCATCGGAGTAATCCTTGATGACGGTTGGGGAGGTGTCGTGTTCAACAAGATAGTCCCACGCGTCGTGTAGATCGGCTTCGAGCGTGAGCTTCTCGACCGGGTCAGAGGTGTATGCACTCGCTGCGGCCATCCATTGCACAGGGTCGAGGTCGTGGTAGGCCGGGTTGGGGAGCGGGTTGGGAAGATCCGGTAGCTCCCCGGAAAGTGCCCAGTAGCGATGAGGGGCGAGCGCAACGGGGGAATCAGGGTCCTGTTCTTGGGAGGGTTCCTGGGAGGGGCGGGTGATAAGTTGCGCTGCCTCCCCACGGGGTATCTGCCGGCGCGCGGCTGCACGACTCGATTCACTACCGTTGCTGTCCCAAAGGGTGGTGGTGGATGTATCAGGCTCGTCGGTGGAGTTTGATGCTGCTGTTTCGTCGACGGGATCAGCAGAGACCAGGATGTCGGAAAGAGCGATGCCGCGAAGCTGGAGATACCACTCGCTATCTCGATCCATGCGTTCTACTAACAGGTATCCCAGTGCCAAAGTGTGTGAGCAGCGGTCCGCCGATGCAGGACAGGTGCACGTACACCGGAGGTCGTGTGCGTAGAGTGGGAGAAGTTCTTCGAGGAACGTGGGAAGAGATCCAGCAATAATCTGTTCTGCGGAGCCGGGATGACGAGCGACGGCAGCGCGCACTTCAGCGATGGTGTCGGCACTGACGGGCGTACCCGAAATGGTGGGTGCGAAGGGGTCGAGCTGGCTTCCCTGTACTTCCCCAGCAACGGTGGAGCCATAGTGTTCCATTGCGAGGATGGCGCCATTCCTAGCCAGCGCCTTTGCACGTGCAACCTGGGGGTGTCGAACCACGCCGTCGTGCCCGCGATAAGGTTCTTCTAACGCCCGTTCCACCTGCTTCCCCCACCAGGTGCGCCCGAAACATCCGGTTTTTTTCTGAGCAACAAGTCCCCGCATTTACTTCACCTCCAGACGGAAGAGTTCCTGCAGCTGATCATCATCGAGCTCGGTGAGCCAGGTTTCACCTGTGCCCACAACTAGATCCGACATCGTCGATTTGTGGGCAATAATGTCGTCAATACGCTCTTCGATGGTGCCGTCGCAGACGAGTTTGCGTACCTGTACGTCCTTCGTCTGGCCGATTCGATAGGCTCGGTCGGTGGCTTGGTTCTCGACTGCTGGGTTCCACCAGCGGTCAAAGTGAATGACATGGTTTGCGGCGGTGAGGGTAAGACCAGTTCCACCGGCTTTAAGTGACAACACCATGAGTGGGGCTCCTTCTGCGGATTGGAAGCTCTCCACCATGGCATCGCGTTCTTCACGCCGAAGTGAACCGTGGAGGAACGGTACCGCTACGCTAAACCGTTGATGTAGGTAGTTCGCCAGGTAGTCTCCGAATTCTTTGTATTGGGTAAAGATGAGCGCCTTTTCTCCTTCGGCGAGAATAGTCGAGAGGAGTTCTTCCAGTAACGCCACTTTCCCGGAACGATGCTGTCCGTGTCGGAGAACGGCCGAGACATCACCGAAGTAGTGTGCAGGGTGGTTGCAGACTTGTTTGAGCTTTGTGAGCGCGGCGAGTACTGCGCCTTTCCGTTGCAGACCTTTCGCTTGGTTGATCTTCTCAAGCATGTCATCGACGACGGCCTGGTAAAGGCCGGCTTGCTCTGTCGTCAAGGTGGCGCGAACGACCATCTCATTCTTCTCAGGTAGGTCACTGATAACAGTGGGGTCGCTTTTTAATCGGCGGAGCAAGAACGGGGCTGTCAAGGTGCGCAATTGTGCAGCCATGGTGTCGTCGTGGTCGCGTTCGATGGGGAGCGCGTAGTGGTGGCGGAAGCCGTGCTGCGTTCCTAGATAGCCAGGGTTTACCAGATCCATCAGGGCGCGAAACTCCTCCAGGTTGTTTTCCATGGGGGTTCCGGTGAGTGCTAAGCGATGTGTTGCGGAGAGCGCTCGAGCTGCCCGAGATTGCTGTGTTGCAACATTTTTCAAGTGCTGCGCTTCATCGAAGACGACTCGCCACCAAGTCACTGCCGTGAGTTCAGCTCGGTCTCGATGCAGCAGGTTGTAGGTGGTAATGATGACATCATGTTGTGCCACCACATCCTGGAATGCTGACCCGCTTGACCGATCTGCACCATGGTGAATAGCGACAGCTAGTTGTGGAGCAAACTTCTGCGCTTCGTGGTACCAGTTTGCAGCCAAAGACATGGGGCAAACCACCAACACTGCTGAGTCTGCGGGCACTGCTCCACGCGCTTTGTCATGAGCCAGGACGGTGAGCACCTGGAGCGTCTTCCCCAAACCCATATCATCAGCCAGGATGCCACCCTGCCCAAGTGCATCGAGACTGGCTATCCAGTCCACCCCACGTTGCTGGTAGGGACGCAGTTGTGCGGCGACAAGATCGTCAGTGGAGACGTGCACCGGTTCAGCACGATGCGCCAATAAATCATCCACCAGTGTTGATCCAGCAGCGCCTGCCACCGGTACTGGCGTGTCAGCACTAACAAGTTCCCTCAGCACATCCCCCGCAGTACCCTCCTGAGTAGCGGCAAGATCGTCCTGAGACAGCGCTTTCCGACGCCGTTTCCCACTTTTTGCAGCAATGAATTCCGCGGCTCGACGCAACAGTATGGGATCTGCTTGCACCCACCCATCACGAAGGTGAACTAAACCAGACTGTTCTTGCACTATGTCGAAGAGCTCTGCAGGTGTCAGGACAACATCTCCCAACGCCACTTGCCATTGGTAGTCCATAATGGCGTCGAGTCCCACTTTGGCCCCCGTAGCAGCTGAACGCGCTGCTTGTACACCCTCCCCCGGAATAACCTGCAGTCGCATTGACACCGGCGCCGCAACCCACGCCCGAGGAAGCATCACAACGATGCCTTGCGCCCGCACCACGTTCACTCCCCGGGTGACAAAATCGGTTGCCTGTACGGTCGTCAGTAGACGATCTTCCCCATACCCTGCTGCCACACTCTCAAGCAGACCTGGGTAGGCTTCCGTCGCCCGTGCCCACAACTTGGTAGCGGTGGTGTAGGAGGCAGCATCGAGGACGCTGGGAATGAGAGGTTCAGGGGCACTGCCCAAGACACGCACTGACACCTCCAAACCCCACCATTCCGGGGTGTCGGGTAGTGGTTCGTGGAGACGGAGCACTACCTCAGTATCGGTGTCTGCTGCTCCGTTTTGCCATTCGCGAAGCCGTTCTGAAAAACCGAGTGTGCCCTCAATAAAAGGCTCTCCAGTAATAAGCGCTTCTACAAGAGCCTGCCGCGGGCGGTGCGGGAGATCCCGCAGGCGTTGTCGGCAGAGTTCAGCTGCCATGGCCTCCACAAAACTCTCCACCGCAGCGAAGCCACCGTTATGGGCGAGCACTGGTGGTAGTGCGTGAAGGAGCTCGGTGAGCCATACCCGTTGCGCGCCACCGCCCAAAAGCTGCCAGTGGGCATACCAGGTAGGGCCATGATGGTAGAGGCGGGGCGCTACTCGACCAGCGTCGACCCACCGCGTAACGCCCGCTACCGCATGTGCGAGAAAGCGCAGGTCTTCTCCAAGTCCAGGGATAGGAGTCGCGGACGTGGCACACTCGGTCAGGAAAGCAAGAGCAGCTCCTGCACTAATGACAAGGCAGGGAACTGTCCGAGAACGAGGATAGCCACCCTCGCCAAGAACCGTGAAAGGCAGGGTGTAGCGGAAAACCGGAACCCGCTGGATAAGGTCACTGATAATGGGCGGGAAGGCACCCGCAGGCAGGTCTGCTACCCGCCCAGGTGATTCCCCCCCGGCACAATCTCGAATCCACAGCATCAAGCCACGATCCGGTATCCACCGGCCGTGGAGCTCATAGGAGGATGCTCTGGGACTCGTCATACTCCTATCCAACCAGTCTCTTGTAACAATTTCTGATGCAGCATTGCCGCCGGCGACAAATGGTGGCGTTTTTCGCTACCGGCAGTACCACCTCACGCCTCCGCAGACCTGCTGACAACTGCGCACAGACATACCTCATCTCCCCGTCTCCGCGCTGCGTGCTTTAAGTAGCTCACCCGCCCCGCTTGCGCATGTGGTTAACTGCAAAGTCACCGTCACCACCAAAGTCCCCACTATGCTGCAACCCCATCATCACACTACAGTTCCCATCGCCCACGCATGCACCGACATCTCCAATCCAGCCTCGGACACTAACCCCGCCCGCCAGTCTGGCGACGCTCACTCCACTAGTTCGGTCCATCTCTGGAGTCTCCAGGGGCGTCGTTGGCTACTCTGGGGCGGGTGGGTGGTGTTCCCCACCCTAGTGGCACTCGTCGTTACCGCATCCCAGTGGATTCCACCGGCACACCAGTGGCCGGGTACTCCAAGCCGCGCTGAAGTACGTGCACTACTCGACCGTGTGCATGTCATCCCACGCCGCCACCATATCCTGGGTTACGAACGCGCCTGCACCGGATCGTCCAGCTGCAGTTTCGGAACCGCATGGACTGACGACTCAGATGCACCTGGCAGTCACAACGGTATCGATACTCGTTCTGAGATGCTGCGACTTCTCACGACCGGCATCGATCCCTATACCGGGCGTCCCCTCCCCTACCAGCGGCAGCAACGTCATATCGACCACCTCTTCCCACTTGCCGCAGCGTGGGATATGGGTGCTGCGCAGTGGCCTCAGCGAAAGCGAGTGACCTTCGCTAACGACATCTCCCGCAACCTGGTAGTGGTTGCGGGAAACATCAATATCAAAAAGGGAGACAGTACCCCCAGCGACTGGCTTCCACCATGGAAAGGTAGCCGCTGCTGGTACGCGGGCCGTTACCTCACCGTTGCGATCCACTACAACCTGTCCATCAGCCAAGCCGATTGGCGGGCACTCTCCGCGGCAAGCAGACTCTGCCCACAGCATGCGAATTAGTACTTTTTGCCCTGCTTGTAGTTGGAAAAACTACGGTTCTTGGAATATCCCTTTCCGGCAGGTTGGTAGCTCTTCCGGGAACGAGAATTCCAGGCAGGGCGATCCTTCCGCCCAGAGTGGTCATTCTTGGTCCGCTTGCCGGCAGAGGAAAGCTCATTCCATGTACTGCGACCATGATCTGCAGAGTTCTTCCACGCCTTGCGACCCTTCCGGTCTTTCCTCTCGGTGCGATCGCTGCGGTGCTTACGGGAGTGTTTCTCAGGGCGCATATAGCTACTCTGCTGTTTCTTCTCCCACTTGGCCTGCTTCAGGGCTCCTGGACGGTTCGCCGGTGGGCCCGGGTCCACCTCAAGGTGAATCAGTTGGCCGGAGATCCGCGTCTTCTCCAGATTGTCGAAAACCTCTTGGGGAAGGTCTGCGGGCATGTCGATGAGAGAGTAGTCCCCGCGAATAGAGATGTGGCCAATATCAGCGCTACTGATCCCGCCTTCGTTCGCAATAGCTCCCACAATGCTCGATGGCGTGGCCTTATGACGCTTACCAACGGCAATACGGTAGGAGACCAAGTCTTTTCCGCTCCGAGACTGCTGGCGACCTTCTTTACGCTCCCCACCATGAGAGAAGGAGCGTTGGTGGCCGCGATAGTCATCTACCTCAAGTTCCTCAGTCAAGAGGAAACCTTCAGTCTCATCGACAGTGCGGACGGCTAGGGCAGCCGCAATATCGACCATATCCACTCCCGTATCTGCGGCGTAAAGCTGCACAAAACCACGGAATAGGTCGAGATGCTCATCTTCCAAAGCTTCGGTGATGGATTCATTGAAGCGGCGAACGCGTGTGTCATTCACATCGTCCGCACTGGGCAGCTTGACCTCTTCCAGAGGCTGGCCAGTAACGCGCTCAATCTGCTTAATCATGCGGCGTTCTCGTGGCGTCACGAACAGAAGCGCTTGCCCGGTCCGCCCCGCGCGCCCGGTGCGACCGATCCGGTGCACGTAAGACTCCGGGTCGTGGGGCATGTCATAGTTGAGGACATAGCTGATGCGGTCGACGTCGAGACCACGGGCGGCCACGTCGGTTGCAACAAGAATATCGAGGGTGCCCTCTTTGAGCTGATTAATGGTGCGCTCACGTTGGGCTTGCACCATGTCACCGTTAATCGCGGCGGCACCGTAACCGCGAGCACGAAGCTTATCGGCCATCTCTTCTGTCTGTTGCTTGGTGCGGACGAAGAGAATCATTGCTTCAAAGGTGTCCACTTCCAAGATGCGGGTAAGTGCATCGATTTTGGAGCGCTGGTTGACGATTACGTATCGCTGTTCAATATTGGCATTAGTGGTGGTGGGGGTCTCAATTTCGATCTGCTGCGGATCAGACAGATAGTTCTCGGAGATGCGGCGGATCGCCGGCGGGATAGTGGCGGAGAAGAGTGCTGCCTGACGGTGTTCGGGGGTTTTGGAGAGGATCTCTTCGACGTCTTCTTGGAAACCCATCTTCAGCATTTCATCGGCTTCATCGAGAACTAGGTAGTGCAGTTCAGAAAGATCGAGTTTGCCTTTGGAAAGGTGGTCGATGATGCGTCCGGGGGTACCGACGATGATCTGGGCTCCACGCTTCAAACCTGCGATTTGGACACCATAGGACTGTCCCCCGTAGATGGGGAGCACTTTTACACCTGGGATATGCCGTGCGAAGCTCGATACGGCATCGGCAACCTGCAGGGCTAGTTCGCGGGTTGGGGCAAGAACTAAAGCTTGCGGAGCTTTCAGCTCGGGATCAATAGCGGCCACCATGGGGAGGCCAAACGCTGCGGTCTTACCGGTACCGGTTTGGGCCATGCCCACAACGTCTTTCCCGGAGAGCAGCAGGGGGATAGTAGCAGCCTGAATCTGGCTGGGGGACTCGAAACCTAGGTCACTGATTGCTTGCAGAATCGGAGCGGGCAGGTCGAAGTCGGAAAATGTTTCGACAGTAGTCATCGTGTCTTATACTACCCGCTACTACCTGCGGAAACCTAAAGGGAGGAAGCTGCTGGTCGGCTACGCGCGGCAGGCGGAAGAGTTTCTCTGGCCGGCACCCATGCCAACGAACTCACCGCCAAGATGATGCCCGTGATTCCAAAGGCCCAGCTGTAGCCCAAGGCATCCACAATGGCGCCGGCTGCCAGCGTACCAACGATTGAACCGAAGTCCGCAGCCATCTGTACTGAGGCCAAGATAGTACCGCCACGGTATCCAGCCACCACATCTCCGATGGCCGCCTGTTGAGCGGGATTGATGACGCCGCCTCCAAGCCCAGCGAAGAGCGAGAGAACGTAGACCATACCCACACTTGTCCCTTGCCCTAGAAGCGCCGTCATCGCTCCACACAGTAGAAGTCCCCCGATGATAAGGGGGCGACGCCCCCAGCGGTCGGACCAATGCCGGGTGGTGTAGAGGGCAATAGCGTTCCCGATGGCAAAAATCGCCATCGCAATACCCGCCTGGGCTGCGCCGTTTGTACGAAGCAACGCGGAGACGAAAAGAGGAAGCAGGGCGACACGGACTCCGAAGTTGCCCCAGCCATTGGAGAAGTTGGTAGCGAGGCAGGCCCAGAACGCGCTGTCTTTCATGACGTCGCGTAGTTTCAGCTCGGGAGCTTGTGTCGTCGATTGTTCCGTGTCCAGATCCGACGCAGCAGCAGGTGTGCCGGGTTCCGTTTCGGAGATAGTGCCCGTGTTGACGGCTAAATCCCCCGTTTTCGCGGTGGCAGCGTCGGTGGCTGAGTGGTCGAGGAGCCGTGCCGGGAGCATCCACCACACCACGATAATCGCCAGGATGAGTGAAACTGTGTATACGTAAAATGGGAGCCTAATGTCTATATGCCCCAGTATCCCTCCCACTACTGGACCGGCGATGTTTCCGGTGAGGAAGGCTCCACCATATGCGGAAGCTGCACGTCCACGCATATATCCCGGTGCCATTTTCACGATCATGGCGGTTGCGGACACGGTGAAGAGGGTCGAGCCGATTCCACCTAACCCGCGGTAGACGACGAGTTCCCAGTAGCCCTGAGCGAAGGTGGTTGCCAGAGTAGAGACGGCAACGATAAAGAGCCCTGCCAGATACATCGGCCGCTCACCTAGTAGATTGATGAGTTTACCGGAGGCTGGCGCAAACACGAGGCGCGTCATGCCGAAGACACTGACAATGGCGGCGGCCGCCATCACGCTCACATCGAAACTGTGCGCGTATTGCGGTAGGACCGGGGTGATGAGTCCGTATCCGATCGCTATGAGAAAGGCGGCTCCTACCAGAACCCAGATACCCCGAGGTAGGGGTTCTCGGAGATTCCGTGTTGAGCTCGCCATAGGCTCAGCCTACGCATTTTGGGTGAGGTGAGCCAGTACCTGTGCTCCGCTGTGGACGGCACTGACGGGAACTCTCTCATTTTTTGCATGGAAATGCCCGAAGCAATCATAGGTGCTGGGGACTTGCAGAGGAACGAAACCAAAACATTCGATACCCAGCCGCTGGAGAAACTTATTGTCAGTGCCAGCCGGGAGAAGATAGGGCGCAACAACTCCTGCGGGATCGATGGTGGTGATGGCTTCACGGACAGTATCCACGAAGGGAGACTGCGGATCACTGGAGACTGCATTGGGTTTTTCCCAGTGGATGGTGAGGGCGTCATAGTCCTCTCCCAACTCGTTTCTCAGCAATTCCTCTACGGTGTCAAAGAATTCTGCCTCGTGGCCGGGAAGCACACGGCAATCGATGGTGGCACGGGCGTCGGCGGGGATGACGTTTACCGCGTAGCCGGCGTGAAGCTGGGTGGGGGCTGCCGTGTTGCGGAGACTGGCGCGGACTACTGGCCCCAGGAAACCCCACTTGTGGGTCGCGGCGTCAAGCTCATCGTCTTGGTAGCGCTCGCCTGTTACTTCCGTGATGGTATCTAGGAAGGCATCCAGCGCAGGGGTGTGGACGATAGGGAAATCATGACGGGCGATCGCTGCGACAGCACGGGTAATGACAGAGACGGCATTCGTCCCGGAGGGGCGGGAACCGTGCCCGGCACGACCTTTCGCACTGAGGCGTGCCCAGGCAACACCTTTTTCAGCTACTGCCAGGGGGTAGATTCGTGTGTCAGGATGGTCTGGGAGAGTGACGGAGAAGCCGCCCACTTCGCTGAGCGCCTGGGTTACTCCCGCGAACCACTCAGGATGGTGGTCAACAAACCAGTGGGAGCCCCATACACCATCGTGTTCTTCATCGGAGAACCACACCATCATGAGGGTGCGGGCTGGGCACACTCCGGTAAGTGCGTAATGGCGTGCAACGGCTAGCATCATGCCGGCAAAGTCTTTCATATCGACTGCACCGCGGCCCCAGATCCATCCGTCAATAATGTCACCACCGAAGGGCGGGTGGTCCCAATCGTCAGCGTTGACCGGCACGACATCGACGTGGCTGTGAATGAGGAGCGCATGGGGGTCGTCACCTGGGATGACGATGCGGTAGTTTCCGCGCCCAGGGCGGGATGCCAGGTAGTCCCCCTGGATGCCAACATCAGCGAGTTTGCCGGCGATGTAATGGATGCACTGGTCTTCGCCGTCTCCTACGTCGGGTTCTCCGGTGTTGACTGAGGGAATACGGATGAGGTCCTGGGTGAAGGCCACTGCTTCCTTGCCGAGTGCATCCCAGTCGTTCCATTCGCGAGAAGGTCGGGAAAGATTTGCGCTAGAGCTTGTCATGGTTACTAGTTTAGGCACTCGACTCGCCAGAGTCGCCTCTTCAGCTCGTTGAGCGGGAGTTATGCTCACCTCAAGAAGAACTGTCCGGAATATGATGCAGCCAGGGAAGAATAACCTCCCCGGCCGCATCATAAGGGTGCGATTATGCTACAGCTATTTCTTCTGCGTTCCGTACTACGGTACGAACAACCATTTCCAGGGAGTCCAACACAATCTTCATCCCGTCGGCGCTACTGGCCAGTGCCGGGTTTTGCGGGGTACGGAGACTCAGATGGCGCAATAGGTACCCATGAATGAGGTCGAGGATGACGGGAACCAGTTGGCTGAGATCCATGGACCACGTGACATTGAATCGGCGGGCCACAGAGTCGAGATAGCTGTAGGCTAGGTGCGCCAGGGCATCGTAGTACATGGTGATGAGTTGTTGGAACCGGAAGTCAGAGGTATGAAATGCATAGGAAATGACCTCGTACACCAGCGGTGAGTTTTCGGCTTGTGCGGAGACCTCGTTGAGGATGGTTAGAGAGTCCTGGAACAATGACTCTTCTAGTCCAGCGAGTCCCGTCTTGTTGGAGGTATAAGCGGTGGCGAGCACACTCTTGGTAATAGTGTGAATGACTTCATCGACGGTGCGAGCAGCCATTTCGTAGAGCAGCTCTTCTTTGTCATTGAAGCAGTAGTGCACTACTCCGAGGGAGATGTCGGCTTCTTGGGCTACGGCGCGAGTAGTCACTTGAGCGAAACCTTCTCGCCGAGCGACGACCATGGCAGCCTTGATAAGGTGTGCCCGGCGGTCTGCTCTATTCATACGCATTGTGGTTGGGCTTTCCAAGAGATATAGCGATTGACGCATAGGGGAGCGATTGTATTTAAACACCATACTAATCACGATGACCTGCAGAATACTCATCGCACACAAAAAATTCTCTTCTTCTTTTCAGCATTCGTGTAACGCAGATCACCACCCCTCTTTCTGAGTACCATTAGAGGTACACATCCAACCGGACCAGAATGAGGGTTATCAGTGACGACACATCCAGATTCTTTCGGACAGAACCAGTGGCTGGTTGACGAAATGTATCGGAAGTACCGCGACGATCCCCACAGTGTGGATGATGCTTGGCGGGCCTACTTCACCGATCAAAAGCTGATCCCCTCCCCTATAGCCGCCGCCACCAGTACGGACAGCGCGCAACTAGTGTCCGAACCTTTCGGCCCTACTAATCCCACTGCTTTCCTCACCGATTACGACTACTCTGAGACCGCTGCAGACCCAGTGAACGTGCAACGTGCCTCCACCGAGCGTGTGCGCTCTGCCGCTAAAGATGCCCTCACTACCATGTATACGGTTGAGCCGGCGGCCGGCCCCAGTTACCCAGAGCTAACGGAAGAGGAGAAAACTCCACTGCGGGGTACTGCCCGGGCTATTGCGCGCAATATGAATGCTTCCCGTGATATCCCCATGGCGACCTCGGTGCGCTCTATTCCAGTGAAATTGATGTTTGAGAACCGAGCTCTCATCAACAGTTACCTTACAAAAACTCGTGGAGGGAAAGTCTCCTTCACACACCTCATTGGCTACGCCATGATTCAGGCAGTGAAAGCCTATCCCACCATGAACTGCCGGCTAGAGGAGGAGGACGGCCACTTCACTCGTATTCAGCCTGACCACATTAACTTGGGCCTAGCGGTTGACCTGCGGGGCAAAGACGGTAGTCGCTCACTAGTGGTCGCAGCGATTAAAGAGACGGAAACGATGAACTTCCCCCAGTTCGTCGCCGCTTATGAAGATATCGTCACGCGCGCCCGCAACGGTAAGCTAACTGCCGCCGACTTTGCCGGTGTCACCATCTCACTTACTAACCCTGGCGGTATTGGCACGATTCACTCTGTGCCGCGCCTTACACCTGGTCAGGGCTGTATTTTGGGCGTTGGAGCACTTCAGTATCCGGCGGAATACGTCGGGATGAGCGATGAAGCACTGGCGGAGCTCGGGGTGGGTAAGACAATGACTGTCACCTCCACCTACGACCACCGGATTATCCAAGGTGCAGAGTCCGGCGAGTGGCTGGGGACGATCCACAAACTGCTTCTATCCGACGAGTTCTACGATGAGATCTTTACTGGGCTCAAACTTCCCTTCGAGCCGTGGCGATGGCGACGCGATGTCACTTCGCAGGGGGTAAATAAGGATGCGCGTGTGCTTCAACTCATCGAGGCATACCGCGACCGTGGCCACCTCATTGCCGACACGAACCCCCTCAACTTCATTGAACCGGGCCGGAAGCGGGAAACATACCCGGACCTCAACATTGCACACTACGGGCTCACCATCTGGGACCTTGACAGAGAGTTCGCCGTTGGCGGTCTCGCCGGTCAAGAGCGGATGAAGTTACGCGACATTATGAGCGTGCTGCGCAATGCCTATTGCGAGAAGATCAGCGTCGAGTACACGTACATCCTCGATAATGAGCAACGCGAGTGGATCCGCAATTATGTGGAGAGTAAGGGTGCCCCGCTCTCCGCCAAGGATCAGAAACTCACTCTCACTACGCTTATCGCGGCCGAAGCATTCGAATCTTTCCTTCAAACCAAGTATGTGGGGCAGAAACGTTTCTCCTTGGAGGGCTCAGAGTCTCTTATTCCTATGATGGATCGCATCATTGATGTGGCTGCCGACCACCATGTCCAGGAGGTCGTCATTGGCATGCCCCACCGTGGGCGTCTCAATGTGCTTGTCAATATCGTCGGCAAACCCTACAACCAAATCTTCAGTGAGTTCGAAGGCAACATGCATGCCAATGAACAGCAGGGTTCTGGAGATGTGAAGTACCACCTCGGTGCCGAGGGTACGCACTATCAGATGTATGGCGACAACGACATCAAGGTGACGCTCACCGCCAACCCCTCACACCTGGAAGCCGTCGACCCCGTTCTTATCGGTATCGTCAAGGCTAAGCAAGACCTGCTTGCTCGTAGTACCGAACGGCCCCACCAAGAGAATCAACCGCGCTACCCTGTCATGCCGCTCATGCTGCACGGTGATGCCGCTTTCTCAGGTCAAGGAGTGGTGTACGAGACGCTCAATATGGCACTGCTCGAAGGCTACAACGTCGGTGGCACCGTGCATATCGTCGTCAATAACCAGATCGGTTTTACTACCGCCCCTTCACAAGGTCGCTCCAGCGAATATTGCACCGACGTCGCGAAGGCCTTTGGTGTGCCTGTCTTCCATGTCAATGGGGACGACCCGGAAGCATGTGTGCGTGTCGCCCACACCGCCGTCGAATTCAACCAGAAGTTCGCCAAGGATGTTGTTATCGACCTCGTCTCCTACCGCCGTCGAGGCCACAATGAGGCGGATGATCCGTCGATGACGCAGCCCGCCATGTACGACATCATCGATAACAAGCGTTCTGTGCGGCAGTCCTACCTGGAGACGTTGGTGGGACGCGGCGATATTACTCCGCAAGAAGCAGAAACTGCCTTGCAGGACTACCAGGGTGAGCTCGAAAGTGTCTTCAAACAGGTGAAGGATGCGGAGAAGGAGTCCACTCCTCCATCACAATCGGTGGCTACAAAGCAGCGTGTTCCCTACAACCTGCAGACTGCTATCTCAGCCGAACGGTTGGAAGAGATCGGCGACGCATTCGCCAATGTGCCGGATAACTTCTCTGTCCACAAGCGCGTCAAGCCTATTCTTGAAGCTCGCCACCGCATGACCCATGAGGGGCACGTGGACTGGGCTATGGCTGAACTGTTGGCCTGGGGCTCGCTGGTCCAAGAAGGACGAGATGTACGCATCGCGGGTGAGGACAGCTGCCGCGGGACCTTCACCCAACGTCACGCCATCGTAGTGGATCGGGAGAACAGCAACGAGTACAGCCCTCTCCGCGCCATTGCGAACACCCACGGAGGGCATTTCGACATCTTTAACTCCGCACTGTCCGAGTTTGCGGGTTTGGGTGTGGAGTACGGCTACAGTGTGGCCCACTCGGATGCGCTGGTATGTTGGGAGGCTCAATTCGGTGACTTTGCCAACGGTGGACAGACCATTGTTGACGAGTACATTTCCTCGGCTGAAGCGAAGTGGAACCAACGTTCGGGACTCGTCATGCTCCTCCCGCATGGACAGGAAGGTGCTGGCCCTGACCACTCTTCTGCCCGCATCGAGCGTTACCTCCAAATGTGTGCGGAGTCCAACATGACCATCGCCCAACCGTCCACCCCTGCAAATTACTTCCACCTCATTCGCCGGCATATTCTATCCAGTATTGTGCGGCCGCTCATTGTGGCTACCCCGAAGTCCATGCTGCGGATGAAGGCGGCGACGAGCCCATTGGAAGACTTCACCCAGCGAAAATTCCGCTCGGTCATTGATGACCCCTATTTCTACGATGAAAAGCAGTTGCACGACCCATCATCAGTAAAGACGCTGCTGCTGTGCTCTGGGAAGGTGTATTACGAGCTTGCTCGGCGGCGTGACAAGGAGGAACGCTTCGATCTGGCCATTGCCCGATTGGAGCAGATCTACCCGGTACCGTTCCGCCGACTCTACGAGCTTGTTGCACGCTATCCCCAGGTGGAGAGAGTCATGTGGGTGCAAGAAGAACCATCTAACCAGGGGGCCTGGCCATTCCTCAAGGTCAAGCTGCCCACCGTGGTCGGTAACCTGCCGCGTTTCGACCGCTTCTCGCGCCGCAGTATGTCCGCTCCAGCAACTGGGGTCTCCAGTGTGAGCCGCGCTGAGCAGACACTGCTTATGGATACTGTCTTCAACTCCACTCTGCCTGAATAAGTCTGCTTACCAGTCCGACCAGCTATGCCAGTCGTCTTCTTTTCCTGACGTCTGCCGACGACTGGGCTGGACGATCGGTTCTGCTGCCCCCACACGTAAAAGCCCGCCCCCGGTGAATACCAGGGTGCGGGCTTTTACGTGTGGGGGCAGCAGGCGGGAGACGCTTTACCCCCTGTGTGGGCGTTGTTGCGGCAGCATGTTACTGGGCAAGTTGAGCGCGGAGTTGCTTTGTCGCCGTTACCATGGCTGCCAGCGAGGGGAGGCACTCTTCCGCCCGGCGGGTTTTCAGGCCGCAATCCGGATTAACCCAAAGTCGCTCTGCTGGAACGGCTTTCAGTGCAAGCTGCAAGGCGGCGAAGATCTCTTCGACGTGCGGTACACGCGGTGAGTGAATGTCGTAGACACCCGGACCGATCGCCTGACGGTACCCGTGCTCTTCCAAGTTGTTCACTATTTCCATCTGGGAACGGGCAGACTCAACGGAAGTGACGTCGGCGTCCAGGTCACCAATCACACCTACCATTTCACCAAACTCGGAATAGCACATGTGGGTGTGAATTTGCGTGGCGGGAGCCACCCCAGCCGTTGCCAGCCGGAAAGCAGCAGCTGCCCACTCGGCGTAGTGCTCCTTATCCTCATCACGCAGCGGCAACAGCTCACGCAGTGCCGGCTCGTCCACCTGAATAATGCGAATACCAGCATCTTCCAGATCCACACACTCGTCACGAATCGCTAACGCCACCTGTATCGCGGTAGCCTCCAAGGCCTGATCATCACGCACGAACGACCACGACAGCATGGTGAGGGGGCCGGTTAGCATACCTTTCATCGGACGGTCTGTGAGGCTCGCCGCATAAGCCGACCATGCGACGGACATGGCGTTAGGTCGCTGCACATCGCCATACACCACCGGTGGGCGCACGCAGCGAGTACCGTAGGACTGCACCCAGCCATTGCGGGATGCCCAACAGCCGTCGAGTTGTTCAGCGAAGTACTGCACCATGTCGTTACGTTCCGGCTCACCATGAACCAGCACATCAATATCCAGGTCTTCCTGAAGTTTGATGACGTCTCGGATTTCTTGCCGCATTGCTTCGTCGTACTGCTCCTTCGTCAACTCACCACGCCCAAAGCGCTGACGGGCAGACCGAATTTCGGCAGTCTGCGGGAAGGATCCAATGGTAGTTGTGGGCAGCAGCGGAAGGTTGAGCGCATCACGCTGGAGAGCGGCCCGCTCAGCATAGTCGGGACGGTGGAAGTCGGCATCGGTAAGCATCGCAATTCGCTTCCGCAGCGTCGGATTGTTGGTGACGGCACTTCCCCGTCGGTGCGCCGTAATGTCACGGGCGGCTTGCACCTCGGGGGCATTGGGGTCTTTCTCGCCGCGCTGGATTTGTGCTAGTAGGGAGATCTCCGCGATCTTTTCCGCACCAAAAGCGAGCCATTCTCGGCACAATCCGTCGGTACCAGTGGCGGTTCGCTCTTCGATGGTGGGAAGATCTTCTCCGGCGAGCGTATAGGGGACGTGCAGGAGAGAGCAGGAGGTGGAGACGGCGACGTGGGCAGCTCGCTCAGAAGCACGGACGAGTTGTTCTACCGCCCCATCGATCGCCGTTGCCCATACGTTGCGGCCATCAACAACACCAGCTACCAGTAGTTTCTCCGATAGTCCTGGAACACCCTGCGGAGGCAGGTCCCCCGCAACGAAGTCAAGGGCAAGTCCCTCAACGGGGGTGCCGGCGAGCACCGGTAGTGCGTCTTTGGTGTCACCGAAGTAGGTGGCAACGAGAATCTGTGGGCGTTGTGCGAGCCCACCGAGACGGTCATACACCTTCCCCAACAGCTCGAGTTCAGCAGGGCTGAGGGTGGTAACTGCGCTCGGTTCATCCAGCTGCACCCACTCTACGCCTTCTGCAGCAAGCAGCTGCAGAAGCTCTTCGTACACCGGGAGGAGCTCGTTGAGCCGGCTGAGGGCACCGCCCAGACTCGAGGCAGCAGCACGATCCGCTTCCTTTGCCAACCGCAGATAGGTGAAGGGGCCAATGATCACCGGGCGAGCAGGAATACCAGCTGCTTGGGCGGCATGAAGATCCTCTAGTACCGCCTCAGGGTGAAGGGTGAAGTGAGTGTCTACTGAGAACTCGGGAACCAGGTAGTGGTAGTTGGTATCGAACCACTTCGTCATCTCCAGCGGGGGGACGGCTGCCGTACCGCGTGCCGCCGCGAAATACCGATCGAGGTCCGTCTCTGCTGCAGCACGGTAGCATTGTGGAAGCGCCCCGACCAGCATGGTGGTGTCAAGCATTTGGTCGTAGAGAGAGAACACATTGGTGGGGATGGAATCCAGGCCAGCGTCCACCAGCTGTGCCCACGTGTGGGCACGTAGCTCCGTGACGATAGCACGCAGCTCAGCTTCGCTGCTCTCGCCTCTCCAATAGCGTTCGATAGCAAACTTCAGCTCACGTCGAGGCCCGATACGAGGGGTACCTAAAACGGTTGCAGAAAAAATAGACACGTCTGTCTCCAATGAATGAATGTCAACATTCACCTCTGGATTACGAGCACCATGCCAGAACACCTCGAGCTCCTGCTGAGCATTCGAATAGAGGTGCTTTCTTTTCTAAGAAGAGTGGTGATGCGTCGCCTTTATCACAAAGGCGAGTTATCCTAGAGAGCTCTTGCCCTCCAGCTTCCTCGTCTGTTCCATACAGGCAGTTCCTGCAGGCTATACGGGGCGAAATGTACCTAACTACTGCTGTCGCCGACTCTCTACCATCTCGTAGTAGAGGTATTTGTCTGTGGAGTACTGCAGAACAGTGAGTTAAGTATATCCATACTTGCTCTACTGGGACTAGCCATGCGTGAGGTTCTGTGCACCGTGCACAAAAGTCTATTTTTCGCGCCCTGAGAAACCCTTAGCGCGGAGCCAGTTGGTAATGAACTGGTCCAGTTGGTCTGGGGTGCGGTATTCCACGCGGAGAAGTTCAGCCACATCCGTCGTCGTGAGTTTCTCACTGAGTTCATCGAAGATGAGCTGACGGGGACGGTCGACGGCGCTTTTGGCCACTAATGGGAAAATATAGGCGGCGGCTAGGGAATGGAGATCATCCGCGAGCAAACGCCAGTCCCCGCTGAGCAGCAACGGGTCCGGCGCAAACGTGAGGACCACATCGTCACCGGACGTCACAGTCGTCTCTGTGACGAGGGATCGAGGGGTACAGCGATAGCGGTGATTGACGAGCTCTGCCCAGTGCTCCATTTCGAGGGCATCGGCCGGATAGGCGTGAATCAGGATGGAGAATCGTTCGCAGCGGTCGGCCAGCTGGGAATAGGTGCGAATGCCGTCGGTGTGCGGATCCTTATTGCGAACTGCTAGCACCATGGTGCGCTCGGCGTGGGAGGGCCGTAATGAGCGGGTCTCCTGAGGAAGGGAGCGTGTCATCTCGGCAAAAACCGGGTCAAACTCTGCGTCGGGGTTGGCAGTGTCCCGTCGAACTGTCGCACGCAAAATGGGGGCATCCGGGTTCATCGCAAACAACAGCTGGCTGGTGTACTCGGGGACGACATCTACCAGCCCGGTACTAATGGCGTGAAGCTTTGCCCGATGCCCAATGGAGGAGGTTTGGGTAACGCCGGGGCCAACGTTACGAACACCGTCCGCGGCCCGCCGACTTTCAATGCGGTCAAGACGGGCCGGGACGCCTTTCAGCTGCAGGGCAGCAACGTAGAGTTTGGCGAGGGCATAGTCGGGCGCCATGGCGGAATAGCCCACTCGCACAATAGGTGCGACGGGATCTGGGACCAGAGCTTTGTCTGTTCGCCCACATCCCGTCACCACCAGGAGCAGGGCACACGCTAGCGCGCCTAATTTTCGATGACCTCGCATACCAACAATGCTACTTGTTGGCTTCAGCAACCGCCTTCACCGCGGCGGTAACTGCCGGACAGACGCGCGGATCGAGCGGCGACGGAATGATGTAGTCGGGAGCCAGATCCTTCGGGTCGATAACGTTGGCGATGGCCTCTGCGGCGGCCTGCAGCATCTCATCCGTAATAGCAGTAGAGCGGGCATCGAGCGCGCCACGGAAAAGACCGGGGAAGGCCAGCACATTGTTGAGCTGGTTCGGGTAGTCCGAGCGGCCGGTCGCCACAATGGAGGCATGGCGGTGTGCGACATCAACGGGGATCTCCGGATCCGGGTTGGAGAGGGAGAAGATGATGGCATCCGGGGCCATCTCCGCCACAATGTCTTCTGCCACATGTCCGGCGGAGACACCCACGAAGACGTCGGCACCTTCGAAGGCTTCTGCCTGACCACCCACAATATTGTCGGGGTTGGTGATCTCTGCCAGGGCTTCCTTCACCGGATTCAGACCTTCGCGGCCGCGGGACACGATGCCGTGGGAGTCAAGCACGATAACGTTCTGGACACCAGCATTGAGAATAATCTTGGTGCAGGCAACACCGGCAGCGCCGGCACCCGATACGACGACCTTGAGGTCCTCGGGCTTACGGCCAGTGAGTCGGCAGGCGTTGATCATGCCAGCCAGCACCACCACTGCGGTACCGTGCTGGTCGTCGTGCATCACCGGAATATCAAGAGCTTCCTTCAACCGATCTTCGATTTCGAAGCAACGAGGTGCGGAAATATCTTCGAGGTTAATGGCACCAAAGCTCGGCTGCAGACGGATGCAGGTCTCAACAATCTCGTCCGGATCGGTCGTATCGAGCACAATCGGAATGGCGTTGAGGCCGGAGAACTGCTTAAAGAGGGCACACTTGCCTTCCATTACCGGAAGCGCTGCGGACGGGCCGATATTCCCGAGTCCGAGCACGGCAGTTCCATCGCTGACCACCGCGACGAGGCGGCCAGCCCAGGTGTAGAGCTTGGCATCTTCTGGCTTGTCATAAATATCGTTGCAGGCAAGTGCAACACCGGGAGTGTAAGCAACGGAGAGAGCGTGCTGCGAATCGAGGGGCGAGTGCAGGGCGACGTCGAGTTTGCCGTTGATGTGATACTGAAGAACCTCTTCTTCGGTCACCACGTCTTCGTTAACTGCGGCGGTAAACAGTTCGTCATTAACGTTCTCCGCGCCATTGCGCGGATCAATAGTCTGGGTCAACTGCGTCCCCTTCAGGTCACATTATTTCTAACTAGTGATGCAGGAGACAAAACTCCCACGCGTCTCATCCTAGCGACCGGTAAACTTCCATTCCATGCGGGTATTACAACTTCCACTCCCTTACTGCTATGCCTTCGAGGCACCTACTTTTCCGGACGATCGGGGCTTCTTTTCTGCTCCATTTCACGCCCCTACCTTTATCGATAACGTGGGCTACCAGCTCTCCGTCCGGCAAACGAATCTCAGCCCCACTCGCCGCGGGGCGGTCCGTGGAATTCACTTCGCAGATGTGCCACCCGGCCAGGCAAAATACGTTTACGCAGCTCACGGCCATTTATTGGATGTGCTCGTCGATCTCAGAGTGGGATCCCCCACATTTTCGCAGTATGTTGCCATCGAATTGTCCCCAGAAAGTGGGACCGCAGTCTTCCTACCAGAGGGAATGGGTCATCTTGTGATTGGTCTCACAGAGGACGCTGCACTGAGCTATCTCTGTTCCGAAGCCTACAATCCACCGGCCGAACACGGCGTCAGCCCTCTCGACCCCGCCCTGGGTTTGCCGTTCCACGAGTGGTGCGACACCTATCAGCTGGGGGAGCCAGACGCGCTTACCCTCTCCCCCAAGGATAAAAATGCCCCCTCGTTGGCGGCTGCGCAGGAATCCGGCCTTCTTCCCCGCTACGATGAGTGTGTCGCCTTCTACAACGGCCTGCACCGCACTTCTTCTGAAAGCTCCACTCGTTAGCCCCTCCCACTTCGTCATAAGGAGCGCGCAATGGGTTTTACCTCCTTCTGGGACAAACTCTTTAACCCGCAAAAGTCTGCACAAGACGAGCCCAACGATAACGTTCATATCCCAACTGCCCAGGCCACCATCGGGTGCGATGTCTACGACGAAAACGGACAACACATTGATCGCACCTTCGACTACCGCAGTGGCTTTCACTGGGTAGAAGAGCACCCCGGGCATTTCGTCTGGCTCCAACTCCGCGACCCCAATCGCCGTCAAATGGTGCATGTGGGAAGCGTCTACGCCCTACACGAACTTCTCGTCGAAGACTGCTCTACTGACCATCAGCGCCCTAAGCTCGAAGCCTTCGATGACTGCCTCACCCTCGTGGCACGAACTCTCCGCTACGTCGACCACGAAGTCATCGACAATCCCGCCGACGCTGTGGAGACCGGCGAAGTCGTCCTGGTGGCCGGAAAGAATTACTTCATCTCGATCCAACACGGGAAAGGACACAGCCTCGACCACGTGCACAAACGCCTCTCCCACAACCCAGAAGACCTCGCCCAAGGCCCCATGATGTGCTTCTACCGGGCTGTCGACCACGTCGTCGACTCCTACCTCAAAGTTGCTGCACTCATGGACAACGACATCGACGACCTCGAGGAGGAAGTTTTCGACCCTTCCACGGATATCGATATCGATGAGATCTATGCGGTCAAACGAGAAGTGCTCGAGATCAAGCACCTGATCTCGCCCCTTCGTACGCCACTACACGAACTCTGTAATAGCGACCAGATCTACGTCGACGAAGACATCCGCAGCTACTTCCGTGACGTCGAAGACCACCTGCTACGTGCTATCTCCGATGTCCACGGGTTCGACGAAGTCCTCAGCTCCCTCATCGATGCTGCCGCAGCAAAAGTCGGAGTGGAGCAAAACGTCATCAGCCGTGCGCTCTCCGCCTGGGCAGCAATCATCGCCGTCCCCACCCTGATCGCCAGTATCTACGGTATGAACTTTCAGTTCATGCCGCTCCTGCAAGTCGATGGAGCGTACTACGTGGTGCTCGCCCTCATGGCAATTTGGTCTATCACCATGTACATCGTGTTCAGACGAAAGAAATGGCTCTAGCCACTACTGCATTTGACGGCGCCACGCCGGAGAGGTGATCTCCCGGAAGGCGCCGTTTTCTTTCACAATCATGATGCAGGCCAGATTAAGCTTCGTCGCCTGCTTCATGCCTTCCTCCGGTCCCAACACGTCCAGGCCGGTCGCCAACCCGTCAGCTGTCATACACGATGCATCCATGACGGTGACGGAAGCAAGATTGTGCGTAATCGGTCGTCCCGTCTGCGGATCAATGGTGTGCGAGAACCGGTGGCCGTTGTCCTCAAAGTAGTTCCGGTAGTCTCCGGAGGTCGCCACTGAGGTGTTGACCAGGTGGATGACTCGATCCAGGGAGGCGTCACCATGGGGCACAGGACGTTCTACGGCCACCCGCCATGGGCCTCCCCGCGTTCCGGCTCCCTTACCACGTACTTCCCCACCGACATCGACAAGGTAGCGCTCTACCCCCAGCGCCTCCAATTCACGGGCGATCGCGTCCACCCCATACCCTTTAGCAATCGACGACAGATCGACGTAAAGCTCAGGAATCTTCTTTACCAGTGCGTTATCGAGTACTTCGAGGTGTTCAATACCGCACTTCGCTTTCGTCTCGTCAATATCCGCATCAGCGGGAATCTTATTAGGACGGTCCTCTGGCCCAAATCCCCACAGGTTCACCAACGGCCCCACGGTGACATCCAATTTTCCCTCGGTAACTTTGTTCAGCCGCACCGCTTCTCGCATAACAGTGAGGACTTCCGGGGATACCGGGAAGGGAGTATCAACTTTGCGGAACTGGTTAAAGCGAGAAAGCTCCGACTCAGGGATGAACGTCGACATTTGGTGGTTGATGGCGGTAAAACGGGCTTCCACCTTATCCCGCGCCTCCGCCTGCGGAGGTGTCTTGGCTGTCGCCAAATAGGTGATGGCGTAGTAGGTCCCCATAGTAGTTCCCCGCAGCACTGTCTTCTGCGGATTATCCTCGAAGCTACACCCTGCTGTGGACCCCAGACCAAGCAGCCCAGCCACTCCGGCTATGCTCAAAAAGCCGCGTCGAGAGAGCCAGCGGCTCTCCTTGCGCTCCCGACGGGCAGACGGCGGCGTCTTCATCATGGCGCCCTTCTCCTCACAGACGTGCAATAGTGCGTCTGTACAGTATAGTGCCCCTACCTCTTCATAATCTCGTTCATTCTCACAACCGGAGCGCCGCCTACTCTTTCGGACGCACTAGACTAAACCTATGAGCTCACCCAACCGTGTTTTCGTGGGGCGGCTAGACAACCTTGTCGTGCTTGGCCCAGATGGAGAATCCATCGGTCGTGTCCGAGACGTCGTCCTCACCCTGCAGGACCCTACCTCCTCCCCTCGCGCTGTCGGACTCGTCATCCAGCTTCTCAATCGCCGCCGTATCTTCCTCCCGATGCTGCGTGTTGCTAGCTTCTCCGGATCTGCTGTCACGCTTGTCACTGGTAATGTCACGGTGCGTTCATTCAAACAGCAGCCCACCGAAATTCAAGTACTAGGCGAGATGGTCGATTCGCTCGTACAGGTGCGAGACCCCGAAATCGAAGAACTCGACGGACAACAAGCTGTCGTGACGGATGTGGAAATTGAGCAAACTCGCAGTCGTGACTGGGTGGTGTCTCGCCTGGCGGTGCGTCGCAGAACCGGCCCCTTCTCCCGCCGAGGTGCCGTCTACCTGGTTGAATGGGAATTCATCCGCGGTTTTTCCAATGCCAGCGTCCTCAACAATGAACAAGACGCTACTGTCCTCGCACAGCGCTATGAAGACATGCGCCCGGCCGATGCAGCCTCCGCCATCCTCAATCTGCCGCAGAAGCGACGTCTCGAACTCGCTACTGTTCTCGATGATGAGCGCCTCGCCGACATCGTTCAGGAACTCCCCGACGATGACCAGGCCGTCCTTCTCACTGCCCTCCCCTTGTCCCGCGCGGCGGACGTTCTAGAGGCTATGGACCCGGATGATGCGGCCGACGTCCTCGGCGAAATGCCTGACCAGGAAGCGGAGCGACTCCTCAACCTCATGAACAAACAGGACGCTGGCACGGTACGTCGACTCCTCACCTTCAGCCCCGATACCGCAGGTGGCATCATGACCCCGGAACCTATCATCCTAAATGCACAAACCACTGTGGCAGAAGCCCTCGCCCATGTGTGCAACCCGGAACTCTCGCCTGCTCTATCTTCCTTGGTGTACGTCGTACGGCCTCCGACACAGACACCTACCGGCAAATATCTGGGTGTTGTGCACACACAGCGGCTTCTCCGCGAACCCCCATCCACACTTATCGGCGACTACGTTGACACCAACCTCCCGGCCCTCACCCCAGAGGCTTCCACAGAAGCCGTCGCCCGTTACCTCGCCACGTACAACTTGGTCTGCGGCCCGGTCATCGACAATGCTGGTCACCTGCTCGGTGCCGTCAGCGTAGATGACCTCCTGGATCACCTTCTTCCCGATGACTGGCGTGAAGAGGAAATGGCAGTAAGGGAGGTCAGCGATGGCCGATAACCGTACTCGCCTCGATATCCCCCAGCTCAGTGGACGCCGTCGAAGGATATTCGACGCGGAAGCCGTCGGCCGTGGTGCCGAAGTCGTCGCCCGGTTCCTGGGCACCGGTAAGTATCTGGCCTATCAAACTGTTTTCGTGGTGGGATGGATTGTTCTGAACATTGTGCTTGCCCGCCACGCCTTTGACCCCTATCCCTTCATCCTCCTCAACCTTGCTTTCTCCACCCAAGCTGCCTATGCTGCACCCCTCATTCTCTTGGCACAAAACCGCCAAGAGAACCGGGACCGGGTGAGCCTCCAGGAAGACCGCGAACGTGCCGCACAGACAAAAGCCGATACCGAGTTTCTGGCTCGCGAGTTGGCCGGTGTCCATATTGCCGTTAGCGAGACAGCAACTCGCGACTATTTGCGCCACGAACTTGACGAGATGCGAGAAATGTTGGAGCAGATTAGTTCTCGATTGGAGCAAGTTGCTGCTGTACAAGCAACAGCAGCTCCCCCGACCACTACTCCAAAGTCTGAAACTGCTGGTGCAATTCAAAGAATGGACACTACTGAGAAGCAGCTCCACACCCCAGGGGAGACCGCTGACGCCAACAGCGAGCCCACTCGATAACTCTTCCCTCTGCTCGCTACACTAGAGCCTATGACCGCTGTAACTCCCGACGCAGTACAAGCTGCCCTTGCCACTGTTCACGACCCGGAGATTCACCGCCCCATTACCGATCTGGGAATGGTCGACAGTGTTGACATTGCCGACGACGGGCACGTCTCCGTAAAAATCCTCCTCACCATTGCTGGCTGCCCCATGCAGTCTGCCCTCCGTGAAGGAGTTACCACCGCTGTCTCACGTGTTGCAGGCGTGACGGGTGTGGACGTCACTCTCGGGGTGATGACAGACGAACAACGACGAGAAATGCGGCAAAAACTCCAAGGCCCCGGTGCGCAAAAAGAGATCCTCTTCAATAAGCCGGGCAACCGTACCACCATCTACGCCGTCACCTCGGGCAAAGGTGGTGTCGGAAAATCGTCCACGACCGTCAATCTGGCAGTTACCTTGGCACAGCGCGGTTTCAAAGTGGGCGTTCTCGACGCTGATATCTACGGACACTCGATCCCCCCAATGCTGGGCTCGACACAGCCCCCCACCAAAGTTGACGACATGATGATGCCGCCGGAAGCGCACGGTGTAAAGTGCATCTCCATTGCCCAGTTCACAGCTGGCAACGCCCCGGTGGTCTGGCGGGGCCCAATGCTACACCGTGCACTCCAGCAGTTCCTTACCGATGTGTACTGGGGAGATCTCGACTTCCTCCTGCTCGATCTTCCCCCCGGAACTGGTGACATTGCACTTTCCATCCCCTCTCTGCTGCCCAATTCACAACTGCTCATTGTGACCACGCCGCAAACTGCAGCCGCAGAAGTTGCTGAGCGCTCCGGTATGATGGCCAAGCAGACTCGTCAGAACGTTGCTGGGGTTATCGAAAATATGTCATGGATGGAACTGCCTGACGGCTCGAAAGTGGAGATGTTTGGCAGTGGAGGTGGCATGACCGTCGCCATGGACCTCACCCGCATCCTCGGATACCGAGTTAATGTCTTGGGCCAGGTTCCCATGGACGTCCGCCTACGTGAGGGCGGGGATGAAGGCACGCCTATCGTCCTCACTCATCCGGAGAGCACCGTGGCCCAGACCTTCAATTCCATCGTGGACCAGCTCCTACAGCAGCGGCAAAGCCTGGTCGGTAAGTCCCTCGGTATTAACCCGAATTAGAACTCTAAAAACACGGCGACGGGGTGGCAGAGAGACGTTCTCTGCGACCCCATTAGTCTTCGTCGTCGAAAGAAATTTCCACTTCGTCAGCGCCTGCTTCCTCCCAGCTATCGCCGACGGTCAGAGGCGCTCCGGGTGTAGCAGGACCACTCGTGTTCTGCTGCGAACGATAGTGCGCTAGGCCGTCTGAGCTAAAAGCAGCCTGCTGTGGAGTCGATGACGGTCCGTTCCAGCCTGCTGCCGGTGCGGACGTGGGGTCGGAATGGGCGTGGGTTGTCGCCCCCGAAGAGGCATCAATCGCAGACTCGTGTGGCCCACGTACCGGCTGGTCGGGCGCAGCCTGGAAGGGAGACTCGTCGAGTTCATTAAGACCCGTCAGTTCCTTCAAATCGAGCGTGAGCTCTTTGACTCCGGGATCAACATCCAAAATGGACTCGTCATCGTCGAGCAGATAGTGCACTGCTGCTGCTTTAGGCCCCATCGCTTTGATGCGTGCAATCTCTTTGACGGGCTTTTGGAGGTCCTTGAGGTCTCCGAAATCCTCATCAACACTCTCTTTAAGCTGGCCTTGTGCGTTATTTGCCCAGTCGCGCAGTTTACGGAGTCCTTTGGCAAGGTGACGGGTCGCTTCCGGTAGCCGGTCCGGGCCCAAGATAACCACTGCTACAACTAAGATGACGAGGATCTCACCCCATCCAATGTTGCTAAACATAACGCTTTTCTACCGCCCTCACTCATTCCTAAAGCCGCGCTGCCACTTGTCGGAAAGACAGTGGGTGACTTTGCGGATATGCACACGAATATACGCGCCCAATGCCCGCCATTCTGCACGGATTTCTCCCTGCTGGGCGATTGTGTGCAGGGTGCTCACCATATCATTCTCGACCGCATACTGGGTTGCAGCAGCATAGCCCTGATTAGCAGCAATGTTACGGAGAACGGCATCGTTGGCGGGGATGGCGTTGAGTTTACTTAGCAGCGTTCCCGGGGTTCCCAATGGTTCACTGGCTTGCCGAAGCTGTTCACGAGCTTGCGCCTGTTCTTCGACAAGCGCTCTGCATTCTGGGCAGTCGTGCAGGTGACGCTCTGTCCTAATACGAACATAGCTAGGCATAGCGTCATCGACGTAGGCGGTGATGGCTTCTTCAGAAAGATGCTCCGTGGAACCGAATGATGCGGTCATATGGCCCCAAACCCACCTTTCGCCAGTAGCCTCGAGAACATCTTCGGGGAGGTTTTGTGCGTACATGTCGAGTATACGGAGCTTGACGCAAGCTAGCAGCGAAGGCAGAGCTTCCAGAAAAATTAGCCGAGTACGGGGCGAACGTTCCCTAATTGTGCGCGCAGCTGTGCTCGTCCACGGTGGATGCGGGAACGAACGGTGCCGATCTTCACCCCTAGAAGGTCAGCAATCTCTTCGTAACTGAGCCCTTCGATGTCACAAAGGACAACAGCAACACGGTAGTCCGGGGAGAGGGCGTCGAGTGCCTGCTGCAAATCAGGATGAAGCAGTTTGTCATCCATGAGGGCTGCGGGGCCGGCAGAATTGGATGCTACCCGCTCGGTATCCTCCGGAAGTGCCTCCATGCGGACGACAGAACGGTGCCGAACCTGGTCCAGAAAGAGGTTAGTGGTGATGCGGTGCAGCCAGCCTTCGAAGGTGCCAGGACGATAGCGGTCCAGCGAGCGGAACACTCGAATGAATGTTTCTTGGGTGAGGTCCTCCGCGTCCTGGGCATTACCACTTAGCCGGTATGCAAGCCGGTAAACAGAATCGGCGTATGTACGCACAATGTCATCCCAACTCCCCAAGGAAGGAGCAGCGGAGCTGACAGAAGCATGAGTGATGGAGGGGGCAGAAGAGATGGCAGCTTGTCGATTGTCGTCTGCACTCGTCGATGCCAGAGCGCGGGTTTTTACCGCGGATCGCTTGGGCATCGTGATCATCGTGGTGTGTCCTTTCATATGTCCTCACTCGAACCCCAACGGGATCGAAGCGGACACCACGAGTATCGGGATGAGCCTTGCGAGAGCACTGGAATTAGTCTGTGTTTTCTCTGTGAGTTTTAAAACCGCTCGTCACACCGTATTTATTTGCATAAACTAGAGCATGCAGGGTGTTTCACCCTCACCCGTGGAAGTAATCTCGTTAAGCTGAAAATGTGACTGAGCTCGTAGATTCCATTGTGTCCAACATCGTTGAAACCCCCACTCTGAGCGAGGCGCGGCAGGACTGCCTCGACATGGGGCTGACACCACTCTCCCCCATTGCTTCCGAAGCGGTCACAATGGTGACCTCACTAATTGGTGTGAAAACTGCAGCCGTAGTCTCCCACTCGGGCGCGGTGGCAGCTCTCAGCATTGCCCATGGTATGCCCGACGGTGGAGTAGTCACACTCGTCAATCCACAGCCTGAACTCGTCGATCATGCCCGGCAACGCTATGGAGAGGAAAAGCCTGCGGGAGTCCTGCTGCGTCCTATCACCGGGCTTCCTCTCGACGTGATGAGCCGTCTTGCCGACGGCGCCTATGACCTCGTTTTCGTCGAGGATGTCGCCGATCAGCTTGGTCTTTTTGTCGAGACCTCAGCCCGCCTCCTGCGCTCTGGCGGAATTCTGCTGCTGCCTAATTCATTGGCAGATGGTCGCTTCCTGGAATCGATGGACCCGGCAGAGGCAGCTAACGCCGCCGACGATGCGGCGATTGCAGCCGCTACTTTGGCTGATATGTTGGCCGAGACAGAAGACTTCGAGGTTTTCCGTCTTCCCCTCGATGCGGGTATGACAGTGGCTCGCCGGAAATAAACGCACAGCCTTCGAGACGAACTAAGCGTTGTCCCCGTGAGGTTAGTACGAGGTATAGACACATCATTGAGAAGACTTATGGAGGGTGGTGAGCACTGAGTGTGCCCACCACCCTCCATATTTATCGTCCGTTTCTCAGCCGACGAGACTAGTTAGTCCTCTAAAGTTCCGATCGTTTCATTCTTACCGACTATCACCACTCCGCCGGCGGAAACATTAAAGCGCGCTTTGTCGTTTTCGCTATCCACACCAATAACCTCGCCCGGCGCAACCTGCACATTCTTGTCCAGAATGCAGTGTTTCACTACTGCACCCTTGCCCACATGGACGCCGGGAAGCAAGACTGCACCTTCTACCAGGGCACCCTCGTCGACACGGACGTTGGTGGAGATTACTGAGTTACGTACAGTGGCCTGCGAGATGATCGATCCTGCACCAACGATGGATTCCTGCGCGATACCACCGTTGACGAACTTGGCGGGGGCCAGGCTCTCGCGTCCACAACGGATAGGCCAGCGCTCGTTGTACAGGTTGAAGATGGGGTACACGGAGACGAGATCCATGTGCGCCTCATAGAAGGCATCGATGGTACCGACGTCTCGCCAGTAGCCTTTGTCGCGTTCCGTCTCGCCCGGTACATAGTTGTTGCTGAAGTCGTAAACGTAGGCTTGCTGCTTTTCCACCAGCGCGGGGATGATGTCGCCACCCATGTCGTGGTTGGAGTCTTCGTTGACGTTGTCTTCCTTGATGGCGTCGAGCAGTACCTTGGTACTGAAGACGTAGTTACCCATCGACGCGAAGGTGACATCGGGGTCATCCGGAGTGCAGGGGGGCTCCTCCGGCTTTTCGAGGAATTCCGTGATGCGGTTATTCTCGTCAGCTTCGATGCAGCCGAACGCTGTCGCGTCCTTATGCGGAACACGGATGCCGGCTACAGTCACTCCGGCACCGGATTTGATGTGCTGATCGACCATCTGCTGTGGATCCATCCGATAGACGTGGTCAGCACCGAACACGATGATGTAGTCGGGTTCTTCGTCGTAGACAAGGTTCAACGATTGAGCGATGGCATCGGCCGAGCCGGTGTACCAGCGAGGCCCGAGGCGCTGTTGAGCTGGCACCGGAGCAATGTATCCACCAGTGATACCGGTCATACGCCATGTTTGCGCAATGTGACGGTCGAGTGAGTGAGACTTGTACTGCGTCAAAACACATATACGGTCATATCCCGCGTTAACGAGATTGGATAGCACGAAGTCCACCAATCGGTAGTTACCGCCGAATGGAACTGCAGGCTTCGCCCGGTCAGCAGTAAGCGGGTAGAGCCGCTTACCCTCGCCACCGGCTAGAACAATACAAAGGACATGGGGCTGCTCAATCACATTTCCAAAATTACTGTACTTACCCACAGAAGGAACCCCCTTTTTCTCTGGTTGCCAGGAATTTAACCCCTAGACAACATTTGTTGCTTTCTCGCTTGAGTTCTGTTGGCGCACCGGATGACCTACGAACTGGGCAGCTTCCTTGCTTGTGAAAAACTCCGCGAAGTCAGAGAAAGGGTTGTCAAAGTGGACAAAAGTAGTCGCTGCACCGCTACTAGTCGAGTACCGTTTGAGCTATGCGAGTGGCATTGATGACCCGAGAATATCCCCCCGAGGTTTATGGCGGCGCTGGTGTACACGTCACCGAGCTAGCCAAGAACCTCCGTAGCTTCTGTGATGTTGACGTGCACTGCATGGGAGCACCCCGTGAGGACGCCTACGTGTACGGTCCCGATCCCGAGTTGGCAGACGCCAACGCCTCTATCTCTATGCTGTCAACACAGCTGCGTATGGCTCACCAGTCGGGTAGCACCGACCCCGCGGTCGTTCACACCCATACGTGGTACACCGGTTTTGCGGGCCACCTTACCGCCCAGCTCAACGGTATTCCCCATGTGGTGACGGCGCACTCTTTGGAGCCTTCCCGCCCTTGGAAGGCAGAACAGCTGGGTGGCGGCTACCGTATCTCCTCGTGGTCGGAGAAGAACGCTATCGAATACGCCGATGCCATTATCGGTGTCAGTTCCAAGATGCGGGAGGAAATCCTGCGCACCTATCCGCGAGTTGATCCCGGCAAGGTGCACGTCATCCTCAATGGCATTGATACCGAAGACTGGCAACCTTCCCCAACTTTTGAGGCGGCTGGGGAGGACTCGCTGCTCACCAAACTCGGGGTCAACCCAGACCTTCCGATCGTGGCATTCGTGGGCCGTATCACCCGGCAAAAGGGTGTCAAGCATTTACTTGCGGCAGCCCACGATTTTGCCCCCGAAGTACAGCTCGTCCTCTGCGCGGGCGCCCCAGACACTCCAGAGATCAAAGCCGAGACAGAAGCTGCTGTCCAGGAATTGCAGGAATCCCGCCCCGGTGTCTTCTGGGCTCAAGATATGCTGCCCCACCACCAGGTTGTGGAAGTCCTCAGTGCCGCGTCTGTGTTCGTGTGTCCGTCTGTGTACGAGCCACTCGGGATCGTCAATCTCGAAGCGATGGCGTGCAATACTGCCGTCGTTGCCTCCGATGTGGGCGGTATCCCAGAGGTGGTGGTGGATGGTTCCACCGGGACTTTGGTCCACTACGATGAAATGGATCCGCTCACGTTCCAGAATGATCTTGCTGCGGCGGTGAATGCTGTGGTGTCTGATGCGACACTCGCTACCAGTATGGGCGCGGCTGGCCGTTTGCGAGCCGTCAATGACTTCTCTTGGCGTGCTATTGCCAAGCAGACGTGCGATCTTTACGAATCCTTGCGCTGATAGCAACGGACCTCTACTGAGCAGTGGACCTGGTGAGCAGTGCTTGCCAGGTTTTCTGCTATCAAGGACAAACATGCGGCGTCATTGTGGTAGCTAGACGGTCCCATCGTAATGATCTGCTCAATCTGCTGGGATGTCGGAGTCAGCACCCACTCACACCGCTCACAGGTAGTCTCCACAAAGTCTGCTGCTAGCCCCCGCTGTAATCGTGCCGTTTTCTGCTCATCAACGTGGACGGCAATCCCCGCAGCAACGAGCTCCCGCAGGTGTGCTTGAGTGGGTGTAACGATGAGCAGTATCCCTCCTGGTCGCAGGACACGGGCCGCCTCGGCAGAATTGCGTGGGGCAAAAATATGGGTAACCAAGTCTGCACACGCATCCTGCAGCGGCCAACGCTGCCACACGTCAGCTACCAGAGCTCCTGTTGTACCGGGAAGTTTAGCCAGCCGCTTCGCTGCTGGGGCAGAAATGTCAGCGGCGATAGTTACGGTTCCTTCTGGCAACGCGTTCTGCAGAGCCTGTGTGTAGTAGCCTGTCCCTGCCCCCATGTCGACGAGCACTGGCTGCCCAGTGATGTCGATAAGCTGTGCGGCGGCCACCGTGGCTATTCTGTTTGCCAGTGGTTCGTAAAGGCCACTCGCAAGGAACGCAGCACGGTTCATGACCATGTGGGCAGTGTCTCCCGGGAAGCTACGTCCACTGCCGAAGAGGGTGACAAACCCCTGTTTTGCGACGTCATAGCAGCGTCCAGAAGGCGTGATGAGGGTGCGCTGGGCATCGCTTCTCCAGGACAGTGGTTCTCCTGTCAACGGATCGGCCAAATAGGTGACGACATCGTTTAGCATGCGGATCCTTCTCGAAATGGCCCCTCAGAAACGACAATGTCCGTCGGATTTCCGACGGACATTGCGACAAGTCTGTGTTAAGCAGCCTCATCAGGGGTCAGCTCGACAACGAGACGGCCACCTCCCTGCAGGGGGACACGCATAATGATCATGCGGCCTTCCTTGACAGCTTCCATGGGTCCATCGCCAGTGCGGGGTTTCATTGCCGCCATGCCGTGCTTCCTCCTATTTTCGAAATACGCTCGAGTTCCATTGTCTCTCATCTCAAGGGGAAATGCCAATGCCTATGAGCTATTTTTGCTTGTCAGAGGGCGTGCTACGGCTTTCGATACGGGCGAACTCGGCGGCAATTTGGGCCAGTGCCCAGTCCACTTCACGGCGATCATAACCCCGCTTTTCCGCATGGAACCGAAGGTTCTCCACATCCACGGAACGGATACCGCGGGCGGGCAGAAAGGTCTCTGCAGTGGCTGGCAGCTCCGGCAAATTCCGCTGTTTGGGGAGGAAGCCCCACGTGGTCAAGAGAAATGTCACCACAGCGCCAACGACGCCGACGACAATACAGATCGCTACCCAGGCGCCTACGCCCACAATCTCCTCCTCTGAACTCTCTCACCCGACGCAACGAACTGCCGAGCCGCTACATACGAGGGTACCGTCACCAACGGGGGACGATCCTCTTCTAGCGCCGCGATCTCCACTGGATGGTACGTCGTGTAACTGGTGGAATCGTGTCTGGCGGCAGCAAACTGTACCAAAGGAGCGTCTTCGGGCATCATCCCAGCCTTGCGGAGGACGGTATCGGCGACTTCTCGCGACATACGGCCAAGTTGGTGAAGGGGACGGTTACGGTGCTCCCGCACCCCCAAATTCACCTGGCAGATGTGGTCGGCACCCCAAAGTGCCACCACATCCATAATCAGTCCGATTTCCACACCGTAGCCGGCTGCAAACGGCAGACGTTCCGCCACATGCCGACGCAATGCGTATTCACCCCCCAGTGGCTGAATAAGAAAGCGTGCTTCAGGGCAGAGGGACGCCAGCAGAGGGCGGGCAACCAACTCGGTGACCCGTCCTCCCCCATCCCGAGTGTCTCCCAGCGGGCGACGATAGAAACCTTTCACCATGTCAATGCGGGGTATCCCCCCGCTGGCGTAGGTGGTCGCATCGCCGGTGGGAGGCGCGGTTCCATTAAGCAGCAAGGGGGCCACCAACCACGGCACATAGCGTGGGTCGGGGCGTTTCAAATCACCATCAATGAAGACAACGATGTCACCGCCACAGGCCGCTATCCCTCGCCACAGCGATTCCCCTTTGCCCAACCTCACAGGCACCTCGGGAAGTATCTCGGCGAGTTGCCGAACCGTCGCCCCCGCGGAACACGCCTGCTCCACCGTATCATCGGTAGAAGCAGAGTCGATGACGATGATCTCATCCACCAGGCCGCCTACGTAGGGAACAATCGACCCCACGACGGCACCGATATGGGCTCCCTCATTGAGGGTGGGAATAACCACGGAGACGCACTGCTCTCCTTTGGCCGCCATCAGCTCCTCCAACGTCCAGGTGGGACGCATGACGGTTCGGTCATGCCATAGGGGCACACCTGTGCTGTCACTACTTGCAGTTGGAGAGGAGGAGTGAGGGGTTTCTGTCATTCCGATTCTGCTTCTTCGTGGCGTTCTTCTTCCAGCGTGGCTTCGAACACGTCGTTGTCCTTACACGCCAAAGTGTTTTCGAGGTGATCAACCTGGTGCTGGTGAACTTCAATAATATGCCGAACCGCGTCCTCGGGAGAGTCGGTCAGGTACAGCAGCTTCTCGTCACCAGCAGAAATCATGTCTTCCTCCAGCAGAGTGGAGGTAATCCACTCCATCAGCGGTCCCCAGAACTCTGTTCCGAACAACACGATGGGGAAGCGCCAGATCTTCTTGGTCTGCACCAGAGTGAGGGCCTCAAAAAGCTCGTCAAGGGTACCGAAGCCACCGGGCATGCAGACGAAGGCCTGCGAATACTTGACGAACATCGTCTTCCGAATGAAGAAGTAGCGGAAGTTCATGCCGAGGTCGACCCAGTGATTGATCTTTTGTTCGAACGGTAACTCAATTCCCAGACCGACCGAGAAGCCTTTTGCTTCCACTGCGCCTTTATTTGCCGCTTCCATCTCTCCCGGTCCACCACCGGTGATAACGGCATAGCCTGCCTTTGACAGTTCGCCCGCCACGGCATGGGCGGCCTGGTACCACTTGCTCTCTTCGGTAGTACGGGCCGATCCGAACACGCTGACGGCGGGGGGCATTTCAGCGAGGGCACCGAAACCATCCACAAACTCCGACTGAATGCGCATGACGCGCCAGGGGTCGGTGTGCAGCCAATCTACGTCAGGTTGGGGCTGCAGCAGTCGTGAGTCGGTTGTTGACCCGCCCTGCCGCACCTGGGTGCGCCGCCGTAACACCGGGCCTCGCATATAGGAGGCAGCAGACTGGTGCATGGCGTTGTGGTTGGTGTTCGTGCTTTTCACGGTTATTCCTTTTCTGGAGGGATGGTGAGGTAGGTCCGCATAATCTCGGTGACCTCGGTAATGTGCTTCACCGGGCAGTGCTCGTCACGTTTGTGCGCTAAGGAGGGATCCCCCGGCCCCAGATTCACCGACGGCATCCCCATCGCAGCGAAACGAGAAACGTCCGTCCACCCATATTTAGCACGGACCTTGCCGTTTGCTGCTGCGACGAGCGGAGTCGCTGCGGGCGCTGACAGGCCAGGCAGGGCACCACCCGACATATCAAGGATTTCCCAGGTGAGACCGTGGGTGACGGCGTCTTGACGGGTCCCTGCCACGGTGTCGGTAATACCCTCTAGGGACAATCCGAGGGTGTCACAGACGTAGCCTAAAGCCTCGTATTCGGTGCGGTCGGGAGCAAAACGGAAGTTAACTTCCACCCAGGCTTCATCGGGAATGACGTTTCCGGCAATGCCGCCAGCCATCCGCACGGCATTGAGACCCTCCCGATAGACGCATCCGTCAATCTCGACTTCCCGTATTTCATAGGCGGCAAGCTTGGCAAGTACTGGGCTAAGAGCATGGATGGAGTTCTCCCCCATCCAAGCACGGGCAGAGTGCGCTCGAACCCCGTGCCCCTCAATGCGGATACGCATGGTTCCTTGGCAGCCTGCTTCGATCCACCCTCCGGACGGCTCTCCGAGGATCGATATATCTCCTCTAATGAGCTCTGGGTAGTCGCGTTGCAGAGTTCTCAATCCGTTGAAGCGGGCGTCTATTTCCTCACAGTCGTAGTAGACAAGGGTCATGTCCTGCTGTAGTCCCGGGTCGTCGGCTAGCGCATAGAAGAGGTGGTAGAAGACGGCATCGCCCGACTTCATGTCGACGCTGCCACACCCGTGGATACAGTCCGGACCCTGGTCTCCTGGCGCGCGCAAGCTGGGGACGTTCTCTGCGATCGGTACCGTATCGAGGTGTCCGGCGAGAACCACGCGTGTGGGAAGTCCGCGGTGCGTTCGGGCGACAACGCAATTGCCGATACGATCGACGGTCACCGTGGGGTGGTCGGTTTGCACGATAGTGCGGAAGCCTCGCTCAACCGCGTCAGCGATAGCAGTCTCATCCTGGGACTCGGAAGGAATATCGACGAAGTCCTGTGTCAGGGAGATCGGGTCACGGCGGGGGTCAAGCATCATAGGGATTTCCATTGTCACTCTCTCAGTCTACGGCCGCCAAGAGTGTTTAAGGAGTGTCCGGCGAGAGTTCACTTTATCGTTAACGACGCCGTAACTAGTGAAGTAGCACACATTTCACCAGTCCAGTAGGCTGAATTCTATGACCACGTATGGAGCGTTTGCCCGCGGAATCGCGACCGTCACCACCGACGGAAAAGTTTTGGACACCTGGTACATCGACCCGGTTCTACAAGAGTCAACCGACGGCGAGGGCTACACCCACAAGCTCACTCCCGACGATCTCAATCCCAGCTGGGAGCACCTGCTGGGCTACGACTCAGCCCGTAACGTCGAACGCGTCGCCGTGGAGACGGTCATCAGCGACCTCTCTACCGCACCGATCAACGCATATGACGCCTACCTTCGGCTACACCTCCTCTCACACCGACTAGTGAAGCCCAACACCGTCAACCTCAAAACCCTCTACCGGGTCCTGCAGAATGTGGTGTGGACCAACTTTGGCCCCTGCGCAGTAGATGACTTCGACATCACCCGCTTGAGACTGGCCCAACGTGGCCCCGTCACCGTCTACAGTGTCGATCGCTTCCCCCGAATGGTCGACTACGTCATCCCCTCCGGTGTACGCATTGCCGACGCCGACCGTGTCCGTCTGGGCGCCTACCTATCTGAAGGCACCACGGTGATGCACGAAGGCTTCGTCAACTTCAACGCCGGCACTCTCGGTGTCTCCATGGTCGAAGGTCGTCTCTCCCAGGGCGTCACAGTTGGTGACGGCTCCGATATCGGCGGCGGCGCCAGCATCATGGGCACGCTATCCGGTGGTGGTACCCAGCACATCACCATCGGCGAGCGGTGCCTGCTGGGCGCTAACTCCGGCCTGGGTATCCCGCTTGGCAACGACTGCGTGGTGGAAGCAGGCCTCTACATCACTGCCGGCGCCAAAGTCGTGAGCCATCTCGATGGCGAACCCGCCGAGGTCAAAGCAGTCGAATTGGCCGGACGCGACAATGTCCTGTTCCGTCGAAATTCACTCACGGGTGCCATTGAAGCCGTGAAATATGGCAGAGTTGGGATCGAGCTGAACGACAGCCTCCATAGCAACTAGCCCCTAAGAAGGTCTTATGGCTGAGCCCACCCCTGTGTCTCCCCACAACTCCACGTCTGCGTCGCAGGCCGCGACATCCAGCACCCCCGCGAGTGGAACTGGACTGCAGCAAGGTCTCCGGGTTCGACATCTCACCATGATGGGACTGGGCTCCGCCATCGGTGCTGGCCTCTTTTTAGGTAGTGGCCAGGGCATTCATGCAGCGGGCCCCGCTATTCTGGTCTCCTATGTCGCAGCCGGCATTATTGTGGTGCTCGTCATGCAGATGCTGGGAGAACTCAGTGCCGCCCGCCCCGCCAGTGGCTCCTTCTCTACCTACGTGGAGATGGCGTTCGGACGGACCGGCGGCTTCGTTACCGGCTGGCTCTACTGGTTCATGCTTATCCTCGTACTAGGCGCGGAAATGACGGGCGCTGCAAGCATTATGGGACAGTGGTTCCACTGCTCACCCTGGATTCCAGCACTCGTCTGCATGATCGTCTTCACCATCGTAAATCTTGCGCAGGTGCAGGGCTTCGGCGAATTTGAGTTTTGGTTTGCTGCCATCAAAGTCACCGTTATCGTGCTCTTCCTCATCATTGGCGTACTGCTGATCTTCGGTGTGCTCCCCGGAACCGAACTCGTGGGCTTCACCAACTTCCTCGGCCGCGGCGGTTTCATGCCGAAGGGCTGGAGCGGTATCGCCGCCGGTCTGCTAGCTGTCGCCTTTGCCTTCGGCGGTATAGAAATCGTCACTATCGCAGCTGCTGAATCCGACAATCCCAGCCTCTCCATTGCGAAGGCAGTGCGCTCCGTCATCTTCCGCATCTCCGTCTTCTACCTAGGCTCCATCCTCGTCATCACCTTCCTGTTGCCCTGGGATCAACTGCAGGGAGCTGAAAACGCAGCAGAGAGCCCCTTTACAGCCGTGCTCCAGCAGGCACACTTGCCGGGTGTCGTCACCTTCATGGAAGCGATCATCGTGCTCTCACTGCTGAGCGCATTTAACGCCCAGATCTACGCCACCTCTCGGATGATGTTCTCCCTGGCTAAGCGTGGTCACGGACCGCAAGTCCTCACCAAAATCTCACGTACCGGTGTTCCCTTTAATGCGCTGCTCATCAGCGTCTTCTTCGGATTCGTTTCGGTGGGGTTGAACTACCTAGAACTACCTGGGCTGCTCGTCTTCCTCCTCAATTCGGTGGGGGCAATCCTCCTAGTGGTATGGGCCTCCATCGCCATCTCCGAGCTGAAGCTCCGGCCTGAGCTCGAAAAAGAGGGCTCGCTGAGCGTCAAGATGTGGGCCTACCCCTACCTCACATGGCTCGCGCTCGCCTTGATGGCTGGTCTCACCATCCTCATGTTCACAGATGAGACCACTCGCAACCAGCTCTTCGCCACCATTGTCGTGGTCATTATTCTGGCAGTACTCGGGGCGATTAACCATGCCTGGCGGAAGCGGCACCCAGTTGAGGTACCCCCAGTACCCAGCGCATCAGTCGACAAGACGACCTCCTAGGCTGCTAGCTAGTCTCTAAGACAGATAGACAGCTAAAGGCCGGCCTACCCCTCCTCTTTTTATGGGGGAGCCAGCCTCTTCTATCGTGTCTATAAGAATCAGCACGCAACCACACCATGCGGAAGACGTGTCTACTCGTCTCGACCCAGTCCGCGCGATCTAGGCTACCGTCCGAGCACTACTAGACTAGACCGTCTCAGCGCGCAGCCGGTCACAGGCTGCAGCGATACGCTCGTCAGTAGCAGTAAGAGCGATACGCACATGTTCACTACCGCGTGGACCATAAAACTCACCGGGGGCCACCAAGATGCCGCGCTCTGCAAACCAGTGGGTAAGCTCACGGCAAGGAGTGCCGTTCGTGGTCCACAGGTAGAGCCCTGCAGCAGACTCATCAATCTGCATACCAGCCGATTCAAGTGCAGCCTTCAGCATGTCACGGCGGTGCCGGTACCGGTCATACTGCTCGCCGGCGTGGCGGTCATCCCGGAGTGCCGCGACACTGGCGTGCTGCACTACCGTCGGCATCATCAGGCCGGCATGCTTCCGCACTGCAAGAAGCTCGCCGACAAGTTCGGGATCACCCACCACAAATCCGGATCGGTAACTTGCCATATTGGATGTCTTCGACAGCGAGTGAATAGCAAGCAGGTTACGGGTGTCGCCACCACATACTTCCGGATCGAGGATGGAGGGAGCTGTCCCCTCCCAGCACAGACCCAGGTAGCACTCGTCAGAAGCAATAATCACGCCGCGCTCACGCGCCCAATCGACTATCTTCCGCAAGTGTTCGACCGGGAGTACCTTGCCGGTGGGGTTCGAGGGGGTATTGAGGTACATCAGCGTTGGAGCTAGCGGACCCACTTGTGCAGTCCCGTCTGCTCGCACGACGGAACACCCCGCCAAGAGCGCACCTACTTCATACGTAGGGTAGGCAATCTCCGGGATCACCACTGTATGATTCTCCCCCAAACCTAAGAGAGTAGGCAGCCAGGCGATAAGTTCCTTCGTCCCAATGACTGGGAGTACCTGAGTAGCTGGATCGAGGTCGATTGTGCCGTAGCGGCGAGTCAGTGCATGAGCACAGGCCTGACGAACGTCCTCGGTACCGATAGTTTGTGGGTAACCGGGAACCTCCGCTGCCTCTTCCAACGCACTCTGGATGAAGGGGTCGACGTTGTCGACCGGGGTGCCGACCGAGAGATCGACGATTCCATCTGGGTGGCGTGCTGCGAGGTCGCGCACCTCGGCTAGCGTGTCCCAGGGGAAGACCGGGAGACCCGCAGCGACAGGGGTTCGTTTGCGGGGTGCGTAGGGCATAGACGTTATTCGCCTTCGTTTTGTGGGGGTAGGGAGGCGACGAAGTCAGTGTCGGTACCGGTGCGGCCGACGCTGGCAGCTCCACCCGGGGACCCCAATTCGTCGAAAAAGTCGATGTTGGTCTGGGTGTACTCAGACCATTCGTCCGGAACGTCATCCTCATAGAAGATGGCTTCCACAGGGCAGGCGGGCTCGCAGGCACCGCAGTCTACGCACTCATCGGGGTGGATGTAGAGCATGCGGTCGCCTTCGTAGATGCAGTCCACCGGGCACTCTTCCACGCAACCGCGGTCGAGGACATCAACACAAGGTTGCGCGATGACGTATGCCACGATGTCTTTCCTTTCCAGATCAGTACGCTAGATCTAGCACGTTTGGGGTGGGCGTAGAGAAACACCCGATTCATCACAAGGCTGCCATTCGGCAGAGTCGGTCTCCAGTTTAATAGCTGCTAGCCCAGCTGCAATATCAGTTGGGTCTGCAGCGTCAACATGGTGAGATTGCCGTACCAGCCGAAACTCTTCAGTGTGCAGCAAGGGTTGTGCGATTTTATTCGACATGGCGAAGGACACTGGCCCCTCAGGTGCCTGAAAGACCGTCACCTGAGTAGCGTGTGCCTGCAAGGCTGCTACTTTGGCGGCATAGGCCGCACTATCCAAAGTGACGGTGTGTGTGGCAGCGGCATCATCGGTGGCGAAGATGTCGCAAGCAGCAGGCAGTGTCCATTGTGCGGGAATAGCGTCTGCGATGTCCGCTAAGCCCGCAGCCACCCGTCGTTCAGACTGCATCATCCAGTAAACCAGTGGTACATCCCATGCTGCTGACAGCGCATCATCCTCCACAACCAGTGACTCGCCAGGAGTGAGAACCGTGTGATGACGCTGCTGGTAGTCCGCAGTCCACTGTGGGTCCGCTAGCATACCCGCCTCCCTCAGCTGAGCCACGCTGGTGTCCGCCTGCTGGGCGGCTGTGTGCACGGCACGAACGCCACATTGGTGGGCGCGGATGTGGTCGGGGTGTCCGTATGTTCCCGCATCGTCATAGACCAGCACAATGTGCGGTCTCATCCACCGAATCCAACAGGCCATCAGGTCTGTGACATGCTCTGGGTCTGCACCAAGGAAAGCTCGTGGGTGGTCGTTAGCAGGAGTGCCCAACATCCCAGAATCGCGAAAGTGGCCAGCTCCCCCCAAGAAATGTGGAGTACCAGCACCCAGAGCTTGGAGTGCTCCAGTCAGTTCATGGATGCGGTAACCGCCTAATTGGTCGGCTCCGCCCGCCGCAACAACCAATTGTGCATAGGTCGATCCGATAACTTCGCCTTCTTCACCTAATGTGCACGTCAGTACTGCTGTCTCCGCACCGGCTGCACGGTAGGCTGCAAGGGTTCCACCGGTGTATAGAGTTTCGTCATCAGGATGGGCATGGATGGCGAGGATACGCAGCGGATCCTCGCCCACGGTTGCCGTCAACGCGGATGTTGTGGGCATTATTGGGCTGCTTTCTCTTGTTCGGTGGGGGTGACTGTCCATTGGGAGACGTTGTAGAAGAATCCCAACGAGGGCGTACCCAGCAGCTCGCGGGTGGGGTTAGAGATCCGCGTACCGCGTGCTTCCAGGAGTGTTTCTTGCCAGATGGGGAGGACAAGCCCGAGTTCCCACAGCCGCTGCTCAATTTTGTGCAGGAATGGTTTAGCTAGCGCGACCTGCGCGGTTGGCGGCTGCGAGTCAGTCACCCGTCGCATATCTCCTACGAGCGTTTGCAGTTCCGGATCGCAGGTGCCCGACGCGTTAGCTCCGCGACTACCTTGTTGGACATGCCGGGTAAGCGGCTGATCCGCATGATTCCCTGCTTCTTCCGTTGGAGCGGCATCATATTCAGCTCGTAGGGCGTGCAGAGTACTGCCGGTCTGCGGATCGACTCCTTGGTGGTCTTTAGCCGCAGCTATCTGCGCGGAGATTTCTTTGCGACGATAGTCGTTTCCCGCCGCGGAAGAGGCTAGCGGATCGAGCTGCGCGGACTGTATGCGGGCAGGCGCTGAGCGAACCGCGTCCCCCGTGGTGCAGTGAAAACGACTCGACACACTGGCAATAACCGACTGGTCGGTAGTGTGCCACCCTAGCACTAGGTCGACCTTGCCGCGCGGTAACCAGAAACCGTAGAGGTCGGCAGCTGTGGTGTCCTGCACAATGGCGGGGAAACCAGCCTGGCTCAATTGGTCGGCAATAGCGGTGGCGGCAGCCAGCGCTTCGACATCGCCTCGCACAGTGCCGATAACAATGGCACGATTGTGCCCTTGGGGGGTGGTAAGGCGCCGATCATGTCGAACCCACCCGGCATTGTGCAGAACCTCTATTCCTTGGGTAGCGAGTTCTCGTTCAGTAGGCGAGACAGGGTAGACGCCGGCGCGCTGGGGCGGGACTGTGATAACGCGGGGCACCGCGACTGCCGGAACATCACCACTGGCAACACTGCTGAGGCGGTTTGCGGCCAACTGCGCCACTAGCCGCACATCGATGAGGCTGAGGAGTGCGCGTGAGACTACAGGTTGTCCACCTACCAGGGAGGACGCTGCATTAATGGAAAGCGCTAGCTGGCGGGGCCGCCACACGTAGGTGGCGCTGACTCCGGGTACGGCATTCAACCTGGTGGGGGTGAGTGAGTCGCCCTGGGCATAGCCCGCTTGAACACTTTCCGAACGCAGCCCCTCCGCAATCTGGTCGGAGGTATTTTGTCGTTGGATCCGGATAGAGTCGGAGGCCATACGAGCACCCGTCACGAACTTGTCGTTCGGCATGAGAGTAATTTGACCCCGTTCCAAATCCACCGAGCGGACAGTGGCGGCACCTGCTGAGAATGGAATGGTCTGCTGTAACTGGGAGAGCCCCGGAATGTCATTAAGGAATTGGGATGGAAGAAGGTGTTGAAAAAGCGTGCGCCACTGGGCATAAAAGCGAGAAAAAGTGACGACGACAGTTTTACCGTCGCCTTTTCCCTCCACCGAGGTGATGAGGTCATAGCCGGCGGTGGTATCGATCTCCGGGGCGTTCATCATGACTCGCCAGAGGTAGCTAAAGTCGCGGGCTTCGACCGGTACCGGAGGGCTTCCACCCCACTGTGCACCTGGTTGAATCTGGTAGGTGACCTGGAAGGGTTCTTCACTAGTGACCTTTGCAGAGCGCACTAGCGCCTCGTTAAGAATCCAAGTAGTGGAATCGACGACCGCAGTCTGGCTCGTTGTTCCCTCGGTAGGGCGTGGGAGGAACACACTGGGGAGAGTAAGACTAGCGACGATATCTGTTGTGAGGGTACGGTCTCCGGCGGAATGCGGGTTAAATCCAGCCTCCAACTGATCGGTGACGAGCCCCAGCACATCGCTACCGCCCGTTTTTACGCTTGGGGCAGATTGCCCAATTTGTGCATTCGGTGCTTTGGCCATACAGCCGGTGAGAAGAGCCAGCGCGCTGCATAGGACAGCTGCTTCGGTAAAGCGCCGACGCACTATTCCTCCTGGTGTTATATGGTGTGCTTCAGATGCCCGCGGGCACGTCCGCGGGCTGCCGCGGAAAGAAGAACCTTGCGGACGCGAATGGCGTTCGGTGCTACTTCCACACACTCGTCGTTGGCACAGAATTCCATTGCTTCTTCCAAGCTAAGCGTACGTGCCTTGGCGAGAGTTTCGGTCTGATCTGCGGTGGAAGAGCGCATATTCGTCAACTTCTTTTCCTTGGTGATGTTGACGTCCATATCCTCCGGGCGGGGGTTCTCCCCCACGACGACACCTTCGTAGACAGCATCACCAGGGGTAACGAAGAAATCTCCACGGTCTGCCAACTGGAGCAGCGCGTAGGCTGTCACCTGGCCGGCCCGGTCCGCCACTAGGGAACCGGAGTGGCGGGCGCGGATTTCTCCGGCCCACGGTGCGTAACCGGCGGAAACGGAGTTAGCAATGCCGGTTCCGCGGGTTTCGGTGAGAAAGGCAGTGCGGAATCCGATAAGGCCACGGGCAGGCACCGTAAACTCCATGCGCACCCAGCCCGTGCCATGGTTGCTCATTTTGTCCATTTGGCCTTTGCGTGCTGCCATCAGCTGGGTGATCGCACCAAGGTGTTCTTCCGGCACGTCAATGGTGGTGTTCTCGTAGGGCTCGTAGATTTTGCCGTCGACTTTCTTCGTCACCACATTGGGTTTACCCACGGTGAGCTCAAAACCTTCGCGACGCATTGTCTCGACGAGTACCGAAAGTGCCATTTCGCCGCGCCCGTGTACTTCCCACTCATCCGGTCGTTCCGTGGGAAGAACCCGCAGAGAGACGTTACCGACCAGCTCACGGTCCAGTCGGTCCTTCACCATGCGAGCGGTGAGTTTGGTTCCCCCATTACGGCCAGCCATCGGCGAGGTATTGACGCCGAGGGTCATCGAGATTGCTGGCTCGTCGACGGTGATCGTCGGGAGAGGTTCGGGGTTGTCGAGGTCGGCGAGGGTGTCACCAATCATGACATCAGGGATGCCGGCGATGGCGACGATGTCGCCGGCGACGGCTTCGGCTGCGGGCTCCCGCTCCACACCGAAGGTCTTCAACAGTTCAGTAATTTTGGCAGTCTTGGTGATCTGCTCACCCTCGGGGGTGGTGTGAATCCAGGCGACCTGCTGGCCTTTCCGCAGTGTGCCGTTGTAGATACGGACGAGACCGATACGGCCTAGGAAACTAGAGGCGTCCAGGTTGGTCACATGTGCCTGAAGCGGTGCGTCAGCGTCACCCGTGGGCTCCGGGATGATCTTGGTGATGAGGTCGAAGAGACACTCCAGATTGTCGGAGTTAGGAAGAGCACCATTTTCCGGCATTTCCAGGGAGGCCACGCCGGCACGACCTGATGCGAAGACGGTGGGGGTATCGAGGAGTGCTTCCGCGGCGGCAATGGCCTTGTCATCGGACAGGTCAGATGCTAGGTCAAGGAGAAGGTCCTGACATTCGTCGACAACTTCAGCAATACGGGCATCAGGCCGGTCGGTTTTGTTGACGACGATGATGACAGGTAGGCAGGCTTCGAGTGCTTTTCGCAGCACGAAGCGGGTTTGTGGGAGGGGCCCTTCGGAGGCATCCACCAGCAGAATCACGCCATCGACCATGCTAAGGCCGCGCTCGACTTCACCACCGAAGTCGGCGTGTCCGGGCGTGTCAATGATGTTGAGTACCAGGTCTCCCCCATCTTTCGCCTGCCCCGGACGGTGCACAGCGGTGTTCTTGGCGAGAATGGTGATACCTTTCTCTCGCTCAAGGTCGCCGGAGTCCATTACTCGTTCGGCGACTTCTTGGTGCGCGGAGAAGACGCCGGATTGTTCCAGCATCGCGTCAACCAGGGTGGTTTTCCCGTGGTCGACGTGGGCGATGATGGCTACATTGCGGAATTCATGCTTCTGCGGCAAAAGAGCTCCTAGCAGAGGGTCGTCACATTCAGCCTGATAACGGAAGGCTGTGGTGGTGTGTGCTGTAAAAAGCACAAGGCCGACGACTCGGTGAGCGGCGGCCCCTATGGCAACTTTACACGGCGCAGTTTGAAAACTGGTAGTCGAGACTCTAGGCCGAGGAGTGCGTTTTGTGCTGCGTACGCCTTGCAAACGACTCCCCACGAAAATCTTTCCTCCGCACCATCACCGGTAAAGTTAGCCCTTGGGTGTTCTACACCCGCAGACTCGACCGTTAGTGCCACAGCTTGCGCCATCAATCTCAAGGACTCACACGTGTCTTCCACCCTCTGGACTATTCTCGCCCTCGTCGTGTACTTCACCGCGATGATCGTCATCGGTGTTTACGCTTTCCGGCGGACCACGAGCCACGAAGGGTATATGTTGGCTGATCGCCAGCTACATCCTTTTACCGCAGCACTCTCCGCGGGGGCCTCTGATATGTCGGGCTGGCTTCTGATGGGGCTACCCGGTGCCATCTATATCTCCGGCCTCTGTGAAGCATGGATTGCCGTGGGGCTCACGGTTGGTGCGTGGTTAAATTGGAAGATTGTCGCTCCCCGGCTACGTTCCTATTCCGTGGTGGCGCAGGACTCCATTACTATCCCGACGTTCTTGGAAAACCGTCTGCATGATTCTTCGCATGTGCTGCGGATCTGCTCTGGGGTAGTCATCCTCTTCTTCTTCACTTTTTATGTCTCCTCGGGCATGGTGGCCGGTGGAACATTCTTTCAGGCGACATTTGGCACCTCCTACCTCACGGGCATGCTCATTGTCTCTGGTGTGGTGGTGCTCTATACGTTTGTGGGTGGATTCCTCGCAGTTTCCTATACCGACGTGGTCCAGGGTCTCCTAATGATGACGGCTCTTATTGCCATACCTATTGCGGCGGTGGTGTCGCTAGGTGGGCTCCCCGAGACCATGCACATGGTTGAGGCCTCAGATCCGCAGCATCTCAACATGGTTGAGGGGGTCGCTCCGGCGGCAATCATCTCGGCGCTTGCGTGGGGCCTGGGGTATGTGGGTCAGCCGCATATTATTGTGCGTTTTATGGCGCTGCGGTCCGCCCGGGAAGCTGCCTATGGGCGTCGCGTGGGGATCGGCTGGATGACACTGTCTATCCTGGGTGCTGTCGCTACAGGGTTGGTGGGTGTTGCCTACTTGCAGGCAAACGGACACGAGCTCACGAGTTCGAGGCAAGCGGCGGAGACCGTCTTTCTCGTGATGGGAAAGATGCTCTTCCACCCGTTCCTTGCCGGCGTGGTGTTAGCGGCAGTGCTCGCCGCAATCATGTCGACGATTTCGTCGCAGCTATTAGTGACGTCCTCTGTGCTTGTGGAAGACCTTTACCGCGGCATCTTTAAAACGGGCGTGTCGCAACGGAAGTTGGTTTTGCTCTCACGCTGTGCAGTTCTGATGGTCGCTATCATCGCAGCACTTCTGGCTGTTCCCCGCTATAACACCATCCTGGAACTCGTTGCTTTCGCGTGGGCAGGTTTTGGTGCAGCTTTTGGGCCAATCGTTGTCCTTTCTCTGTGGTGGAAGCGTCTTACCGCAAAGGGAGCCATTGCTGGTTTGGTGACGGGTGCTGTGGTTGTCGCAGTGTGGGGATTCACCCCGGCCTTATCGTCAATGATCTACGAGATCATCCCGGGGTTCTTCGCGAATCTGCTGGTAGCCATTATCGTGAGCTATCTCACCAAGCCTCCTTCACTGCAGGTCATGGAGGAATTTGAGCAGGCAGTTGAAGGATCTCGACAGTAGACGGTCACCCCCTCGCCATTGTCTTATGAGGCAAGCCTATACTAATACTGGAGGCATGGTATTCCTCCTGTTCCCCACCTAGGTTGGCGCTCCGCTCACCACACGTCGCCCCTGCTCCGGGACACGCACTCACACAATGGAGAAGAGAATGTCTACTGATACCCAGAACTACCGCATCGAACATGACACCATGGGCGAGGTTAAGGTCCCGAAAAACGCCCTCTACGCCGCGCAAACCCAACGGGCTGTAGAGAACTTCCCCATCAGCGGCACAACCATCACTCCACACCACATCGCCGCGCTCGGGGAGATCAAACGAGCAGCCGCCCTTGCCAATCTCGAACTCGGCGTCATCGACGAAGCCACTAGCTCTGCCATCGTCACCGCTGCAGACGAGGTTATCGCCGGACAACACAACAACGAATTCCCCATTGATATCTTCCAAACTGGCTCCGGCACTTCCTCCAACATGAACACCAATGAGGTCATAGCCACACTCGCCACGCGTTACAAGAAGACCGCCTGGGACGCCGCCGGGAAAGACCCCTCAGACTTCACTCCCGTCCACCCCAATGACCACGTGAATGCTTCCCAATCGTCCAATGATGTTTTCCCCTCCTCCATCCACATCGCTGCGGTAGAGGCCATCACCACTGTTCTCAAACCCGGTCTAAAAACCCTCGCAGAATCCTTGGAAAACCAGGCAGAAGAATTCGCAGATGTGGTGAAGTCTGGCCGTACCCACCTAATGGATGCCACCCCCATCATGCTAGGGCAGGAATTCTCCGGTTACGCACAACAAATTCGCAATGGCCTTGCCCGCATTGATGCCGCCTTTGGGCGCCTCTGCGAACTTCCCTTAGGCGGTACCGCAGTGGGTACCGGCATCAACACCCCAGCCGGATTCTCACAGCGCGTCATCGAGCTCATCGCCGAGCACACACAACTGCCACTCGTGGAGGCTCCCAACCACTTCGAAGCACAGGCCACACAAGACTCCCTAGTGGAGATGTCAGGAATGCTGCGCACCATTGCCGTCAGTGAAGTAAAAATTGCCAATGACCTCCGCTGGATGGGCTCGGGCCCGCGTACTGGCATCGGCGAGATTTCCCTCCCTGACCTGCAGCCCGGCTCCTCCATCATGCCCGGCAAGGTCAATCCGGTGCTCCCGGAAGCCACCGTCCAGGTAGCAGCCCAAGTTATCGGTAACGATGCCACCATCACCTTCGCCGGCGCCCAAGGTAATTTCGACCTACTGGTCATGCTGCCAGTGATGGCCGCCAACCTCCTCACCTCCATCACTATCCTGGGAAACGTGTCACACGTCCTCGCCGAACGGTGTGTTGATGGGCTTGTCGCGAACAAGGAACGCTGTCTACAGCTTGCTGAATCCAGCCCATCGATCGTCACCCCGCTCAATCGAGTGATCGGTTACGAAGCAGCGGCGAAGATCGCGAAACATGCGGTGAAAAAGAACCTCACCATCCGCGAAGCCACTATCGAACTCGGTTACGTAGAGCGAGGTGAGATCACCGACGAAAAGCTGGCAGAAGCCCTCGATGTAGCAGCTATGACTCACCCGCGGAGCTAACAGCAGCCCCTCCTTCACTGGGTTCCCGCCGGAGGTTCTCTCCGTGATGGGAACCCAGTGTGTTTTTGTTGCAAGGGCTGGCGTGTGGCGGCATTGAGAGCTGCGATACAGCGGGGTGGCGACATGTAATTTTTGACACACAAGTGTGTCAAAAGCTCTCAAAACTTCAGTTGACGTGGCATTTTACAGATATAGATTAGGCTTACCTTGGCAGACGATATCTGACAGAAACCTTAGGCTGAAAGGTGAGTCTCAACCCACTCTGCCCAAGGAATGATGATGCCGGAATTCTTCTACGAAGACATGCTGCCCCTGCAATCCGACCCCACCGAATACCGCCTACTCACCTCTAAGGGAGTGGAGACAGTAGAAGGACCGGACGGCTCGACCTTCCTCAAGGTGAGCGACGAAGCCCTCACCTTGCTGTCGGAAACCGCAATGCACGACATTGCCCACTACCTGCGTGCCAGCCACCTTGCCCAACTCCGGAAGATCTACGACGACCCGGAAGCCAGCGACAACGACAAGTTCGTGGCCTACAACCTGCTACAGAATGCCGTCATCGCCGCCGAAGGCACCCTCCCCATGTGTCAAGACACCGGCACTGCCATCATCAAGGGTGAACGCGGCCAGTATGTCCTGACCAGCGGCACCGACGAGCGCGCTCTTTCCCGCGGCGTCTACAACGCCTACACGCAGGACAATCTGCGCTACTCCCAGAACGCGCCGCTCTCCATGTACGAGGAGAAGAACACCGGCTGCAACCTCCCCGCCCAGATCGAACTGTACGCGGACACCAAACCAGAATCCGACCGCGACTACCACTTCCTCTTCATGGCCAAGGGCGGCGGCTCCGCTAACAAGAGCTACCTCTACCAAGAGACCAAAGCCATCCTCAACCCCGACTCCATGATGCACTTCCTGGAGGGCAAGATCCGCAGCCTCGGCACCGCCGCCTGCCCGCCCTACCACCTGGGCATCGTCATCGGTGGCACCTCCGCCGAATACGCACTCAAGACCGCCAAGTACGCAAGCGCCCGTTACCTCGACACCCTCCCCACTCACGGCAGCGAAACCGGCCACGGCTTCCGCGACCTCGAGATGGAAGAAAAGGTCCTCGAGATGACGCGCCACATGGACATTGGCGCCCAGTTCGGCGGCAAGTACTTCTGCCATGATGTTCGCGTTATTCGCCTCCCCCGCCACGGTGCCTCGCTACCCGTCGCCATTGCCGTCTCCTGCTCGGCAGACCGCCAGGCCAAGGCGAAGATCACCCCCGAGGGCGTGTTCCTGGAAAAACTCGAGACCAACCCCGGCCAATACCTCCCCGAGCTGTCCGATGTTGACATCGACCATGAGGGCGGCGACGAGACAGCCGTGAAGATCGACCTCTCCCAGCCGATGGAGAAGATCCTGGAAACCCTCTCCCAGTACCCCATCAAGACCCGCGTCTCCATGACTGGCACCATGATCGTGGCCCGCGACATCGCACACGCCAAGATCCGGGAGCGCATTGAAGCTGGCGAACCCATGCCCGAGTACATGAAGAACCACCCGGTCTACTACGCCGGCCCCGCCAAGACCCCTGATGGAATGGCTTCTGGTTCCTTCGGCCCCACCACTGCTGGACGTATGGATCCCTACGTTGATCCCTTCCAAGAAACGGGTGGCTCCATGATCATGGTGGCCAAGGGCAACCGCTCGAAGCAGGTCACTGATGCCTGCCAGAAGCATGGTGGTTTCTACCTGGGCTCCATCGGTGGCCCCGCCGCTGTGCTGGCGAAGGACTGCATCAAGAAGGTGGAAGTGCTGGAATACCCCGAACTTGGCATGGAGGCCGTGTGGAAGATCGAGGTAGAAGACTTCCCCGCCTTCATCGTGGTCGATGACAAGGGCAATGACTTCTTCGCCCACACCCAGGAGTGCACACTGACCATCGGCAAGCGCCCCGGGCTGTAAAAGCATTCGGTCGTGCTCCGGCACCACCGTTATCAGGCAGAAGTAACCCCCGGCGAGAATCACTCTCGCCGGGGGTTACTTCCATTTTCAGCTCGGAACGCTGGTAACCAGCCAGCGTTTTAATAGACGTCCATTCCGTAGGACCGGAACTGTTCGCGAACCCGTTCCACCAGCTCCGGGCTGGGCGGTTGAGTTGCTGCGAGTTTGTACTTGAGGCCGAGTTCGTTCCACTTATCGACACCCATATTGTGGAAAGGCAGCACCTCTACCCGCTGGACGTTGGGCCAACCAGAGACCAGTTGGGCAACCGCGTCGACGTTCTCCACGGAGTCAGTGAGACCGGGGACGAGGACGAAGCGGATCCAAACCGCCTTCTTTGCGATGGCCAGGCGATCGCCAAATTCGATGGTCGGAGTGAGCTTCCGCTCGGTGACCTCTTGGTAGATATCGGGCAATCCGCTCTTCACATCCAGGAGGACAAGGTCGATGTCGTTCAACATGTCGTCGTCGCACTTAGCTCCGAGAAAGCCGGAGGTGTCAATGCAGGTGTGGATGCCGAGTTTTTTGGCGGCGCGGAGCACACGGCGGGTAAACTCCGGTTGGAAGAGGGGTTCACCACCGGAGATGGTGATTCCTCCACCAGTTGCCTGGAAGACCTTCCGATACCGGTTGAGCCGTTCAACCACTGCGTCAACAGTCTGCCATTGGCCGTCTTTAATTTTGAGAGTATCGGGGTTGTGGCAGTACTGGCAGCGTAGCGGGCACCCATTGAGGAAGAGTGTCATGCGTGTGCCTGGTCCGTCGACTGCTGTGACCAGTTCCCACGAATGAACGGATCCGAGGAAACCGGCGCGGCGGTCGGCCAACTGTCGACGTTGTGCGGTGGTGATCTCGGAGGCGTCTGCGGTGGGGCAGGAGCTTCCCTGCACCATCAGGGGGATAGCAGTGCCCACGCCAGCAGCGGTTCCCCGCCGCCGGCTTACCCCTACCTGGGGTTGGACAACTACTGCTCCGGAGACACCATCTGCCATGGTCTTAGACTCCCTGGTGGAAGGTGCGGCTGATGACGTCGAGCTGCTGTTCACGCGTCAGTCGGACGAAGTTCACAGCGTAGCCGGAAACGCGGATGGTGAGCTGGGGGTAGTTTTCCGGATGCTCCATGGCGTCTTCCAGAGTGTCGCGGTTCAACACGTTGATGTTGACATGGTAGCCGTCGGACAGGTTGTAGGCGTCTAGCAGACCGACAAGGTTAGTGACCTGTTCGTCCTTAGTACGACCGAGGCCAGCGGGGACGACGGTGTTGGTGAGTGAGATGCCATCCTGTGCTTCCTCGAAGGGGAGCTTGGCGACGGAGAGTGCGGACGCCAGCATGCCGTGGGTGTCGCGGCCGTTCATGGGGTTAGCGCCCGGTGCGAACGGTGCGCCCTTGCGGCGGCCATCGGGGGTATTACCGGTGTGCTTGCCGTACACCACGTTCGAGGTGATGGTGAGGACGGACTGGGTGTGGATGGAGTTGCGGTAGGTGGGATGCTGGCGAACCATGCCCATGAAGGTTTCGACAATCATGGAGGCGATGGCGTCAACGCGGTCGTCGTCGTTACCAAAGGTCGGGAATTCACCCTCTACTTCGTAGTCGTAGGCGAGACCACTTTCGTCGCGGAGTGGGCGAACCTTGGCAAACTTGATGGCGGAGAGGGAGTCTGCGGCGACAGACAGGCCGGCAATACCGCAGGCCATAGTGCGCTTCACCACGGAGTCGTGGAGTGCCATCTCAAGACGCTCGTAAGCGTACTTATCGTGCATGAAGTGAATGCAGTTGAGGGCTTCCACGTAGGTCTGAGCAAGCCATCCGAGGAAGTGCTTGTAGGCCTCCCAGGTCTCGTCGAAGTCAAGGTATTCGCCGTCGAGAGAGGGGCATTCGGGGCCGACCTGATGCCCGGACATTTCGTCGCGGCCGCCGTTGATGGCGTAGAGGAGCGCCTTGGCGACGTTCACACGGGCTCCGAAGAACTGCATTTGCTTGCCTACTGTCATGGGGGACACGCAGCAGGCGATGGCGCCGTCGTCACCGCAGTTAGTGCGGATGAGTTCGTCGGATTCGTATTGGATTGCGGAGGTGTCGATGGAGACCTGAGCGCAGAAGCGCTTGAAGCCTTCCGGCAGCTGGTGGGACCAGAGAACGGTGAGGTTTGGCTCGGGGGCAGGCCCAATGTTGTAGAGGGTCTGCAGGTAGCGGAAGGAGTTCTTGGTGACTAGCGGACGGCCATCTTCACCGATGCCGGCGATGGATTCGGTGACCCAGGTGGGGTCGCCAGAGAACAGCTCATCGTATTCGGGGGTGCGCAGGAAGCGGACGATGCGGAGCTTGATGACGAGGTCGTCGATGAGCTCCTGGGCTTCGGATTCGGTGAGGGTACCTTCGGCGAGGTCACGCTCAATGTAAATGTCCAGGAAGGTGGCGTTGCGGCCAATGGACATAGCGGCACCGTTCTGTTCCTTGACGGCACCGAGGTAGGCGAAGTAGAGCCACTGGATGGCTTCGCGTGCGTTGCGGGCAGGCTGGGAAATGTCGTAGCCGTAGGAGGCGGCCATTTCCTTGAGCTCCGTGAGGGCACGGATCTGTTCAGCGTTTTCTTCGCGATCGCGGATGATGTCTTCGCTGGCCCATTCCATGTCGAGGGTCATGCGGTCGTGTTTCTTGGCTTCGATGAGGGCATCCACACCGTAGAGGGCAACACGGCGGTAGTCGCCGATGATGCGGCCGCGGCCGTAGGCGTCGGGAAGACCGGTGATGATGTGGCTGTGACGGGCGGCGCGGACGGATGCGGGGTACACGTCGAAGACACCGTCGTTGTGTGTCTTGCGGTATTTGGAGAAGACGTTCTGCAGGTTTTCGTCAACGGGGTAGCCGTAGGTCTTGAGGGACTTGACGACCATGCGCCAACCACCGTAGGGCATGATGGCACGCTTGAGGGGGGCGTCGGTCTGCAGACCAACGATGAGTTCGTTGTCCTTGTCGATGTAGCCGGGTGCGTGGGAGGTGATGCTTGAGGGGGTATCCCAGGAGACGTCGTACACGCCCTTTTCACGTTCTTCGGGGAACATCTTGAGGAGGGTGTTCCAGATGTGGGTGGTGCGTTCGGTGGCACCGGCGAGGAAGGAGGCGTCTCCCTCGTAGGGGGTGTAGTTGTGCTGAATGAAGTCGCGGACGTCGATTTCATCAGACCAGTTGCCGGGTTCGAAACCGTGCCAAGCGTTCTGCTGGGATTCGGTGAGCACAGGGGTGGTCGTCGTCATGTAGTGATTCCTCAAGCTGAAAACTGTGGTGAGTGGCGGTTAGTCACTCAGAAAATACTGCCGAAAAAGGGTGTTTTTTAGGCTAGACTCAGTTTATCGGTTAAGTGAAATTCAGGAAAGTCGCCAATTTTTCGAATAATTACTGGTCAACATGAGGTTTTGGCAAATTTTCCGCGTTTCGAATACCACTATCCGCCTAGCGGTATTTAGCTAAAAATGCAGTCCGCAAACTGAGATTTTTCATTTTTGAGGTGACGGATATCACAATTTTGGACACATGACTTTATCTACCACGCGAGAACCCCCTCCCAAAAAACAGGAGGGTGACCTCTTACTACTTCCGGGGCGCACCCTCAGTACGGGAGCCTCGCTCCTTGGAGAGCTTTTCTACGTCCTCCATCGTGAACGTCACAACCTCTCCCCCATCATCACGTGTCCATTGGCACACGAGCCCCTCGCGCTGGCCGAAACGCACGAGATGTACTCCGACCACCCGCTCAACAGCCTCCAGCGCCTCCGCATCATCAGCCGTCGCCGCGAGATGCAGTGCACCCGATTCCGCCGTGAGCGTGCACTCACCACACACCGGGAACTCAGGATTGTCGAAACGAAGAACGCCACATTCAACCTCCGCATCCCAGGAAGTCGCCATCTTGTGACCAAAGTGGCTCGCAAGTTGCTTTCCATAACAGGCGGGTGAAGGCGTTGTGACCAGGGATTGTGAGGTAGTACTCATATTTTTATGAGTAACGATTGTGGCCGGTTTCCGCATATGGAGCGGGTGGTGCAGCCGGCCAGGCTTATGAGGTAAAGACACAGCTGGTGGGCCCCCAAAGGGGGTCCCACCAGCTGTGATAATCCGTGCAGAATGTCTCCAGAACACTCAGTTATTGAGTAGCACCGTCTACTTCTTTACGTTCTGCCGCATCACTCTTAATAACGTGGTTGACGGTAATTTTCCGCGGCTTGGCTTCCTCCGCCACCGGCAAGGTGAGCTTCAAGACGCCGTCTTCATAGGCTGCTTCAATACGGTCGGTAGCAAGTCCGCGTCCAAGAGTGAGCTGACGGGCGAACGTGCCGTTGCGTCGTTCGCGGGTGAGCCACTCAATGTCCTCTCCGGATACCGAAGAGCGCTCGGCGCGCACGGTAAGGGTGCGGTCGTCGATATCAATATCAATCGACGCAGGGTCAACGCCCGGCATATCGATCTCTGCGACGAACACGTCGCCCTTCTTATAGAGGTCCATCGAGAGGTTGGAACTCTGCGGGGTAGCGACGCCGGTAAAGAGACGCTCAAACTCGCGGAACGGATCGAATGTTGCAGTAGCCATAGTGGCCACCTCCTTAGTAGTGGTGTCAGTTGAGTTGTTCGCTGTGTTCGTGATCTAAGTTGAGTCACTTAAGATCAACTATGACAGTAGTAACTATAACCCTTGATATAAATGGACTCAAGTATTTATTTTCGCCCACAGTGAAGATTTCTGTTCTAGCATGAGAACTATGACTGAACAGGCAGTTCTCCTCCAAGAAGCACAACGTCTCTGCGCTGATGCAGCGCACGTCGCTGTCCTTTCTGGTGCAGGGATATCCGCAGAATCAGGGATTCCCACTTATCGAACCTCCCAAAGTGGCCTCTGGGAACAGTTTGACCCCCAAACCCTTGCCACCCCTGAGGCGTGGGCAAAGGATCACCAGATGGTGTGGGCCTGGTACCTGTGGCGAAACTCGCTTGTCCGAGACGTCCAACCCAACGGCGCCCACCAAGCCCTCGCCCGCTGGGAACATTATGCCCAGGTCCGTATCTGTACCCAGAACGTGGATGACCTCCACGAACGAGCAGGGTCCACGAAAGTCGAGCACATCCACGGCACACTTTTCCATTTCATCTGCTCTGAATGCCGATCCGACTACCCCCATCCCGTCGACATCCCTACCAAGGAAGTCCTGCGAGCAGAACCACCTGCCTGCCCTTACTGCGGTGCACCCATCCGCCCGGACATTGTGTGGTTTGGAGAAATGCTCCCCCACATTTCCTGGGAACGCAGCGTTGCTGCCGCAGAGCACTGTGATGTGTACCTCGTGGTAGGAACATCGGCGGTGGTGCAGCCCGCTGCATCACTCCCCCGTATCGCCGCCCACGCCGGGAAGCCCGTTATCGAGATCAATCCTGCTCGCACGCCAGAATCCACCCTCTGCGATGTGAGCCTACAGATGAGCGCTAGCGAAGCCCTCCCCCTCCTCATCGCCGGGCGGGAAGCCGCCGTAAGCTAGCCGCTATGACTGGAACTGCCGCTGTCCTGTGACAATGTCTCTCTTCCTTCCTCATCGAGCTCTGGCCAGTTGAAGAGCTGTCGTCTATCGACCCTGCACCTTCCGGGTGGGTAGCGGTAGACGACTTGAGCTTGGGCATTATCTGTCGCTCCAAGGAAAAAATGCCGTTTTTCACTGAGCATTTCGGCAGGTTTCCATACCTAAAGTTGCCTTAGAGTTTGTCGATAGTTTTCACAACGACTGCACTGACCTGCGGTTACAGGGTCAACTATGGGCTATCAATGGAGTTTCTTGCACGGAGATAGGGCTTTCAGGTATGTATTTTGTGCGCTAGCACAGATCCTTATCATGATTTCCGCCATATATATGCACATATGTGATTACGCTCATATCTAGGAGCGCCGGTATAGAGACCGACGCGCAAACAAGGGATCCATGATGACCGAAACAATGCTCGCAGAGCGTTTTCACGCAGCGGATCGCTCGATCTCCCTAGAGGAAATCCCGATCCCACATCCCGGCCCCGGTGAAGTACTCATCAAAGTTGCTTACTGCGGCATCTGCCACTCCGACCTCAGCCTTATCAGCGGTGCATTCCCCGCTGAGCTCCCCGTCGTCACACAAGGCCACGAAGCCTCTGGCGTCATTGTCGAACTAGGACCCGGTGTCACCGGATGGAAAGAAGGCGACCGCGTTATTCCCTCAGCTGGCCGCCCCTGCGGTAAATGCCGCAAATGCCGCCGCGGAGCCTACACCGACTGCCTCGACTTGCACCTCATGTCCTTCGCCTACGACGGCGCCTGGGCTGAATACCACGTAGCCCAGTCGTCAGGTCTGACGAAAATTCCCGACAATGTCCCCCTGGACCAGGCAGCACTACTCGCAGATGCTGTGTCCACTCCCTATGCCGCAGTAGTTCGCACCGGCAAAGTCCACATGGGTAATTCTGTCGCCGTGTGGGGTGTTGGTGGCGTCGGCGCACACCTCGTCCAACTCTCCAAGCTAGCCGGCGGTGTTCCTGTTATCGCCATCGACCTCAACGACGCAGTGCTTGAACGCGCCAAACGGCTCGGCGCAGACTTCACCCTCCGAAGCGACGACCCCGAGTTAATGCAGAAGATTGAGGATATTACCGACGGACGCATGATCGATGTCGCCTTCGATGCCGTCGGTATTACCCCCACCCTGCGCGCCTGTGTCGAGTCTCTGGACGTTGACGGACGCGCCGTCTCGGTCGGCCTCTCCGATCAAGAAATTGACGGTGGCCCCTTCCTCAACTTCAACCTCCACCGCAAGCAGATCCTTGGCCACCTCGGATACAAGAGCCAGGACATCGCCATGCTTGCAGAAATGCTGTCCTACGGGAGGCTGGATCTTTCGGAGTCCATCACCAAAGTCATTCCACTCACTGAGATCAAGCAAGGTATCGACGACCTGAAAAACCACCGCGGCAACCCCATCCGTATCCTCGTCAAACCTGGAGAGGATTAAGCTACGCCGAAGCGGATCGCCTACCCGATCATGGGGTGCTACCACTTCACTCGTGGCAGCACCCCAGCTGCTTTATATAGTTGACTACACGCTCGACAAAATGCTCGCTACACATTGAAGCGGAATTCGACCTTTCAGCTATCACTGTCTGAACCACCCGCGGGAAGGATGGAGAAGTTGATCAGAGTCTTCAGTTGCGACTGATCTCCCGCTAAGTACTTGGCAATCACATCCGCGACCTCAGTCGACTTGTTAAGTGGGATCACATAGTCAAAGATACGGGCCATGACCTGAAGCGTCTGCGCTGTCCATGGGCCTTCGGTGATCAACACCGCCATAAGCTTCTTGTTATAGCCCTTCCAGTTGATTGCGGAGAACATCTTGTCCTTCGCATACAGCGAGGCATGCCGGCTCGACGATTTACGGACTTCAATAAAAACCAGTGGTGAGTCCGCATCTGGAATAACGAAGTCCGCTCTAAACTTGTACACGACGCCTTCAATACCCGCGTACTCATCTTCACGCTTATATGGAACTCCAGCACCGTCCAATGCGCTGGCAACTACGCTCTCTAGAAGAACCCGGCCGACAAGGTCTCGGACAATACCCTCAAGCGTGGGCGCCATCGATGCCTTTAACTGCTTAACCGTAGGAGGGGTGGCGCTCGCTCGGATCTTCAATTGGTCAGCGATCCGCTGGGACGCCGGTTTTGAAATCGAGTTATCACTGACGCTTCCCACCAACTCCTTCAATTTAGACTTACTCGAAACATTTAGAAGCCGTTGGAATACAGGCAGAAACGAGGGGCTTTCGGCGATCAGTTCTGCCGAGAACTCAGTAAACCCCTTAGACCTTGAACTGAGATCAGTAAGGAGACCCTCCACTGCTTCCTCCAAGGCGACATAGACTCCACGCGTTACGGCCTCTTCCGCACTGAATGGCACCGCCTGCATCCGACTCCACTCAGCCAAGACGCGGGCAGGTTCCTGATCAGCACTGAGTGGGCTGCCTAGACCACCGAGTACTATCCGTCGCTGATCCTCGGTTGCTAGCACCTCGATCGCGGGCACTGTAAAGCCCGAGGTCTTCTCTGCCATTTCGAGATACACCTCGATGAGACGATTCATTTCCTCGCGGGCGACTGAGTAGAGGCTCGCATCCTTTGCAGTTGGCACGCTGTCAACCCTTCCTGGCGGTCAAATGAAATTCACCGAGTGGATCTTTCGAACCGGTTCTTTTTGAAAGAACCCATCGATCACCCCTGGTGCGAAGTCGGACAACATCTACCGCCGTGAATCCTGATTCCAGCATGATTCTGCGAAGAACATCTTCGGTGTGGATGTGCACCCCGTATAGAGCTGCATCTGAAACAACCAAGTCCATCGCACCGCCAGGTTTGAGGACTCGGTAACTCTCCCTTATTGCGTTTTGCATCTGCGCGAAGTAGGGATAGACGAGACGGTCGTAGTCCTTACTCCTCGCCTTCTCCGCCCTCGCCTCAGCCAAAGCGTCGACGTAGTTCGAACACTCGTCCGCAACCTCGGCCGACAGCTGATTACGCCAAACATCTTGCGTTTTCTTAAATTCCGTCGGCGCAGTTGTCGTATTCACGACAAGCTTGCTTCGTACCTTCGCGGTGATATCTCCCCAGGATGTGGCGTAGCCCCAGAAATAGATTTCCATTCGCGTCATTTCCGCGAAGTCGAAGTTGTTTAGATATGGTGGACTCGTAATTACCTGACAAATTTCATCGGTGGGAATGTCTGCCATTACCTCAGATGAGGACTCATACACTTCTGAGATGCCCCAGTCGTCGTCAATTGCTCCAATGTCTTCGCGCAGCTCACGGAGCACCCGAGGGTAGGATTCTATCACCGGCCGTGCGCGCTTCTTGGACGTTGGAGCCTTGTAGATTCCGTCCGTTGCGGATCCGCTAGCACTCTCAAGTAACCGAGTAACCACCAACCGATACAGGGGGCGATCGTCGGGCTCCAGCTCCGCTTCCAAGGCGCGAGCCGAGGCCAAGTAGCCTAGCTGATCCGGCTCGATCAGTTTCCTAAGGAACTTCAGCTGACTCTCGTTCCACTGCGCGTCGACCGAAGTCGCAGGCTCAAGGGACCGTAGAACCTCTTCAATCCGATCGACGGTACGTAGAGATCGCGACTGTGTTTTGGCTCGACACATCATCGCCGCGTGCGGATGGGGGTCATACCCGACGGCGTTTAGCCCTGCCGAGTTCGCTGCTACTAGCGTCGTCCCCATACCCGAGAACGGATCCAACACAGAACCATCGAAAACTCCGTCCCGCTCCAGGCACTGAAGCACAAACTCCGGGGAGTACCCCGCGGTGAAGTTCATCCACCGGTGCACAGCGTGATTTCGCGTGGTGAGGTTGGTCGGCAGCTTGTGCGGCGCGACACCGCTGCCTGCAACGTCGAACAGTGACGGCTGGGAAGTCACTTCTTACCCCCAGACGTTAGTCCTGACTTGAACTCCACGACGTCGCCTTCCTGCATGACGTTGGTGAATCGTCCACGCCCGGACTTCCTTCTCCCCGGCAGTGAGATACGTCTGGAGGCCAAGCGTGTGGAAACCAGCCCGCGCCAGCTGGGCCAAACCGGGTTCATCCTGGCCAATGGACTCCAGAAGCTCAAGAGCATCCTCGTCATCCAGCTCCACCAGCTCCGCTTCTACCTTAGCGTCCAGGAAAATAGCCTCTGCGGGGGCAACCTGCTCACGCAGTTCCTGCTTACGTGCCTCATCCGTGAGGATGGACTCGTCCGCATTGAACACATAAAGGAAGGGCTTGGTTGTCAACAGGTGTAATTCGTAGAGGAGATCGCCATCAACCTCATCTGCACGAGAGAAGATCGTGTCCCCGTTCTCCAAAATCGCCTGTGCTTTCTCTACTTCCGCCACCTGCTTCTGCAGGGACTTGTCCTGCTTTGCCTGCTTTGTGAGACGCGGCAATGCCTTCTCAATGGTCTGCAGATCCGCAATGATGAGCTCGGTTTCAATCACCTGAATATCATCAAGAGGGTCCACCTTGCCCGCCACGTGCACCACGTCAGGATCACTGAAAACACGCACTACCTGGCAGATCGCATCCGAATCGCGAATATTGGCGAGGAACTTATTGCCCAGGCCTTCGCCCTCCGAAGCACCCTTCACAATGCCGGCAATGTCGACAAACGACACCGTAGCAGGCACAATGCGCTTGGCATTAAACATCTCCTGCAACTTGGGTAGCCGAGCATCCGGCAGCTCCACCACACCCACATTAGGTTCGATAGTGGCGAAGGGATAGTTCGCTGCCAGCACGTCGTTTTTGGTTAGGGCATTAAATAGGGTCGACTTGCCCACGTTGGGCAGACCAACAATTCCAAGAGTAAGGCTCACAGTTCTTTACTCTACCTGGTACCTGCGCAATCACCTCTACCGCTATTGTTACAAGGGTGACTGCAGCTAACACAGACCACTCAACGCCCGCCCCCCGCGAGACGTTCTCACGCCGTTCAGTGTTCATTATGGCGGCTATAGGATCTGCCGTGGGTCTTGGCAACATCTGGCGCTTCCCCTACGTCGCCTACCAAAACGGGGGTGGCGCCTTCCTCATCCCCTATCTGTGCGCACTGCTCACTGCCGGCATCCCGATGCTCATGCTCGAATACTCCTTAGGACACCGCTACCGTGGATCCGGGCCGCTGGCCTTCCGCCGTATCAGCAAATGGGGTGAATTCGCCGGCTGGTTCCAAGTATTTGTCGCATTCCTCATCGCCCTCTACTACCCCATCATCATCGCCTGGGCAGTCCGCTACGTAGGCTACAGCTTCCGCCAAGAATGGGGTGACGACCCGGCACGTTTCTTCAACAACTCTTTCCTTCACAAAACAGACGGCTTCGGGCTCCACATGGTGCCGAACCTCCTCATCCCTCTTCTCCTGGTGTGGGGCGTTATTGCCATCGTCATGGTTCTCGGAGTAGAAAACGGCATCGGTCGCCTCAACCGCGTGTTCGTGCCTGTACTCGTCATCCTCTTCGCTTGCCTCGTTATTCGCGCACTCTTCCTGCCCGGCGCCACTGAGGGTCTCAACGTCTTCTTCACCCCGAAATGGGAGTCTCTTCTACATCCAGCAGTGTGGATTGCCGCTTACGGCCAGATTTTCTTCTCTCTGAATGTCGGCTTCGCCGTCATGATTACCTACAGCTCCTACCTCAAGCGCAAAACGAACCTGGTGGGCACGGGATATGTGGTGGCTTTCGCCAACTCGTCCTTCGAAGCCTTAGCAGGTATCGGCGTCTTCGCCACTCTCGGCTTCCTCGCAGTGAGTTCCGGGCAGCAGGTAGGAGATGTTGCAGAAGGCGGCATCGGCCTAGCATTCATCGCCTTCCCCACCATCATTTCGCACATGCCCGGTGGCACCGTGTTCGGTGTGGTGTTCTTTGGATGCCTCGCCATCGCCGGCCTAACCTCGCAAATTTCTGTGGTGGAGGTGTGCATCGCCGCGATTCGAGACAAGTTCGGCTTGGCCCGCTGGGCTGCCGCCACCGCCGTCATCCTGCCCCTCCTCATTGCCTCGATCCTCCTCTTCCCTACCTCCACGGGTTCCAGCACTCTCGACATCTTCGACAAGTTCGTGTGCTCCATCGGTATTGTCAGTGCCGCCATTGTCGCCATGATGACGATCAGTTGGGGGCTCCATCACCTCCCCATCCTGCAGACACACCTCAACGCCCTCTCTTCACGTCGCGTAGGGTGGCCATGGCGCTTCTGCGTTTCACTACTCACCCCCGCCGTTTTACTCATCATTCTGGCTACTGAAGTGCACTCCATCATCACGGAGGGCTACGGGAACTACCCCCAGTGGGCACTACTCGCCTTCGGTTGGCTGCCCATTCTGTGCTTCTTCATCATCTCCCTCCTCCTGCCACTTGTACCGTGGCCAGCTGCCGCTGACGTGGACAAAGGGGCGGTTCGCCGGCCCGAAGAGGACTGTGTACAGCGGTGCCACGGTGAAACTCACGGCGGAGAAAATGCTGTCACCCAGGACCCCCCAGCATAAGATGAAACGGGGTTTTACTTTTTCAGGAGCGAGCTGCCTCATCCGCTTAGGCTCCCATGCTTCTGTTCAGGCATTTTGCCCTCCGCCATACGTTGAGAGAACGCACTGGTGACGAACCCCGCAGCCATTCCCCCGACCCGTCAGGATATGCATGAGTAGTAAAACACCAGCCCAGCGCGAGACTTTCTCCAAGCGCTCAGTCTTCATTCTGGCTGCCATCGGCTCGGCCATTGGCCTCGGCAGTATCTGGCGTTTCCCCTACGTTGCGTACCAAAACGGGGGTGGTGCCTTCCTCATCCCGTTCCTGGTAGCACTGCTCACCGCGGGTATCCCGATGCTCTTCTTGGACTACGCATTGGGGCACCGCTATCGGGGCGGCGCACCCCTCACCTTCCGCCGCTTCGCCAAGCGGACTGAGGCATTGGGATGGTTCCAAGTCGGAATCTGTTTTGTCATCGCCTGCTACTACTCCGTCATCATCGCGTGGTCCTGCGCGTACACGGTGTACTCGGTGAAGGAGGCATGGGGAAGCGACCCCGCTACCTTCTTTAACCAGGGCTTCCTACAGGCCCAAAGCTCGCTGAGCATGGACTTTGTCCCGGCTGTCCTGATCCCCCTCATCATCGTCTGGGTCATTACCGTCGGAACTCTCGCCTTCGGTGTTCAGAATGGCGTGGGCAATATGTCCAAGTTTTTCGTCCCGTTGCTCGCTGTTCTCTTCCTCGTTCTGGTCGTCCGCTCCCTCTTCCTAGCAGGTGCTGCTGACGGCCTCGAAGTGTTCTTCCACGCAAACTGGAATTTGCTGACAGATGGCGAAGTGTGGATTGCCGCCTATAGCCAGATCTTCTTCTCACTCTCCGTGGGCTACGGCATCATGATCACCTACAGCTCCTACCTGAAGCGGCGCACCGACCTTGCGGGCTCCAGTCTGGTTGTCGCTTTCGCTACGACGTCTTTCCAAGTGCTCGCCGGCATCTGCGTGTTCGCAGCACTCGGCTTCCTCGCCCATCAGCAGGGCACGAGCGTAGATAACGTTGCAGCCAACGGTATCGGGCTCGCCTTCATCGCCTTTCCCTCGGTTATCTCCCAGATGCCAGGCGGTCCAATCTTCGGTGTCCTCTTCTTCCTCAGCCTGGTGTTAGCCGGACTTACGTCCTCCATCAGCCTGGTAGAAGTGGTTGCCGCTGCATTCCAGGACAAGTTCGGATTGCGGCGTGTGCCGGCGGTTCTCATCACCGGTATCCCCATGGCCATCATTTCCGTCGTTCTCTTTGCTACCACCTCGGGCGTCAATGTTCTCTCCGTGGTGGACAAGTTCATTAACAACGGCATTGCCCTCAACGCACTCGTGACCTTAATTCTTATCGCCTGGGTCTACCGGCGCGTCGAAGAGCTCCACAAGCACCTCATCTCGGTGTCCTCCCTGCCGGTGGGTAAATGGTGGAACGTGTGCATCTCCATCATCACGCCGGTTGCACTGGCCTGGATGCTCTTCGTCGAATTCTCCACCATCATCCGACATGGCTATGACAATTACCCCACCTGGTTCCTCACTGCTTTTGGATGGGGCAGCATTCTCTTCGCGCTGGTGTTTGCCATTGTCCTGACCGCTTTCAAGTGGAGTGACCGGGTGGTGCACCTTGATGGGCCACTCTTCACCCCCGAATTAACTACTGAGTACCAGCATCCCTACTACCGACAATGGCTCGCGAAACATCACCCCGAGCAGCTGAATGTTGTTCCTGCGGCCGATGCCGACATTGAGGAGGAAAAGAAATGAGCGCAGGATCCATCGTCATGATGGTGTTGTTCCTCGTCATCATTTGGGGCGGTCTGCTCGCTAGCAGCATCCACTTGGTCCGCCATCCAGACACTACGGCTGACAATGACGAATAAATCACACGTACAATAGAACAGATTGTTCATAGTACCCACTAGAGAGACCCGAATGTCTGACAAATCCAGCAAACCAGAACTGGTGGAGAAGGCCATCTCTGTTTTCGCCTCCGAGGACGACAAGAAGAAGGACTCGTCCTCGTCATCCTCTTCTGACAACAACGAGAAAAAGGACAAAAAGGACGAGCGGGAGCATCCCTCGTCCAAGCGTATGCACGCCACCAGTCGTTCCGCTGTCATCGGGCAGGACCTCCGCTCCTTGGCAATGTGGTGCCTCCGGTTCATCCTGGTCGTCGCCGCCGGCTATATCCTTTACAAGCTCTGCCAATTCATCTGGGTAGGCCTGCTGCCCACCATCCTCGCACTCATTATCTGCTCAGCTCTCTGGCCCCCCGTCCGCTGGCTGATTAACCACAAAGTTCCCAGCTGGCTGGCATCCCTCGGTGCACTCCTAGTCGTACTCGGTGTCGTCACCGGCATTCTTTCCGCCATTGCCCCGAGCGTCGCTTCCCAGGTGGGACCGCTCTCACAAAAGACTGTCAAGGGAGTCCGCAGCCTGCAGGATTGGCTGCTCGGCCCGCCCTTCAACGTCAACCAAGCGCAACTCGACCGAGTTGTGGCGACGGTGACAGAAAAGATCCAGTCCTCCGCTAGTCAGATCGCTTCTGCTGCCATTAACGGAGTGTCTGCTGCCTCCACCGTGCTCGTAACCTTGGTCATCACTTTGATGCTGTGCTTCTTCTTCCTGAAGGACGGGTCGAAGGTTCTGCCGTGGGTTAAACGAGTCGTTGGCATGCCTGCCTCCGCTCATATCGAAGAGCTCTCCCTCCGCTGCTGGAGCACCCTCGGCGGCTTTATCCGCACCCAGGGCATCGTGTCTGCTATCGACGCCACGTTCATCGGTATTGGCATGGTGGTGTTGGGTGTGCCACTCGCTGGTCCATTGGCACTCATCACCTTCATGGGCGGCTTCATCCCCATCGTAGGTGCTCTCGTCTCTGGCTTCTTGGCAGTCCTCGTAGCTTCGGTGGGCGTCTCCCTCAAAGCCGGCATCATCATGCTCGTCATTATTCTGGTTGTGCAGCAGTTGGAAGGTAACGTCCTCTCCCCCATCCTGCAGTCCAACGCGATGAACCTGCACCCCGTAATCGTGCTGCTCGTGGTCTCCGCTGGCGGCACCCTCTACGGTATTGTCGGTGCCTTCCTGGCAGTGCCCTGTGCCGCCATTATCGCCGTTGTCATCCGCTATATCGTGGAGTCATGGGATGAACGGGCGAAGATCGTGGTGAAGGAACAGCCTGCTGCTCAGCCCGAAACGAAGATGGCTCGCTGGCTGCGTCAGCGCTCTGGCAGCCTCCGTAGCTTGGTGCAGGATGGCCGTACCACTCCTCCTGCAGATGGTGGCTCCACCACTGACGCTGCCGAAGCAGGTGCCCCGGCAGGTGCTTCTACTGAGATGGCGAAAGGGACAGCTCGAACCGGTACCGACGACCTCATCGATACAATGCTGCAGAACGACGCTACCGGAGACATCGTGGGGCACATCAGTACCCGCAAGCCCCCGCTGCGCACTGGCATTGTCGACACCGACGAAGACGATAAGGACAAAAAGGACGACTAGCCCTTTCTGGGCCTCACTAGAGAACGACGCCTGCGGTCACTACACCCCCGAGCTCTCCTCACTCACTAATGCCTGGCTGGCATCTACTGTCAGCCAGGCTTTCTGTTACACCCTTCTGATACAAAAGCATCATGAACGTTCTTGCCATCGTCGCGCTGATAGCCGCCGGGTTACTGCTCGGGATCATCATTGGTTGGCTAGCCCGCGGGAATTCTTGGGCGAATCGCCGTGATATCGCCCGGCAGGCCGCACTCTCCCGCGAGGTACTGCAGCAGCAGTCAGATTCCGTGTCCGACATTGTGCTGCCCGTCATAACCCCACTTGAGCAGTCTCTCGATGGATTTAACCGACATATGGAACAGCTCGAACGACAGCGCGTACACGAGTATTCTCAACTCACCGAATCTGTGCTCGCTATGCAACGAAGCTCACGGGTACTTTCCGAAGAAACCACCCGGCTCTCCTCTGCTCTCCGTTCCCCTAATATTCGTGGTCGGTGGGGAGAGATCCAGCTAGAACGAGTCGTTGAGCTTTCGGGTATGGCAAAGCACTGTGACTTCTCCACGCAGCAACATGTAAGAGGTGAGAATGGCGTACAGCGCCCAGACCTTGTCGTTCACCTCTCCGGTCAACGCAGCATCATTGTCGATGCAAAGGTTCCCTTCGACTCTTACCTCACCGCCATCAACGCCACTGACCTCACTACACAACAGAACGCCCGTCAGGCGTGTGCACGAGCCGTCCGCTCTCACATCGACACGCTCGCAAAAAAGAGCTATTGGGAGGCATTCCTCTCTTCTCCAGAATTTGTGGTGATGTTCCTCCCCAGCGAACCTTTTCTCGACACAGTTCTCCAAGAGGACCCCACCCTTTTGGACTACGCATTCTCACACAATGTACTTCTCAGCACGCCCACCACACTCATCGCGCTACTCCGCACTGTCGCACTGACATGGCAGCATGACACCATCACGAAGGAAGCTCACGAGATCCAAAAACTCGGCCATGAGCTGTATCAACGGATTGGGGCTGTCACACAACATTTCAATGCCCTCGGTTTGCAATTGGGCAAAGCAGTAGATTCCTATAATTCTGCCGTAGGATCAGCAGAATCTCGCCTGATTGTCACAGCACGAAAGCTGGAAGGATGTGGAATCACCGGTTCACATACCATCACAAGTCCAGGAGAAATCGACTCCTACCCGCGTGCAGTTTCCGATAAGTAGGTATCTTCCCGGTAAGGTTGATTTGTGCTCATCAACTACCGCGCGGATGCTACCACGCCGGAGAGGAAACGCTCCCTCATCCGGCCAATTCGTGGTATCCCGTGGTGGGGAGTCTTGGCGATCTATGCCGTCGCCATCATCGTGGGAATGCTACTCAGCCTTTTCACCAAAGAATTGGGTATTCCTTTCGCCGTCGATTTCGTGATCTGCGCGGTAGTCTGCGCTGTCTTTGCAGAATTTGATGCCCTCTTCACCGCTACTGTGATGCCGGTGCTGGGCTACACTATCGCCTACCCACTGTTCTATTTCCTGAGTATGGTGGTGGCGTCCGGTCAAAAAGGCTCCAAAGTAGCCATCATCAAAATCGGTATTCCATTCGTGACCGATGTCCCCGTCATGCTCACCGCGCTGGGCCTCGCGGCGGCCGTTGCGATCGTGCGGATCGTCCTTATGGTGGTCAACCACGGATGGAGCTCCCTCTGGATTGTCTCCCTCTTCATGAAGAAGGAGACCACTAAGGATTCCCGTCAGGATACCGCACGCACAGTCGGCAGCGATAAACCGAAGCGCACACGGAACACAGCAAGCACCCAACGTCCTACCGCAGACACCCAACGGCACCCGCTAGCAGCATCAGGAGCATCGGCGCCTGCCAGCTCAGCTTCTTCCGAACACCGCGCCAGTACTCCCAGGCCGCGCCCAATGGCCCATTCTCAGGGGACAGCCATCCCGCGGATTGCCCATCCTGATGGGGAACCGTCCGGCGCTCGCCCCTTCCAGAACTACCCCGGCCGGAATGGTGGTCCGCAGCGCCGCCCGCGCGGCCCCCTCACCCCGGAACAGCGTCAACGTCTCGCCATGATTGTGGCAGCACGCAAACAGGGCCTTGACCCCCGAGACCCGCGCGTCCAGCAGGAGATGGCTCGCCGCCGCGCTGCCTTCCGCAATGCTGCAGACGGCGCTTTAGGTCCCCACCGTCCTTACCGGCCGGAAAACGGCGCTGCTCTTGACGAGCGCGCAGGTGCCCGACCTTACCCGCAACGTGGGGCCCGTCCCCCCTATTCGACGAACGGGAATGGTCGAGCAGAGGACCCACGCAAGATGCAGCCTCGTCCCGCCCCCAGCTCTGTCGCTGGACGGCCCTCTTACGGCCCCACCGGAGCAATAGCTAACGGACGTGGTTACTCACAACCAGATCGGGCACGACGCACTGCCGGCCGCCCCTATCCCGATCCTCGTATGTATGGCACTCCCCGCGCACCATACAGGAATGCCGGCGGCTATGAGCGTGGCTCAGCTAGTGCCCCCTACCGCCCTTATAGAGAGCCACGCCAGGGCGGTGACACGACACGTGGACATTCCACCCGCTAGCGTTCCCCATACTGCGCCTACTCCATTCCTGTTAGACGTTTGTCGGACTCGCCGTATGCGAGGGGTAGCATGAGCCCACTAGGGGTTTCCTACCCTGCTAGTCTAGTTTTGTGGATCAGGCGGTTAGCAGCCAGAGGCTTTACGAATCTCTGGGGGAAGCTGGAAACTCATGTCCTCCCGCACGGTCTCAACTTCTTCCACATGGTCGAAGCCCTGCTCAGACAGGTAGGCTACAACTTCTTCGACAAGCACTTCGGGGACAGATGCGCCCGACGTGACGCCGACTGTCTCCGCACCTTCCAGCCAAGCGTTATCGATTTCGTGGGCATAGTCCACAAGATAGGACTTCTTTACCCCGGCTTGCTCTGCGACTTCCCGCAGGCGCACCGAATTAGAGGAGTTCCGGGAACCCACAACAATGACCACATCACATTGCTCCGCCATCGCTTTCACCGCCCCCTGACGGTTCTGTGTGGCGTAACAAATATCGTCGGACGGAGGATCGCTAATTTCGGGGAACCGATCGTGAAGAACCTTCACCGTGTCCTTCGTCTCGTCCACACTCAGCGTCGTCTGTGAAAGCCACACGAGACTACTGGGATCCTTCACCTCGAGTGCAGTCACATCCTCGGGCCCCTCCACCACATACGTTTGCTCCGGTGCTTCACCAGCCGTGCCCTCTACCTCTTCATGGCCACGGTGACCGATGAGGATAATCTCCTTACCGTGCTTAGCAAACCGACGAGCTTCACCATGAACTTTTTTCACTAGTGGGCAGGTGGCATTGATCGTGGTGAGATTACGAGCCTGCGCTTCTTCCATCACAGAGGGCGCAATTCCATGTGCAGAAAATACCAGCACGGACCCTTCGGGAACTTCATCCACTTCATTGACGAAGATTGCTCCAGCCTTCGTCAACGTATCGACAACGTGCCGATTGTGCACAATTTCTTTACGGACATAAACCGGCGCTCCATAGTGTTCCAGGGCGAGTTCAACGGTTTGAACAGCGCGGTCAACACCAGCGCAGTAGCCACGGGGCGAAGCAAGCAGAACCTTACGCATTCTTCTAGCCTACGGGTTAATCCCCCGCTTTGGCACGTCCGCTCTCTACAATCAAAAAGAGACCATGGAGAAATCACATTCCCAGAGCACACATTAAAAGGCCCCTACGGAGGTGACGGATGACCCCACGCTCCAACTCGCAAAGCCCTGCCGAACAGAGTTCCACCGCGCAGCAGGTCCCCTCGTCCACCTCCACTAGTCGCACGCCAGCGATGTCCGCAGACCACCCTTACCCGGTGCGAGATGTGTCTTCCCTTGTCGCATCCTGGATCGATCGGCTGGGCGACGCCTGGGTGGAAGGCGAAATCACTCAGCTGAAACTTCGCCGTCAGTCCTACTACTCCTACTTTTCCCTACGGGATCTGGCAGAGACAGTCTCGCTACAGGTGACCTGTCCCTCTCGGCTACTCTCCGATAGTCTCATTGGAGAGGGCAGCCGAGTTATTGTGCACGGAAGCTTCACCCTCTATAAAGGGAACGGTTCCCTCTCTCTCATGGCAAAGAGCCTCCGACAAGCTGGTCTGGGTGAGCTGTTAGCTCGTCTTGAGCGTCTTCGACAACAGCTCGCCGCTGAAGGGCTATTCGCCAACGAACTCAAACGCTCTCTGCCCTATCTCCCCCGCACAATTGGACTCATCACCGGCAGGAACTCTGCAGCTGAACGGGATGTCCTTTCCGTCGCACACAGCCGCTGGCCAGAGGTTGATTTTGCAGTACGCTATGCGACGGTGCAAGGTGCCCGATGTGTACCGGAAGTAGTAGAACAATTACGGCTCCTCGATGCGGATCCTACTGTAGATGTCATCATCATTGCCCGTGGGGGCGGTTCGATGGAGGATCTGCTTCCATTTTCCGATGAAACATTGGTGCGGGCAGTGTCGCGCGCAACGACACCGGTGGTGTCCGCTATCGGCCATGAACCAGATGTTCCGCTTCTCGACTATGTGGCTGACCTGCGAGCCGCAACTCCCACTGATGCTGCGAAACAGGTCGTTCCCGATGTGGTAGCTGAGCGTGCTGTAGTGCGGGAGTTACAGACTCGGAACGCCCAGGCACTCCGACAGTGGGTGAAAAGGGAACATGCGCTGGTCGATAGTCTCACCTCACGCCCGGTACTAGCTCTACCTGCGACGCTCATTCAGACTCGTCTTCAGGAAAGTGAGCGAGCGCGCCAGGAATTAGAGAGGCAGATGACGCTTATTCTCGCCAACGAGGAGAACCGCATCGCCACCGCCACTGCTCAGTTGACTGCTTTGGGGCCTCTTCATACCTTGGCCCGTGGCTATTCTATTGTGCAGGTGCAGCGTCCCACCGGTGAGACGGCTGTGTTGTGCTCTATTAAAGATGCCCCGCCCGGCTCACAATTGCGAGTTCGCGCCAGTGACGGAGTGGTGTCTGCTGCGGTACTGGGAACGCAGGCCGGCCCGCGATTGTCCATAGTAAAGGAGGCCAGTGATGGCTCAGAAGAATGATGGCCCTCAACCTGTTGCAGAGCTCAACTATGAAGAGGCACGGGATGAGTTGATGAATACTGTCCGGCAACTCGAACAAGGAGGCCTCAGCCTGGATGATTCCCTGGCATTGTGGGAACGTGGGGAAGAACTGGGGCAGCGCTGCGAGGAATTGTTAGCCGGTGCCCACAAGCGCATTGAGGATGCGCTAGCGGCACGTGCGGCAAACGAAGAGGATGGTAACGCACCGAGCAGCACTGACACGAGTGCTAGTACATAAATTCAGCCAGCGCATTACCCGGTGATGGAGCAGACGCACCACTCACGCCTCTCCTGCGAGCTGGCAACTTAGAAGCGTTCGCGCAACCAGTGGATGAGGTCGTCTATCACTTCATCTTTATTGGTCTCGTGATAGACCTCGTGGCGTGCCCCGGGATACCGAATTAACGTCACATCAGTCAGCTCTGCGATGGAGCGGTAGCCCTCTGCCAGAATCTCCACTGCACAGATACCGAAGGACATGGGGTCGTCCCCCCCACTCTGAATGAGTAGAGAGAAGGGGTAATCGATGGGGTTGGGGAAGGGAGTGAAAAGTTTGAGGGCTTCCTCTGGCCGCCCGTACATGAAGTTCTGCAAGATATCGACCATGTAGGGGTCGTCCCGTGCAGCTTTACGAACATCTGGGTCACGAGTGAGCCATTCGTTGGATTCACAGTCCGGGTTATTGCGCCACTTGCGGTTGAATTCGAAGAAATCCGGTGGAGCTTCGATAGGGAAGAAACTCGTCCCTGTCAACACAAGACCTTGGACTGTACCATCGGCGCGGAGACAATACTGTTGGGCCAGGAAGCTGCCCCAGGAATGGCCGATAATGATGAGGGGCACACCGGGGTGACGCTGTTGGATAAGGCACGTCATTGCTTCGATGCCGTGAATCACCTTGTCATGGGCCTTGCTGGGGAGTCTTCCGAAGTCCCCATTCATTTTTCCTGTCACCCCATGTCCAATATGGTCGGGTGCGTATACGCTGTAACCGGCTTCTGCCAGACGAGTTGCTAGTGAACCATAACGCTGGGCGTGGTCTCCCAGACCATGGACGATCTGAATGACGGCGCGGGGTTCCTCTGCTTCCCAACGGAAATAGCACAGCGGCTGAACAGATGTGGGACACACCCCCGCAGCCATAGTCACCATTGCTGTTCCTTTTGCACTCGTTCAGACATCTCGGACTCTAGCTTATATCGTTTTATAATTTTATCTGGGTTCTTAACATGACAAAACTCCCAGGAAATTGCAGAAAAGACAGGCTGTGTAGCAGAACTGACTCAGGTTTAACAATCCCATATAACGGGAAACTAGATGATAGTTTCTCATATAAACCCCGTTCTTTATCGTTATACTTTTAAGAATATTCTTTATATTCTCAACAAATTCTCGTTTTTAGTAGTCGAAGTGAAACAATAGCCACACACATAGTTTTCGCTCGTCCGCTCCCTGGAGATCTCCACAGTTACTGTTTCCACGAACGAGCATTTCACACCAAGAAAGAGAGTCTCATGACCTCCCCATCCATGTTCGATGCAAATTCCCTCGACCGGAATCTCGGAATGGAACTCATCCGCGTCACCGAATCAGCTGCCCTTGCCAGCGGCCTCTGGGCGGGCCGCGGCGACAAAATCGGAGTTGACGGAGCTGCCGTCCGCGCCATGCGGGACACCCTTAACACCGTCAACCTCCGTGGCACTGTCATTATCGGCGAAGGGGAAAAGGATGAAGCTCCGATGCTGGCCAATGGTGAAAAAGTTGGCAATGGGTGGGGACCCGAAGTCGACGTTGCCGTCGACCCAGTAGACGGCACTCGCCTTTGCGCAGAAGGCCGCCCCAATGCTATTTCCGTCATGGCAATTTCCGCAGCAGGCAGTATGTATGACCCCAGCGCCTTCTACTACATGAAGAAGATCTCTACCGGCCCCGAAGCTGCCGATGCCATTGACGTCGACCTATCTGTCGAGGAGAACATTAAGAACGTCGCCAAGGCAAAGAACAAGAGCGTCCGCGACATTACCGTCGTCGTCCTCGATCGCCCCCGCCACGATGACCTCCAGGCCGCCATTCGGGAAGCCGGCGCCAAAGTACGCCTAATTGCTGACGGTGACGTGGCAGGTGCTGTCGCCGCCGCCAAGCACGGCAACTCCGTCGATCTCATGATGGGCATTGGCGGTACCCCTGAAGGCATCATTACTGCTGTGGCGATGCGCTGCATGGGGGGTGCGATTCAAGGTCGCCTCTGGCCCAAGACTGACGAAGAAATTGCCCGCGCAAAGTCCGGCAAATTCGACACTGACAAGGTGCTCCACACCAACGATCTCTGTTCCTCCGACGACTGCTTCTTCTGCGCCACCGGTGTCACCAATGGCGACATGGTGGGCGGCGTATCCTTCCGCTCCCATGGCGCCTACACGCGCTCGCTCGTGATGCGTGGCACCTCGGGGACTATCCGGTTCGTCGAAGGATTCCACCGTCTGGAGAAGCTACAGGCACTCTCTAACGAGTATGCACGTGGCCTCCCCCAAATCGGTTCCCTCTAAAACCCCATCATTACTATTCGTCGAGGCGGGGGATGCGTTCTTAACGGCGCCTCCCCCGTTTTTGTGCAGCTCGTTTGGCAGCATGGCGCGCCGCAATGCGTTGACGACGCTGCTCCTGACTCTGCACGCGGCTGGACTGAATCTTCTCCTTGCGTGTTTTTTTGCGAGCAGCAGCTGCAGCATCAACAGACGCACCACCGGACCGTGAGGACTGCGCCCGGCGCCCCCGCAACATCCCAATGAACTCCTGGATAAGCTCTTCTGGACACTCAGCAGGGCGATCTTTGAGCCACACGGCACACACCCGGGTTGCTGCATCCATAACCAACGGCCGCGCGGTGCCCTCGAAGGTGCCCACCACTTTGGCGAGCGTTTCCGGGAGAATCGCAATGCCCGTCCCCGACTCCGCATAGCTGAGCGCCAGTTGCGGTTCCCCCACAGGGATGACCAGCTCACCCTTGCCGATACGATTGTCTGGTAAGTCCTCAAGGTCGGCAAGGGTTACCTCGGAGACCATACCGATGTCGTGCTTCTTTCTCCCCAACACAACCCAGCGTTCCTGGTAGAGCTCCACCACATGCGTACGCTTCACCAGATCAGCGGGAAAACTCAGATCGGCCGCCCCATAGGAAAGGAGCTGCAGGGGTGACGGTACCTCCGTCTCTTTGGTGGCCTCCGCAGTGCGGTCTACGGTTGTCCGGACGAGCACAATGGACCAGCGCCCTGTCCGTAAGCCCTCCCATTGTACGGCAGAATCAACAAACTCCCAGGACGTCCGCACATCGGGTCGATTTTTCTGCCAGCGACGTTGCCATTTGTCGGGCTGTACCCCCACAACACAGCCGATGCGCAGAAGCGCCGGGGAAGCCTCAGCTTCCGACGGCGCTTCTGTCGGTGTGGTGACGAGGGTGGGAAGAACCTCTGTAGAGGCCTCCCCCGCGCCCGTCAGCTCCACATCAGTCAAGCATCTTCCAATCTTCCAGGCCGTCGTACAGCGGAACCTGTTCGCACAGTTTGGTAACGCGGGCGCGCAGAGTCTCTACATCGGCATCCTTGCCCTGAGCTAGAGCGGTGCCAATGATGTCAGCAACCTCTTCGAACTCCGCGTCATCGAAACCGCGGGTGGCAAGAGCCGGGGTGCCGATACGCAGGCCGGAGGTGACCATCGGTGGACGGGGATCGAACGGCACGGCATTACGGTTGACGGTAATGCCTGCCTCGTGGAGCAAATCTTCGGCGACCTGTCCGTCCATGTCGGAATTCCGCAGATCCACCAGCACCAGGTGAACATCGGTACCGCCGGTCAGTACGGTAACGCCATTCTTCTGAACATCGTCGGCGAGCAGACGCTCGGCAAGGATTTTAGCGCCGCGAAGAGTACGCTCCTGACGCTCCTTGAACTGCGCCGATTCCGCGATCTTGAGAGCAGCGGCCTTGGCAGCAACAGCGTGCATCAGCGGGCCACCCTGCTGGCCGGGGAACACGTTGGAGTTAATCCGCTTGGCGTACTCCTGCTTTGCGAGAATCATGCCGGATCGGGGGCCTGCCAGAGTCTTGTGCACAGTGGTTGAGACTACGTCAGCGTGCGGAACCGGGGACGGGTGCAGCCCCGCTGCGACCAGGCCGGCAAAGTGAGCCATATCCACCCACAGCTTGGCACCAACCTCGTCGGCGATGGAGCGGAAAGCAGCGAAATCCTCGTGGCGCGGGTAGGCGGACCAACCAGCCACGATAACTTGCGGCTGGCACTCAAGAGCCTTCTCTCGCACCTTGTCCATGTCGATCATCATGGTGTCCTCTTCGACACCATAGGCATGCACCTCATAGAGCTTGCCGGAGAAGTTGAGCTTCATACCGTGGGTAAGGTGGCCACCGTGTGCAAGGTTGAGACCCAGAAGTCGCTCACCCGGCTGCATGAGAGTGGAGAGCACTGCGGCGTTAGCTTGAGCACCAGAGTGGGGCTGCACATTGGCGAATTCGGCACCGAAGAGAGACTTGGCACGTTCCCGAGCCAGGTCCTCGACGATGTCGACGTTTTCACAACCACCGTAGTAGCGGCGACCGGGGTAGCCTTCGGCGTACTTGTTGGTGAGAACAGAGCCCTGCAGCTGCAGCACGGCGCGCGGGACAAAGTTCTCCGAGGCGATCATTTCCAAGGTGTCACGCTGGCGGGACAGTTCGCCTTTCACAGCCTCCAACAGCTCTGGGTCCAGTTCACCCAGAGAGAGGTAGCGCAGGTCCTTGCCCTCAAGATTCTGGTCACTCATTCGGTGGCTCACACTCCAAAAAGGTGGTTCAGGTGCAGTCTCATTCTTTGCACATCTCAGGTCTCTAGTTTAGTGCGTTGACCGGTCTATAGTTAATAACGATGATTCAAGATCAGGTACCCAGTCCCTTCCATTGCTTCCCCCGAGAAGACTGGCGCAAACTCCGCAAGTCCTGGCCGATGGTTCTCACTGAAGATGAGCTCGAATCCATCCGCGGCTTAGGCGATCAAGTGGACCTGGAGGAAATCGCCAAGATCTATCTCCCCCTCTCGCGTCTGCTCTACTTCCAGATGCGAAATAAGAGCCTACTGTATGACACGTCACAGGAGTTCTTTGACGGCATCTACGAGCAAAAGGAGTCGCCTTTTGTTATAGCTATTGCGGGCTCTGTTGCGGTTGGAAAGTCCACGACCGCACGCGTGCTTCAGATCCTCCTTTCTCGGTGGGAAACACATCCCCGCGTGGATCTGGTGACAACGGACGGGTTCCTCTACCCAACAGCCGTGTTGGAAGAACGCGGCATTATGGAGCGCAAAGGCTTCCCTGAATCCTACGATCGCCGTGCGCTGTTGGATTTCCTCTCTGCGGTGAAGAATGGTGAAGAAGTTGCCTACGCACCGGTATACGACCACGGCATTTACGACATCATTCCGGGCAAATTGCAGGAAGTGCGCCAACCAGACATCCTCATCATTGAAGGGCTCAACGTACTGCAGACTGGCCCAACCATGATGGTGTCCGATTTCTTTGACTTTTCGATTTATGTGGATGCTGCCACCGAAGACATCGAAAAGTGGTTCCTCAACCGAATTTTCATGTTGCGAGACACCGCCTTCCAGGATCCTACCAGCTACTACAACCAGTTCATCCACATGTCGGATGAGGAGCTCTACGCTTTCGCCCACGAGGTTTGGCAAAGCACAAACCAGAAGAATCTCGAAGAGAATATCCTTCCGACCAAACTACGTGCCGACCTCATTCTTCGTAAGGATGTCAACCACAAGATCCAGCATGTCATGCTGCGGAAAATCTGAACCTGCGGACGCCTGTGTGAATGCACAGGTACTCTCCCCCCAGATAGCACCTGTGCACAGACCACAGTTGTATCCGCTGGAGAACGGTAGTATCAGACTCGCCTGGTTGCGTCGGCGTTATTTTCCATAGCGGCGGTGACGAGACGCAAAGTCTCGCAATGCCCGCAAAAAGTCGACGCGACGAAACTCTGGCCAATAGGCGTCGGTGAACCAGATTTCCGAGTAAGCCGTCTGCCAGAGCAGGAAGCCTGAAAGCCGCTGCTCCCCTGATGTGCGGATAACAAGATCGGGGTCTGGTTGCCCTGAGGTGTAGAGGTGCCCACCGATAGCGTCCACCGTCACCGATTGAACCAACTCCTCAGCTGACATGCCGCGGGCGATCTCATCTGTAAGCAGCTCCTGCACCGCATCGCAGATTTCTTGTCGTCCCCCGTAGCCGACTGCCACGTTGACAGTAATACCTGTGCGATGTGCGGTATTCGTCTCAGCTCGGCGCAATGCCGCTGCGATGGAGTCGGGAAGCAGATCGATATGACCCATCAGGTGGATGCGCCAATCGTGGCCCGGCGCGGCAATTTCCTCGACAACATCACGAATGATGGCAAGAAGCTCATTGAGTTCATCAGCTGCTCTCCCCAGATTCTCTGCGGAGAGCAGGTAGAGGGTGACGCAGTAGATGCCGTCGATCTCGCTGCACCATTCCAACATCTCTACGATTTTGAGAGCACCCGCGCGGTGCCCGCTGGCTACATCAGTAAATCCAGCTTCTCGCGCCCAGCGACGATTGCCGTCGCACATCACCGCGATGTGGGCGGGTTTCGGCAGAGGTGCAATCGTGCAGAGCAAACGCTGCTCATACAAGGGGTACAGTACCGCCCGTGCCGTATTAGCAAGGGGATGCCGTAACCAACGCCGAAGGGCTTTGGTTCTCACCTTTCCAGGTTAACCAACTTCCGGCCAGCCGTCGCCCCCTGCAGAGCAGAAACTCTGAGTTCGGTTAGTGAGGAAGAGCACCCGGTTCTAACGGCTCTGCCAAAGCGGTCGCATCTACCTCTGAATTGTCGGGCAGTTGACCAAAAAGTCCTTCTTCGGGGAGGGTGACGGAAACACGGGTACCTGCCAATTCAAAATGTTCCCACGGCCAGGCAGCCCGTTGAATATCGAGCGGTGCAAAGAAAAACACGCTGGCGGGATCAATCTGGGTGGCGTGTGCCTGGAGGGCCTTTTCGCGGTGCCCAAAATAGTCTCCACACTCAACTCGGGTGGTCACCCGGTCGAATCCTTTGCCCTTATCCTTGCCCCCGCCTTCGAGCAATGCTACGTACGGGCTGGGGAGACCACGACGCTCATACTCCTCATGGATGGCGATAAAACGTTCCCGGGTGAGATTGCGATCGTAGTAGATCTTGAAGGGGGCCCAGGCTTCCCCGGATTCAGGGAATGCCGCAGGGTTTGCAGCCTCTCGCCAGGCGATCATGGACACTAGATGGGTCTGAATGTGGTCGGGGTGCGGGTATCCGCCATTTTCGTCATATGTGATGATGACGTGGGGACGGAATTCGCGTATGAGCCGCACCAGCGGTTCGGCTGCCTCGTAAGGGTCAAGCGTGGCGAAGGATCCTTCGGGGAGCTCGGGCAAGGGATCTCCTTCAGGGAGACCGGAGTCCACGAATCCCAGCCAGCGGTGCCGGACACCCAGTACGGCGGCGGAGGTCGCCATCTCTGCGATACGCACTTCATGAAGATTCTCGAAAATCGCAGGATCTTTAATGGTTGGGTTGAGTACATCTCCTCGTTCGCCACCGGTGAGGGTAGCGACCATCACGTCATGCCCTTCATCGGCATAACGAGCAAGGGTAGCTGCCCCTTTAGACGCTTCATCGTCAGGGTGCGCGTGCACGGCGAGAAGCCGATACTTTGCCATTGGGTCCTCCTTCACTGTCAACAAGTCCACACTAAATCTTGGGCGGAAGAAATGCCCATTTTGCATCTACCAGAGAAAAACTGCTGCTTGCGTGGTAGACTCAGACTAATGCGCGGCCTCTCTTAGGGCCGTGCTTGCGTATTTATTGGAGATGGAGGACCGACTATGACGGAACCCCAAGCAACCTGGCTGACGCAGAAGGCCTATGACCGTCTGCAGAATGAGCTTGATGCTTTGATTGAGAATCGTCCTATTCTCGCTGCCGAGATCAATGAGCGGCGCGAAGAAGGCGACCTGAAGGAAAACGGGGGCTACCATGCTGCCCGCGAACAACAGGGCCAAGAAGAGGCGCGTATTCGTCAGCTCCAAGAACTCCTCGCTAACGTCACCATTGGTGAAGCCCCGGCCGAATCGGGCGTGGCTAGCCTCGGCTCCGTCGTCAAGGTGTACTACGACGGAGATGAGGACGACGACGAGACCTTCCTGATCGCTACTCGCGAAGAGGGCGGTCGAGATCCCAATCTAGAGACCTACTCCCCTGAGTCCCCTCTCGGCAAGGCACTGCTGGGCGCCAAAGTTGGCGAGACCCGCAGCTACGACCTGCCCAACGGGAAGACTGCAGAAGTCACTCTGGTCTCCGCCGAGCCCTACCACGAGGACTAGTTCGAGCTTTCTGTACCACAAAAGAGTCTCGTAAAGAGACTGAAGAATACTCAATAATCCGCGACAGCGGGGAAGGCCATATGACGGCTTTCCCCGCTTTCGCGTTAGTATTGACCTCATGGCAAACCGACCACAGTCAGCGCGACTGCGCCGCGTACCCGGTATCGACGGGCTGCGCGGTCTTGCTGTGATAGCTGTAGTCCTTTACCACTTCTTTAAACCTACCTTTCACGGGGGTTTTCTGGGCGTCGATGTGTTCTTCGTCCTGTCCGGCTTCCTCATCACGTCACTGCTCATTCGTGAACGCGCCAGCACTGGACGCATCTCGCTGAAGTACTTCTGGACGCGACGAATCCGCCGTATTTTGCCGGCTGCCTTCACTGTGATGGCGACAGTAGCCGCCATCACCCTGGTCATTGCTGGCGACTCACAGGTGGGTATGGGCTGGCAGATGCTGAGCATCCTGACCTTCTCCAACAACTGGGTACAGATCGCGCAGTCCCACAGCTATTTCGCCGACACTGTTCCGCAGGTATTTTCCCACTACTGGTCATTGGCGGTAGAAGAACAGTTCTATGTCATTTGGCCGCTGCTGTTTGTGCTGCTGTGTGCCTTGGGCTTGCGCCGGAAGCATTGGTTGGTGGTGACTGGTCTCCTCGGAATCACGTCAGCTGTCCTCATGGGTGTGCTCTACCAGCCTGGAGTCGACCCCACCCGGGTGTACTACGGCACGGATACGCATGCCTTTGGCCTTCTTTTGGGCGCATTTATGGCCTTCTGGATGTCGTCTCGGAATGCCTCACTGCTGGCGGATTCTTGGCCGAAGTATCAGACCTTTGCACGTTTCCCCAAGGTGGTGGGTTTTAACTCGGTCGTGGCGCTTATCGGGCTTTGCGCTCTCTTTGTTGTGCTTCCCGATACTGGTGCCTGGACCTATCGTGGGGGCATCGCGCTAGCCTCTGTGCTGAGTGGCATTGTCTTGTATGCCATCGTTCAGGAAATTGGACCGGTCAGCTGGATCTTCAACAGTCGCATCCTGCGGTGGCTGGGAGAGCGGTCATTCAGTCTTTACCTCTGGCATTGGCCGCTGATCGTCATTATTTCGGAGCCTTTCCGAGCACACGGACAAAACCATTCCCTTATCGCCGGGTTCATCGCACTCGTGATCACTGTGCTGCTTTCGGCATTCTGGTACCGCTACATCGAGACGCCGTTCCGGCGGCACGGAGTGGGCGCTACCTTCCGCGCGTTCTTCTACCCCATACTCCACCCCCGTAAAGCGAGCCGGAAGATCCCCCAGCATCTCGCTGCACTTGTGGTCATTGTGGGCATTACTGCGATGGCTGTGGTGTCCGGGGTAACGGCACCGAAAGAGTCGGAGATTCAACGCGATCTGGAGGCGATGCGGGCTGCGGGTATTGAATCACGCCCGGGCCTGGCTCGTCTGTGGGAGCCACAGTTAGAGAAAGAAAAGCGCACCGCGCCTACCGGTGATGACATTACTGCGTTGGGAGATTCGGTCATGCTGGCAAGTCTGCCGAGTCTACAACAGACATTCCCGGGGATCTACGTGAATGCCGATGTGTCCCGCGCCTGGGCCTGGGCTCCTGACCATATTGCACAGATGAAACGCGATGGCACGCTGGACCGCTTTGTTGTGCTCGGGTTGGGAACGAACGGTAACGCAGCCCCGGGTGAGATCGACGGTGTTATTCAGGAAATTGGTCCGAATCACGTCATCATTCTCGTCAGTCCCTATGGGGATCGGCCATGGATGGAAAAGTCACGCGAGCAGATCTATGCTGCGGTGAAAAAGTACGACAACGTTTATCTGGCCCGCTGGTTCCAGGCTGTCGCGAAGGACCCCACTGTGGTGCGGGCTGATGGCATCCACCCCGGCGAAGAGGGCGGTCGTCTCTACGCACAGGCCATCCAGGATGCACTACAGCGCTGGGTTGGCTACAGCTCACGAATGTAAAGACGCAAGACTACTGCATAACACGAGGTTGGGGGCGGAACTCAACTGAGTCCCGCCCCCAACCTCGTAGTTTGTGGACGATTTCCTAGTTAGTGCGAGGGAGAGGCCTACGGGTTTTTGGTACTCCCGACGACGTCTAGGCCCCGCGGTGCGCTTCTCCGCAGTTCTAATCGCGGAAGTAGGACAAAAGGCGCAGAATCTCGGTATAGAGCCACACCAGCGTCACGGCCAGGCCAAGCGCCAGACCCCAGGCGTAGCCGGCAGGGACACCAGCGCGAACAGCATGATCCACCGAGTCGAAGTCACTCAGGAAGGATAGTGCTGCCAGCACAATGCAGATGAGGGAGAAGACGATCGCGATGGGGCCACCACTGTAGATGCCAAAGAAGTCAGGACGACCTGCGATGAGACTTGCCAGTAGATTGACGACGACCACGGCAAGAATACCGAAGATGCAGCCAATGAGGACACGGGTGAACTTGGGGGTTACTCGAATAGCACCAGTACGGTAGACCACCAACATGCCGATAAAGACGCCGATGGTACCTGCTAACGCACCGAAGATGATTCCCATTGCGGGCGAACCGGCGACATTAACGCCTGCCACAATCTGGGAAAAGGCGCCCACCCACAGACCTTCGAATATGGCGTAGGAGATGGTAATCGGAGCTGACTGCATCTTCTTACCGAAGGTTGCGATGAGGACGACAATGAGGGACGCGATTGCGCCGACGAGGAGCAGCCCCAGTCCGGCGGTTGGATTGCGCAGAGCCACGATAAAGCTGATTATCGCGGACGCGATAATCACACCCAAGGTGATGCCTGTCTTCGTGACGACATCGTCGATCGTGATCGCGCGCGAATTAGTCTGCAATGGCACCTGGCCAGGCGCCTGTACGTACTGCTGGAATTCCTGTTGGCCATAGTAGCTAGCACCCTGGGCAAAACCTGCCTGGGCCTGTCCGAATTGTGCGTAAGGATTTTGTCGCTGCTGTTCGTACTGTTGTTGTCCGTATTGCTGCTGGTAACCTCCCGCCGCGGTGTTGCCTTGGCGGTTGAGCGCACCCAGTACGGGGTTGCTACTACGGAAAGCCATCGTGTGGAGTCCTTTCTTGGCGTCCATATACTCGTTATTTACTATAACGTGCAAGGCCCTCAAAACAGTTCCCACAAGTCTAAAGATGCAGATCAGACACACTCTTTGAAGAGACTAAAAGAGTGCCCCCAGTGGGATTCGAACCCACACTGTGCCGGTTTTAAGCCGGCTGCCTCTGCCGATTGGGCTATGGGGGCAGGCGGGAGCAACCACTAACGGTCCGCTCCCCCGCAGTCAGGCGTTACGGTGGAGGAGATCGTGTACCAGGCCATCCAGGATGTCGTGTTCGCTCACTACAACCTCGGTCACCCCACACTCGTCGTGCAGCCGTGACGCCAGTTCCTGAACTACAATAGCACCACCACCGATGACATCAGCACGACCGGGGTGCATTGGGCCCAGTTCCATCCGCTGCTCAGGGGTCATAGCGATGAGCTCATCAGTCACCTGCTGCAGCTGCTCAAGTGAAATACGGGAGTGGTGAATCTTCTCGGCGTCGTATTTCTCCAGTCCCAAGGCCAATGCGGCAATGGTGGTAAAGGTGCCAGCCAGGCCCACCCAGGTACGAACTGTCTCAATCGCCAAATTATGGAACGCAATGTCGAGTTGTTCTCGCACGAAACTGCGTGCTGCTGCGATTTCATCCGCGATGGGCGGTTGGGTGTGCAGGTAACGTTCAGTAATGCGCACACACCCAATATTGAGAGAGATAGCACCATTAACTCGGGATACCGCACCGTCGGCGGCATTCTGCTCTCCGAGAGCAAACTCTGTGGAGCCGCCACCGAGGTCAATAACAAGGAAGGGAGCATCGGCACCATGGAGATCAGCCACTGATCCCCCGAAGGATAGGCGAGCCTCTTCCTGGCCGGTAATAACCTCTGCTTGTGCACCGGGGACGGCACGACCCAATTGCTGCCGCGCCATGGCGAAAAAGTCGTCCTGGTTGCCGGCATCACGAGTTGCTGAGGTGGCCACCATACGAACACGCTTCACACCATGCTCGACCATGGCATCGACGTACTCGGACAATACGTGCCGTGTTCGCTCAATGGCCGCCGGGGTGAAGTTTCCGGTGTTGTCGACGCCTTCACCCAAACGCACAATTTCCATCCGCCTCGTGATTTCATGAATGGTGTTCTCCTCGTCACGCTTGACGATGAGGAGACGAATAGCGTTAGTACCGCAGTCAACAGCAGCTACAACGGACATTACAAGTTCCTTTCAACAGGCGTCACACCCAGGTCGGCGAGGGTTGGCCAGGACGCCGGAATAGCTGTCCCCCGTAGGCCACCGTGATCCGCAGCACGGGCTACAGCTTCGTCGCCGAGGAGCACCACGCCAGGGCCTTCAGAGAGCGCATACGCCATCAATACGTGCAGGCATTTGACCCGGTCTGGCATGCCGCCACCGGAGAATTCTGTGCCTAGGTCTTCCATGCTATTGCGCTTCTGCAAGTAGTGCTGATGCGCGGCTTGATAATTCGCTTGCAGTTCCGGGCTCGCATGTAACCGTTCCGTCATTTCCTTCATGACGTGAGTCGCTTCCATGCGGGACGCTTCCGCCACTAGGCGAGGTTCTGTGAGGTAGTAGAGGGTGGGGAAAGGGGTTCCGTCGGGCAGCCGAGGAGCAGTCATTACCACGCCCGGTTCGCCATCCGGGGTGTAATAAGAAATGGTGACGACGCCGCGCGGAGCTCGACCTAACTGTTCAGCTACGCGCTGCAGCTCCGCCTCATTAGGCTCTTCGGGAAGGTTGGTCACGGTCTGCCTTACTGTGTGGTCTTCATATTAGGGTCGGGAACGGAAATGCTGCGCCACAGGTCACGGTACCAAGGTCCACCACCATTAAGGCTGAGGTTCGGCACATCGTCGACATGTTGTTGGACATTCTCATCCTGCTCTTTGCCTGGCAGGATTACCCGGAAGCCGGTCTCTCCGCGGGGAATGAGAAGAAGCCGTTGACGCGCTTGCTCCTCAATCATCTTTGGATCATTTTGTACCGCAAGCTGTTCTTCTTTACGTTTGATTTCTTCGATGAGCTGTGCGTTCTCAGCTTGTAGCGCCTCTTTTTCGGTGCGCTGTTGGTAGTACGTGCGCAGCGGCGTCGCTAGGGAGATTGCAAGCACGATCGCCACAACGATGACGACGATACTGCGTGCTGGATTCAGACGAGAATTGCGCCATTTCTGTAGATAGGCATCGTACCGAGCATTGCTACCGGTCGTTCGGCGGTGACGGCGAGAGCCACCAGTAGGGCTGGAGTGGGATTCACGCGCCACGGGTCCTCCCTTCGTTTGAGCGTCTCTCTACATAGTACGCGGGCATCACCTACGAGTAGGTGATGCCCGCGTCTCTTGTCTTCTGTGCTTCACTAGCGCCTAGCGAAACACATCGCTCCCGAGGAGATTAGGCCTGGAAACGGGGGAAGGCAGCAGCGCCCGCGTACTTGGCGGAGGCACCAAGGCGCTCTTCGATACGGAGGAGCTGGTTGTACTTGGCAACGCGCTCGGAGCGAGCCGGCGCACCAGTCTTGATCTGACCGCAGGACAGTGCAACGGCGAGGTCAGCGATGGTGGTGTCCTCGGTCTCACCGGAGCGGTGGGACATCATGCAGGCGTACTTGGCGTGGTGGGCCATCTGCACGGCGTCAATGGTCTCGGTGAGGGAGCCGATCTGGTTGACCTTCACCAGGAGGGCGTTGGCAACGTTCTTCTCGATACCCTGAGCCAGGCGAGCCGGGTTGGTGACGAAGAGGTCGTCGCCCACGAACTGCACCTTATCGCCGAGTTCGGCGGTGAGCTCGGCCCAATTGTCCCAGTCATTCTCATCCAGCGGATCCTCGATGGAGACGATCGGGTAGTTAGCGAGGAGGTCGGCGTACACCTTGGTCATCTCAGCAGCGGCGTGCACGCCACCCTCGAAGTGGTAGCCGTCGTCTTCGCAGAACTCGGAGGAGGCAACGTCCATGGCGAGGGCAATGTCCTTACCCACGGCGAAGCCGGCCTTCTCGATGGCGGAGACAATGAGGTCAAGAGCAGCCTTGGTGGAGGCGCAGTCAGGAGCGAAGCCGCCCTCGTCGCCGAGACCGGTGGAAAGACCCTGAGCCTTAATGGTGGACTTGAGGGCGTGGTAGACCTCGGCACCCCACTGGAGGGATTCCTTGAAGGTGGCGGCACCGATCGGGGCAATCATGAATTCCTGAACGTCAACACCAGTGTCGGCGTGGGCGCCACCGTTGAGGATGTTCATCATCGGGACGGGCAGTAGGTTAGCGGTAGGGCCACCGATGTACTGGAAGAGTTCCAGCTCAGCAGACTGGGCAGCAGCCTTGGCAACAGCCAGGGACACACCGAGGATGGCGTTGGCGCCAACACGGCCCTTGTTGGGGGTGCCGTCGAGTTCGATCATGGCGGCGTCAACAGCACGCTGATCGGAGGCATCCAGGGAGAGGACAGCCGGAGCCAGCTCAGAGTTCACAGCGTCGCAAGCCTTCTGAACGCCAGCGCCGTTGTAGCGCTCGCCACCGTCGCGCAGCTCTACTGCTTCGTGCTCACCGGTAGAAGCACCGGAAGGAACACCGGCGCGGCCGAAGGCACCGTCATCAAGAACGACTTCAGCTTCAACGGTGGGGTTACCACGGGAGTCGAGAATCTCGCGAGCAATTACTTCAATAATAGCCGCCATTACGGAGGCCCTCCTTTGGTTATGTCTTGGTCAACCCGCTGGACTTCTGTGAATGTTCTTCTGCGTTGTGCGGGTGTCACTGCTCATTCTCTCATGAACGGGCAAACAATACGCTACCCGGAAAGTGAATGATGAGGGAAAACCAGCCTCTTCTGTGATCTATATCACTCTACGTTTGAACTGCTGCCACACTCGCTTCGGCACCGATACTCGCCCACAGCTAAAACTGCTTCGCCAGATAATTCCAACGCGGCTGCCACCCCTCCCCATAGGCGTAGGCAGCCCGATACACCGCCTTCACATACTTCATCGACCTGTTATAGCTCAGAATAGCCTGCTGCCACTCTCGCGGGACCGCCAAATCCCTCCTGTTAAAGCACAAATAACGCCCCGCGGCAACCGCTGCATCATCAATATTGTCCGGACTCACCCGTCCGTCACCATTCGCGTCCACCCCAAAAAGTCGCCACGTCTCCGGAATGAACTGGAACGGCCCCATCGCCACATCATAATGACTGTTCCCATCCCACACACCCCGATCAGTGTCCTGGATGCGCTGAGTGTTATTCGTACCATCCAACTGCACTCCACGAATCTTCTGCGAGGTCGTCCCGTCAGAAAAAACCTCCGCACCCCCATACGTCCCATGCTGACTCTCAATAAAAGCGATGCCTGCCAGGGTCGTCCACCGCAAATGGCACGCCGGCATTGTCTGCTTCAACGTCTGCTCGGCATTCCCATACGCACGCAAGGCACGTGCCGAGAAACCCAGCTGCGGAGCCCAACGCTGCGACCATGCCATCAGCTGATCCGATGTCTGTCCAGGGACATCAATCGCCACTGCTGGCGCGGGGGCGAACTCACCCGGTGTCTGCTCATCCATGTACTTCGTGGTGTCCCAATCCTGGAACACCCAAGCAGCCACCCCCACTCCCACCGCACAGACAAGAACGAGCAAGGCCGCAACAAGCCGACGCACAATTTTCACGTAACAAGCCTCTGCAAAAGTAGGGAATCAAACGAACACGCGGCACCGACCAACCGCGGGATGACATCAGTTGACGAGATACAGTGCCTACAGGGTAACCAATGAAAACAAACGTGCCTACTTGCCTCGCACTCGAGTGAGAAAGTCGAGCGAAACCTTTCTCAGTTTTTCCTCCGCCGACCCCTTACCGTCTGCGGCAGCATCCGCAATTCGGCGAAGAATGGGCGGGATGTCAGAGTCTGCCACCCCGGCGCGACGCGCTCTGTGGACCACCTGCGTGGCAAGGGAGAGAGCCGGCTGCGAGCGGACAATACCGTCCAACGGAGAACGATTTTCGCGACGTTTCGACGCCTGCCAGAACTCATCTTGCTCAGCTGCCGTAGCAGGAAACCGACCGCCATTAAAGGCGTATGGCATCCTCCTTTTTAGCTTGTCCAGCAATGAATCCGCCACATCATCGTAGGTAAAGTGCGCCTCCCCCGATGCGCTCTCCCCTACCGCGGCATGGAACAGCACCTCCAAGAACACGTCGCCTAGCTCCGAGACAATCTCGGTAGTCCCCGCAGATGCATCACGAATAGCATCTACCAGCTCATAGGTCTCCTCCAACAGATACGGCACCAAACTCTCGTGTGTCTGCTCACTCTCCCAGGGCCCCTGCTGGCGCACCTCCGTCATCACCTGAGCCGCTTCCACCATGCTCATTCCGGCCGGCAGCTCAATCCGCCGCCAATCCCACTCATCGACGTCTCCATCACACTGCGGATAAGAGGCGTCCCAGTCCGCCCGCCCCAGGGAAGTAAGAATGTAGCGGGTATCAGCGGGAACATGCGGAGCCATCTCTGGCGTCCACTCCGCATTAGTCCGGCGCAATGCACCCCACGACGGCAGGGTTGGATAATGCTCCGCAATCTCGGGCGTCACCACACACCCACTGGATGTTTGCAGAGCAGGAACCAACTCTGCCGTCAACAAGGTGGGAAAACGACTATCGAGCTGCCAGACAGTAACAATCTCAGCCATGGGAGCGTCCCTTTCGACGCGGGGTAGAGGAAGACGTAGCCAGAGAAGCGGGCTCCTGCGCCGGAGTGTCCGCAGGAGATTCCTCCAGACGCGGAGGGTCGAGGGAGATCCGCGGAAGCCCCTTCACACCGGTAATAAGATCTGCTATCCACTGTAGAAGGTCATCGTCTCGAATTCTCTCCGCCGCCAAATTTTTTCCACCCACCTGCGGCAACGGTACCGCAATCTGCTGCACTGCTGCCCGATAACGAGCCTGCGGGTAGAGCCGACGCAACCGCACCTGCTGGGAGTCGGGCAGCGGGAAGGGAGAGATACGAAGCGTTGTCCCAGTGAGCCCGATATCTGCGATGCCGTGCTGTTGTGCCAGCTGACGGAGCAACGCCACCGAGAATAGCCGGCGCGTTACTTCCGGAATCTCACCATAGCGATCCTCCAGTTCCGACGTCACCGCCGCCAAACAACTTCGATCCCCAGCCTGCGCAATCTTCCGATACGCCTCCAGACGGAGCCGCTCCCCCTCGATGTAGCTGGCGGGGATATGAGCATCCACAGGCAGCTCCACTCGTACCTCGCGCGTCACGGGCTGCTCCAGTGGCTTTCCGTCGGCAACCGACCGGAAGGCCTCCACTGCTTCCCCCACCAGGCGCACATAGAGGTCGAAACCCACGCCGGCGATATGACCAGATTGTTCGGCGCCAAGCACATTGCCAGCGCCACGCAACTCCAAGTCCTTCATCGCCACCGCCATGCCGGCGCCCAGTTCATTATTCTGGGCAATGGTCTTAAGCCGATCGTAGGCGACAGTAGTGAGCGGCTTACCTGCCGGGTACAGGAAATAAGCGTAGCCGCGTTCGCGGGACCGCCCCACTCGACCGCGCAACTGGTGCATCTGAGAAAGCCCTAAACGATCCGCATGGTCAACGATCAAGGTATTGGCGTTAGAAATATCCAGGCCCGTCTCCACAATCGTGGTGCACGCTAGCACATCCCACTCATAGTTCCAGAAACCATCAACCGTCTGCTCCAACAGCTGCTCGGACATCTGTCCATGCGCCACCGCAATGCGCGCTTCCGGCACCAGCTCACCCAACTGGGTAGCCACTGCATCAATGTCGGAGACCTTGTTATGAACGAAAAACACCTGTCCATCGCGCAGCAGCTCGCGGCGAATAGCCGCCGCCACCTGCTTGGGATCATAGGCTCCCACGTAGGTGAGAATAGGCTGCCGGTCTTCCGGCGGGGTGAGGATGGTGGACATCTCCCGAATACCCGCCAGGCTCATCTCCAAGGTGCGCGGAATAGGCGTGGCAGAAAGCGTCAACACATCCACGTGCGTCCGCAGAGCTTTGATGTGTTCCTTGTGCTCCACCCCGAATCGCTGTTCTTCATCGACAATGACAAGACCCAAGTCCTTCCACTGCACACCCGCCTGCAGCAGCCGATGGGTGCCAATCACAATGTCGACGGTACCGCCGCGAAGACCTGTGAGGATCTCCCGAGACTCCGCGGGGGAGGTAAACCGGGAAAGCCCCTTAACAGTGACCGGAAACCCCGCCATACGCTCGCTAAACGTCTCCAGATGTTGTTGTGCCAGCAAGGTGGTTGGTACTAAGACCACCACCTGCTTACCATCTTGGACGGCCTTAAAAGCCGCCCGCATCGCCACTTCGGTCTTACCGTAGCCCACATCACCTACGACCACCCGGTCCATGGGGACGGGCTTTTCCATATCACCCTTCACCTCATCGATGGCACGCAGCTGATCTTCCGTCTCCACATAGGGGAAGGCATCTTCCATCTCCTGCTGCCAGGGTGTGTCGGGGGCAAAAGAATGGCCAGGCGCCGCCTGCCGCGCCGCATACAGTTGCACCAGCTCACCGGCAATCTCCCGGACTGCCTTGCGAGCTTTACGTTTGGTGTTTTTCCAGTCAGAGCCGCCCATCTTGCTGAGAGCCGGCTGCTCCCCGCCCACATAGCGGCTCAGCTGGTCCAGCTGTTCCATAGGGACGTAGAGGCGATCCCCACTCTGGCCCCGTTTCGAGGCAGCATATTCAATCACCAGATATTCACGCCGGCTAGTGCCCTCCCCCGTTTTGATGGTCCTCTCCGTCATCTCTACAAAACGGCCAATCCCATGCTGGTCGTGCACTACCAGGTCGCCAGCATTAAGTGCCAACGGATCTACGGCATTCCGACGCTTCGCCACACGGGAGCGGCGGTTGCTCACTGTCCCCACTCGCGAGCCCGTGAGATCAGGTTCGGACAGGATGAGGAGTTCTGGAAGTGCAATGCCGTTGCGGCACTGTCCTGCTAAGAAGTTGATAGCACCTACTTGCGGAGGTGCACCCTGTGCCAGCTGGTTCATCACCGCGTTGCGGTCACGGAACTGCTGGTGCAAGCGCCGGTAAGTGGTAGCAGGACCAATAACGAACACTGGTGTGCCGTCTTTCCCCAAACGCTGCCGCAGCCCCTCAATCAGTTCCTCAATGGCCGCTTGGTCACCGCGCGGCGCCGGCGCCGCTGTCCACGGAATCTCCCGGGTAGGGGTGTCTGCACCCGCGTCGACATTCAACATGCCGGGTGGGTTGAGGACCCACCAGCGGCCGTCCTTCTCGAGCGTCTCCTGCCGGACATCCCGGAGGGTGCGGTAGGCGCCTTGCCCTAGGTGAAGAAGGTCGATGGGCGCTTGGCCACCCTCAGCTGCGCTTTCCCAAGAAGCTGCGAGAAATTCTGCACACGTACGGGTGAGGTCCGCAGTACGTGTCCGGATCTTCTCCTGGTCACACACCACCGTGATGGCTTGTGTGGGAAGGAAACTAGGCAACAGGCAAAGTTCTTCGGACGCGAGCGCCGGGATAAAGGCTTCGCGCCCCGCCACCGGCACCCCTTGGGCGAGTTTGTCAAGCATGTCGGCGATGGCCGCATAGCCGACAAGATCCTGGTAGAGTTCAGCAGCCCGATGCTCAACCTGCGTGGTCATGAGGAGTTCCGAGCAGGGGTACATGGCAACCCAGGTGAGATCAGCGTCCGGAATGGTGCGCTGGTCTGCCACTGAGAAGGTGCGAATGTCTGAGATTTCATCTCCCCAGAATTCGATGCGCACGGGATGCTCTGCGGTGGCGGGGAAAATGTCAATGATTCCACCGCGGACCGCAAAGTCACCACGGCGAGACACCAAATCCACACGCTCGTAAGCGAGCTCAGTCAGCAGTGACGGCACGTCAGAAAACTCGATTTCTTGGTCGACGCGCAGGATCAATGGCTCTGTCTCGGCCAGGGAAGCTTGTGTGGGTTGGATCAGCGAGCGGGTGGCGGCAACCACCACACGAAGTGGCGCTACCGGACTGTGTGGATCGGGATGCGCCGCCAAGTGGAGCCGATGCAGCACTTCCAGCCTCCGGCCCACCGTATCAATGGAGGGCGAAAGACGTTCATGCGGCAGAGTTTCCCAACTGGGGAAGAATGCGACATCGTCACCCAGGTAGGTGGAGAGTTCCGCCGTCAGCTCTTCCCCCTCGTGGCCGGTGGCAGTCACCACGAGAAGGGGTGTGCGGGTAGCGAGCGCTGCGAGCAGAAGCGGCCGAGCCGCATCACTGCTGTTGATGGTGAGAGAGCGTGCTGTACCCGACGCATCCGCGAGTAGCTCCTGAATGGCAGGGTTCGGGAGAGCCAGGGAAAGCGGAGCCTGGCCGGGCGGGATGTCGCGATGTGTACCTTGTGAGGCGGGAACAGAAGGGTTGGTCACGCTTCTAGCGTAGACTAGAAGTATGCGTGGCATCATTCTGGCGGGCGGCACGGGGTCGCGCCTTTTTCCGATGACGACGGCAGTCAGCAAGCAGCTACTCCCCGTCTACGACAAGCCCATGATCTACTATCCGCTCTCCACTCTTATGCTGGCGGGCATAGAGGACATCCTCATCATCACCACCCCGGTAGATCGGCCACAATTCGAGCGCTTGTTGGGTGACGGTAGCCACCTGGGTGTGCGACTCCAGTACCTGTCGCAGGATGCTCCTGAAGGGCTCGCACAGGCCTTTGTGCTTGGTGCAGATTTCATTGGGGAGGAACGAGTTGCACTGATCCTGGGCGACAATATTTTCTACGGTCCGCGTCTTGGCACTCAGCTGCGGTGTTTCTCTCACGTCGAGGGCGGGGCGATCTTTGCGTACCAAGTGCGTGAGCCGCAAGCCTATGGCGTGGTGGAGTTTAATGCCACCGGCACCGCCTTATCAATCGAGGAGAAACCTGCGCATCCGCGCTCTCCCTTCGCGATCCCCGGCCTCTACTTCTATGACAACTCGGTGATTGACGTCGCGCGGAATCTGGAGAAGTCCCCCCGCGGCGAGTATGAAATCACCGATGTCAACCGCCACTATCTGGATGCGGGGAAACTGCACGTCGAGGTACTTCCCCGCGGAACCTGTTGGATGGACACGGGCACTGTGGATGACCTGATGAGTGCAGGCGACTATGTGCGTGCGGTCGAGCAACGCCAGGGGCAGAAGATTGGAGCCCCCGAAGAAGTGGCGTGGCGTCTGGGGCTGATTGATGACCCCCAATTACGGTCCTTAGCAGCCCGACACACCTCATCTGGCTATGGCGATTACCTGTTAGCCCTGCTCGATGGGTTACACTAAGAAAGCTTCGGAGGCATGCATCTAAAGTTTGTCGCATAACGGTACAGACAATCTCCCGTGGTGTAATAGGCAACACTACTGGTTTTGGTCCAGTCATTCTAGGTTCGAGTCCTGGCGGGAGAGCCACTTTTCCTCCGTCCGGTACCTGCCCTCCGGGTACCGCGACTGTCACCGTAGCTATGCCCCGCCTGCAGAATGACAGGTGGGGCACTGTTTATTGGGGGTGAGGGGAACGCGGGCGTTAAATGTAGATCGCCGGATCAATGTATTCAGCGGGATCCACCAAGAGCTCCGTCTGGTCGGCACCACGCTGGCGCACCTCTGCGGGGATGCCAATCAGGATCGAGTTTGGCGGAGCATCATGGACGACTACTGCATTGGCACCGATAGCACAGTCATCTCCGATAACGACCGGACCAAGTACTTTGGCGCCGCAGCCCACCTGGACACGATTCCCCACAGTGGGGTGACGCTTGCCGGTAACGAGGGAACGCCCGCCGAGAGTAACACCGTGGTAGAGCATGACATCGTCTCCTACCTCAGCTGTCTCACCAATGACAACGCCCATGCCATGGTCAATGAAGAAACGACGTCCAATAGTGGCGCCGGGATGAATCTCGATACCGGTGAGGGAACGGACGATCTGGGAGCCCAGTCGGGCGAAAGGCCGGAGAGGTTGAATCTGCCACATGGCGTGGAACACACGGTACGCCCAGATAGCATGAAGGCCGGAATACACCAGGGCGTTTTCAAGATCCCCGCGGGAGGCGGGGTCATGCGCACGCGCATTCTGCAGATCTTCGCGGATGAGCGCGAGAATATTCACGTGAAGCTCCCCTTATAAACATCAGAGAAGTTCCGCAAGAATGCGCGGAACTTCTCTGATCCTATCGTTTTCAGCAAGTGGAAAGAAAGGAAACGACTAGTCGCGAATATCGTCGAAGAGGATGGTAGAAACGTAGCGCTCGCCAAAGTCCGGAATGATGACGACGATGTTCTTGCCCCCATTCTCCGGCCGTTCTGCTACCTGCAGGGCAGCGTAGAGAGCGGCACCTGCCGAGATACCACCCAGGATGCCTTCCTCGCGCCCCGCCTTGCGGGCTGTCGCCACCGCGTCCTCGTCTGTAACGTCAATAACTTCACTGTAGACCTCACGGTCCAACACGTCGGGAACGAAGTTAGCGCCCAAACCCTGGATCTTGTGGGGGCCGGCGTGGCCTTCCGAGAGAAGCGGGGAGCCGGCCGGCTCAACCAGCACAATCTGCACATCCGGATTGGCCTTCTTGAGTTCCTGACCGACACCGGTGAGGGTACCGCCGGTACCAACCCCAGCCACAAAAATATCCACCTTACCGTCGGTGTCGCGGAGGATTTCCTGCGCGGTGGTCTGGCGGTGGATCTCGGGGTTGGCAGGGTTGGCAAACTGGCTGGCCAGGATGGAGTTGGGGGTGGAGGACACAATCTCCTTGGCGCGATCAACCGCGCCTTGCATACCGTCGGCTCCCGATGTGAGTTCAATCTCAGCACCGAAAGCCTTGAGCATCACCTGTCGCTCCTTCGACATGGTCTCCGGCATGGTGAGAATAACCTTGTAGCCGCGAGCCGCGCCGACCATCGCGAGCGCGATGCCGGTGTTCCCGGAAGTGCCTTCCACAATGGTGCCGCCAGCCTTCAGCTCGCCCGACTTCTCTGCAGCGTCAATAATGGCGCGTCCAATCCGGTCTTTCACAGAGTTGGCGGGGTTAAAGTACTCGAGCTTGGCGAGCACGGTGGCGCCAGCATTGGCGGTCAGCCGGTTGAGCCGCACGAGCGGAGTATTGCCGATGGTTTCGGTGACGTCGTTGTAAATAGCCATGAGGGGCTCCTCTTTCGTAGTGCTAGTTAACGCTCCAACGGGCAAACCGTTGGTTCTGATGTTTCCATACTGCCCGGTTGAATGCGAGCGTGACGAGTTTCGTTCACCATGATGAAAAAAACGTAAGATGGAAGAGATCATCTTTCCGAGCGCAGAGGGATTTATGTCTAAAACTGCTGCATCGCCCATCGCCTTTATTATTCTGGCGGCCGGTCTGGGCACGCGAATGAAGTCCTCCACCCCCAAGATGCTCCATGAATTATGTGGCCGCTCCATGCTGTCGCATGCGGTCCACGCGGCCGCTGGCGTCTCTCCACACCATATTGTGGTGGTGACGGGTCACCAGCGGGAACGTGTGCAGCAGGCGGTGGCGGATATTGCCGAAGAACTCAACCGCCCCGTCCTCACTGCCGTGCAGGAAGAACAGAACGGCACCGGCCATGCTGTGATGTGCGGTTTGTCCGCCTTGCCGGAGGATTTCACCGGCACCATCCTGGTGACAACGTCCGATGTGCCAATGTTGGACTCCGCCACCTTGCATGACCTCTTAGATGTCCACGACCAGCACCCGCGCCCGGCTGTCACAGTCTTGACAGCCACCGTTCCCGACCCCACGGGCTATGGTCGCATCGTCCGCAACTCTAACGGTGAAGTCCTGTCTATCGTCGAGCAGGCGGACGCCAGCGAGGACGAGAAGGTCATCAACGAGGTGAACTCGGGCGTGTACGCATTTGACGCAACCCAACTGCGGCGTTCCCTAGAACTCCTCGATACCAATAATGAGCAGGGCGAACTCTATCTCACCGATGTTATTTCTATCGCCCGCCAAGCAGACCGTCCGGTACGTGCACACCGCCTTGATGACGCCTTCGTTGTCGCCGGCGTCAATAATCGTGTGCAGATGGCCGAAGTCGCTGCGGAGATGAACCGCCGCATTCTCACCCACTGGATGACGGAGGGCGTCACCATTGTCGATCCTCTCAACACGTGGATTGACGTCGATGTGGAACTTTCCCGGGATGTCACTATTTTGCCGGGCTGCCAGCTCCATGGCACCACGACAGTAGCTGAAGGCGCCACCATTGGCCCTGACTGCTCTCTCACCAATATCACGGTGGGGTGTGACGCTGAGGTGGTTCGCGCCCATGGATCCGACGCAGTGATCGGTGACGGCGCCACGGTGGGCCCCTGGGCGTACCTGCGTCCTGGCACCAATCTGGGACCTGAATCGAAGATGGGTACTTTCACGGAAATGAAAAACGCCACCATTGGTCGCGGCACGAAAGTCCCGCACCTCAGCTATGTGGGCGATGCGACTGTGGGTGAGTACTCCAATATTGGGGCAGCTAGCGTCTTTGTGAACTACGACGGCGTGCACAAACACCACACCACTATCGGTTCCCATGTAAGGATGGGGTCCGACACTATGTACGTTGCCCCCGTGACAGTGGGTGACGGCGTCTACTCCGGAGCTGGCACGGTTATTCGCCGCGATGTACCACCCGGAGCTCTCACCTACAGCGATGCCCCTCAACGCATCGTCAAGGACTGGGTGCTCGACCACCGTGCTGGTACCGCGGCGGCAACTGCTGCCACCCAAGCTCAGGCAGAAACCGCAGCTACAGAGCCCGACAACGACTCTGCCGAGAACTCTGCAGAGTAGCTTCCGGGGAGAGGCTCCCGGTAGTGAAAATTTATCGAGAAGGCCCTCCATCCACTAACGTTGAAACTACCTACCGATACCGCAATTGAGGATAACGATTCCCTTTGTCCAGTAAATGCAGCCCTCAGGAAAAGAACCTCATTCTCATCTCCGGGCGTGCACACCCGGAGCTCGCCGAGGAAGTAGCACAAGAGCTTGGTGTCACCCTCACGAACACCACCATGCGCAACTTTGCCAATGGGGAAATCTTCGTCCGCTACGAGGAGTCCGTACGTGGTACGGATGCGTTCGTCATCCAGAGCTTCCCGGCTCCGCTCAACGAGTGGCTGGTGGAACTGCTCATCATGATTGATGCTTTAAAGCGCGGTTCTGCTAACCACATCACCGCGATTCTGCCCTTTTATCCCTACGCTCGTCAGGATAAAAAGCACATGGGCCGTGAACCCGTGTCTGCCCGCCTGATTGCGGACCTGCTGAAGACCGCCGGCGCCGACCGCATCGTAGCAGTCGATCTGCATACCGATCAGATCCAAGGCTTCTTCGACGGACCGGTCGACCACATGCACGCCATGGGGCAACTCGCCCAGTATGTGAAGGACAACTACGGTACCAAGAATATGGTGGTTGTATCCCCCGACGCTGGCCGTGTGAAGGTCGCCGAAAAGTGGGCCAATATTCTTGATGGCGCACCGCTAGCCTTCGTCCACAAGACGCGCGATCCACGGGTCGCCAACCAGATCGTTGCCCACCGCGTCATCGGTGACGTGAAAGGCCGCACCTGCGTCCTCATCGACGATATGATCGACACCGGTGGCACCATTGCTGGCGCCGTCAAGGTCCTCAAGGAAGCGGGTGCAGGCGACGTTGTTATCGCCTGCACGCACGGCGTTTTCTCCGACCCGGCAGCAGAGCGCCTCGCCAACTGCGGCGCCAAGGAAGTCATCACTACAAACACGCTGCCCATCCCGGAGGAGCACCAGTTCGATAACCTCACAGTTCTGTCGATGGCGCCGCTGCTAGCAGCGACCATCAGTGAGATTTTCAACAATGGTTCAGTGACTGCCCTTTTTGAAGGTGCCTAAGAGTTTTTCCCGGACTATCCCACAGAAGCGGCTATCGACCCTCTCGGTAGCCGCTTCTTGTTCTACTCATGTCGGGTATGGAGCCCACTACGCCCGCAGTGGCGTCTAGGCGGCGAAGTCTATTTCGCTACTAGTAGAGCGATGTAGGCGCTGGTGAGCAATACCATGCCGAACACCACGACAGCGATAAACGCGCCTGCTGCAACATCCGCGAAACGGCCTTGGTTCAACGGATACTCACGCATGATAAGCACACCTGCAATGATGCCCAGCACAATTGCGATGAATGGGATAACGATTCCCGGACCGACGGCCATCACAAACCTCCCTTAATATCCCCCGTGGCAAACAGCAGAATCGTTGTGAGCAATAACCATGCTGCTAAGGCAAGAATACAGGCGATAGCAATATCACCGGGCTTCCGATGACCAGTCCACACCCACACCGTCCCCATCGCGATGCCCACGATGGCAAAGACCACCAGAAGGGTAATCATCCAACCCATCGTCATGTTCTTTTCCGCTTTCTCTTCACAGACGTTGCCAAAATCCTACCCGGTTCCTCATCATCGCGGCAGCGGACGTTCATCCTTGCGAGTTGGGAGCAGCTACGCTTGTCCTGTACACTTATTCCGTTATCTCGGCGAGGGCTGAAAATAGCCGTTATCGACGCGATTGTCTCGGGTTCTCCGATCTCGCGGCCGTGTTGGGTGCCTTGCCGCGATGAAAATCTTTGTGTAGCACTTTCCGCTCACACCTGTGACATCACAGCTAGAGGAGAACATTACTATGGCACAGAAGACTCTCGCCGCCCCCACCCGTACCGAGTTCGGCAAGGGCGCCGCTCGTCGTACCCGCCGCGCCGGCAACATTCCCGCCGTTGTGTACGGCCACGGTGCTGACCCTATCCACGTAGCCATCGACAACCTGGGCTTCCTCGCCATCGTGCGTGAAGAGGGCGTCAACGCTGTTATCGCTCTCGACATCGATGGCAAGGAGACCACTGCGCTGGTAAAGTCCATCGCCCAAAACCCCCTCACCCGCGAAATCGAACACGTCGACTTCCTCGCCGTCAAGAAAGGCGAAAAGGTTGAGGTCGAGGTTCCGCTGCTCGTAGAAGGCGAAGTTGCCCCCGGTGCCACCCTCCTGGTGGAACTTGACGTCCTCAAAGTCAACGCTGACGCCCTCAACATTCCGGAAGATCTCATTATCTCCGTGGAGGGCCTGGAAGCCGGTAGCGCCATCACCGCTGCCGACGTGAAGCTGCCCGAAAACGTCGAACTCGTCGACGATCCCGAACTGCTCCTCGTCAACGTCACCTTCGAAGAAGAAGCTGACACCGAGTCCGCCACTGACGAAGAGGCTAGCACTGAGTCTGCTGAGAAAGCTGACGACGAGGCCGCCGCAGAAGAGTAAACAACTCTTTCCCCTTACCTCTCCGGAAGCCCCACTGGTTCACGCCAGCTGGGGCTTCCGTTCTGTCCTCCTCCACAGTCTCATCACAAATAGCCCTACCTGTCGGAAACGTGCGAGAATAGAGGCATTATGAGTCCCAGTCCTCAGATTCCCGACATCAACACCGTCCCTGGCCCTATCCTGCTGGTGGGCCTCGGGAACCCCGGTCCACAGTATGAGCTCACCCGTCACAACGTGGGCTATATGGTGCTTGATGAACTATGCACACGCACTAGTCCCTCAGTGTCCCTCACCCCCAATAAGCGCACCAACGCCCTGGTGGGGCGTGGCACGCTCAATGGCACACCCGTCATCCTCATGAAATCTGGGACCTTCATGAATGATTCCGGACGAGCCGTGGAAGCAACCGCAAAGTTCTACAGCATCCCCGCCACCAACATCATCGTCCTCCACGATGATCTAGACCTCACCGAGAACACTCTGCGCATTAAGCGTGGAGGTGGCGAAGGCGGACACAACGGACTCAAATCCATGACCCAACATCTGGGCACAAAAGACTATGTGCGTGTCCGAATTGGCATCGGACGTCCTCCAGGACGCATGGACCCGGCTGCTTACGTTCTCAAGCAGCTTTCCGCTCGCGACTGCGAAGAAGTGGGAGTGACCATTCAAGAAGCTGCCGACGTCGTTGAGCTCCTCCTCCGAGATGGCATTGCCGCTACCCAAAACCAGGTACACGTCCGTCGCTAGCCCGCCTTCGGCACCATCCTCAGCTGTCACTGCTACTGTGACACCGCTACTCTGACACCACATCTCAAGGACCACCCCCGTGAATGCTCTTTCCCCCACCGTCGAAGCACGCCGCCGCCGTACCTTCGCCATCATCTCCCACCCAGACGCTGGTAAATCGACGCTCACGGAAGCACTCGCCCTGCACGCACACGTCATCAATGAGGCCGGCGCTGTTCATGGTAAAGCCGGCCGCAAAGCGACAGTGTCAGACTGGATGGAGATGGAACAGGCCCGTGGTATCTCTGTCTCCTCCACCGCTCTCCAATTCGAATATCTCCCAGCAGGGTCACAGGGAGCTGCCGGCGATGGTGAACCCTACGTCATCAACCTCGTTGACACCCCCGGCCACTCCGACTTCTCGGAAGACACCTACCGCGTCCTCACTGCCGTCGACGGAGCCCTCATGCTCATCGACGCTGCTAAAGGTTTGGAACCGCAAACTCTCAAACTCTTCCGAGTATGCAAATCGCGCAACATTCCCATCATCACCGTCGTCAATAAGTGGGACCGCCCCGGGAAAAGCCCACTCGAGCTGCTAGATGAAATCGCTGCTGAAATCGACCTCACCCCCACCCCTATCTTCTGGCCAGTCGGTATCGCCGGCGATTTCCACGGTCTCGCCCGCCTCGATGCTGCCGGAAACCCCAACGAATACATTGAATTCACCCGTACCGCCGGCGGCTCCACCATTGCCCCGGAAGAGCACTTCAGTCCGGCTGACGCCGAAGCCCACCGGGGGGACGACTGGACTACCGCCGTGGAAGAATCCACCTTGCTGGCCGAAACGGGACAAATCCATGACGAAGAACTGTTCTTAGCTGGAGAAACCTCCCCCGTCATCTTCGCGTCTGCAAAACTCAATTTTGGTGTACATCAGATCCTCGACAGCATTGTCGGCCTTGCCCCCCACCCGGCAGGCCGCGACGATATTGCCGGAACCTACCACGACCTTGAGGACGACTTCTCTGCCGTCATCTTTAAAGTCCAGGCGGGCATGGACTCGGCGCATCGTGACCGGCTCGCCTTCATGCGCGTCATCAGTGGAGAATTTGAGCGCGGCATGGTGGTCACCCACGCACAGACCAACAAACCTTTCGCCACGAAATACGCGCTCACCGTCTTTGGTCGTGATCGCGAAACTGTAGAAACCGCCTACCCAGGTGATGTGGTGGGTCTCGTCAATGCCCTCGGGTTGGCGCCCGGTGACACTCTCTACAAGGGAAAGAAAGCACAGTACCCGCCTATCCCCGCCTTCGCCCCAGAACACTTCGCCACCTTGCGGGCCGCATCCCTTTCAAAATACAAACAGTTCCGCAAAGCGGTTGACGAGCTGGGTGCAGAGGGCGTCGTCCAGATCCTCACCAATGATCTCCGCGGCGAATCCAACCCAGTCATGGCAGCCGTCGGCGTACTGCAGTTTGAGGTTGTCCAGGCCCGTATGCGCGCCGAGTATAACGTAGAGACAGTGGTAGAGAACATCCCCTATACGGTGGCCCGACGCACTGATGCTGCTTCCTCCCCAGAACTAGGACGCCAACGCGGGGTGGAGATCTTCACGCGCCAGGATGGCGAACTCATTGCCCTTATTAGCGACAAGTGGCGCCTCAACTATCTGCAAAAAGAGCTACCCGACCTGACGTTAGACACCCTCATCGCTGACTAATCCCTCCCCTTTGCCAACCGCCGCATCCCAGTGAGGGATGCGGCGGTTGGCGTAGGAAGGTCATTCGAGCAGAATTAGTGGATTCCCACCATCTTCTTGTCGATCCAGCGACGCAACAGAAAAAACACCAAGCTCAAGACCATCGTGGCGATCCCCAGAATGAGGAAGTAAGGGCCAGTAGAGCCCGGATCATCCACAACTGCCAGCTGCGCCAACGAGCCGGATGCTGCCGAGCCGATAGCGACCGAAAGCAGGAAGAGCGCCACCATCTGGGTGTGGAAAGCCTGGGGGGCTAGACGGGTCGCCAAGGCGTTACCGATAGGCGAGAGAAAAAGTTCGCCTACCGTTGCCACCAGCAGCAAGATGACCACGGACACGAAGGGTGCTTCCTCCATACGGGCGAAGGGAACAAACAAGAGAAAGGAGAGACCACAAAAAAACACACCCAGTGCGAATTTGGTGGAACTATGCGGCTGCCGCTCCCCCATGCGCTGCCACAGAGCGGCAAACACCGGGGCAAGCACAATGATGAAAATGGGGTTGACGGACTGCACCACGCTCGGCGGCATTTCGTGGCCCATGACAGTGAGATCCAACCGCCGATCCGCGAAGGCCGGCAGAATGGTGAACTGCTGCTGGTAGAGGGACCAGAAGAGAGCAGACGCCAAGAAGAGAGGAATGAAGGCGATCACTCGAGAACGCTCCACCGAGGTGACCTTTTTGCTGGTGAGCATGACGGCGAAGAGCCCCACTGCACAGATGGCGGTAAGGATAACCACCACAGTGGAGAGATTGTCGAGGTTTACCCAGCCGAGGGCGAAAATTCCCCATATTACCAGCACAATCGTTACCACACCGCCGAGAGACATCCACTTCTGCTTACTGGGCAGGGGGTTAGGAACCGCACGCCCAGCAGTGCCAATAGTGCTCTTGGCGAGGATGAGATACTGCATGAGACCAATGAACATGCCGATGGCAGCCAGCGCGAACGCCCAGTGGAAGCCACCCGCACGCTGTACAAAGCCCGTCAAAATGGGGCCGATGAAGGCACCGATGTTAATGCCCATGTAGTAGACGGAGAAACCTGCGTCTTGCCGCACATCATTCTCGTCGTAGAGATCACCCAGCACCGTCAACGAGGACGCCTTCAAGGTACCTGCACCGAACGCAATAAACACCAGGCCAACGACGAGCCCCGCCAAACCAGGAAGGACCGCCAGGGAGAGGTGCCCCAGTACAATGATGAACCCAGCACCGATCAAGCTACGCGCGGGCCCAAACCACCGGTCCGAAATCCACGAGCCAATAATGGACGCAAGGTACACCATGCCACCATAGGCACCCACGATGGAGTAGGCGATCTCCTTGGAACAGCCCAGGCCACCGGCCGTCACCGAATAGTAGATGTAGAAGGTGAGGACGGCCTGCATGCCGTAGAAGCTGAAGCGCTCCCACATCTCCACCCCGAAGAGATTGGCCAAACCTAGTGGGTGGCCAAAGAAGGTGCGGGGACGCCACCGACCGGCTGTACGGGACACAGCCACATTATTAGGATCGACGCCGGTTGTGGCAAGGGAGCCTGCTGCCGTCACCGGTGTGGGAGCGGAGTGATGTGCAGACGGCGATGCGTGGGAGGGGGAATCAGCGGACATAGAAAAACTTAGGGGTTGGTTTAGAGGAAGTGGGCACGCAGTTCGTCAGCGTCAATCGGCACGTAAAGTGCCGGGGCGATATCGAGAACGGTGCGGCAGCCACGTTCACCGGCGGCAGCCATACGGGCTGCAGCACGGGCAGTGGCGACCAGCATGGATCCGGTGAACTCGGGGTTAGAGTCGAGCGTCAGCGTGAATCCGTACACCTGAGTGGTGTTGGGGCTGGTTTCGCCGGCGCGAATCACCTGACCACCATGCGGCATAGCGGAGTGGTCACGGAGGAGTTCTTCTTCGCTAATAAAGGTGACGGTGGTGTCGTAGTCGGCGAAGTAGTGTTCCATGGTGACGATGGCTTCTTCAATCGCCGCCTTGTCGGCTCCTTCTTCTGCTACGACGTAGCATTCGCGGAGATGCTTGTCGCGGGTGGTGAGTTCGGGGCGTTCACCAGCCTGGATGCGGTCCACCACGTCCTGGACCGGCACGGTGTACTGCTTCGCGTCTTTCACTCCGGGAATGCGCCGGATGGCGTCGGAGTGTCCCTGAGAAACCCCGCGGCCCCAGAAGGTGTAGGTACTGCCTTCAGGAAGAACAGCTTCGGCGATAACGCGGTTGATAGAGAAGAGACCTGGATCCCAGCCGGAGGAGATGACGGCAATATGGTCGTTGTCCTTGGCGACGCTATCCATAGTTGCGTAGTGCTCGGGGATCCTGGCGTGGGTGTCAAAGGAGTCCACGGTGTTGAAGTATTGGGTAACGGCCGGGCCCTGGTCGATGAGGTCAGTGGCGGAACCGCCACAGTTCACGCAGACATCAGCTTTGCCCTGATAGTCTGCCATATCGTCGATCGAGACAGCTTTCCCGGAGAGAGTGTCTAGGCTGGCGGGATCGCGACGAGTGAAGATGGCCACGAGTTCCATGTCCGGGGCGGCGAGGATGGACTTTTCCACGCCACGGCCGAGGTTGCCGTAGCCGTTGATGGCGACGCGGATGGTGTTGGCGGTCACTGTGTTCTCCTAGCGGGTGCGGAGGGCCCCCATGTCCACTTCGTCCAAAGTGGGGGGATCCCAGTTTTTATAGGGTTTCTTGTCAATAAGCTTGGCGCGCACACCATTCTGAAAATCAGAACGATGGCACAGATATTGTGCCCCCAGACGGTGTTCGTGCTGAACTGCAGTGCGGACATCAGGGCAGTTGTTGCCCCATTCGATGGCCAGAAAGGTGCCTTGCAGAGCGGTGGGGCTGCAGGCACGCAACGCTGAGAGAGCTTCTCTTGCCCACATTCCGTAGCGGCGAGTGTCCAGCCCTAGCTGCAGACGGGTCATCATCTCCGACACTGAGGGCGCCGAGAATACTTCGTCAACCTGCAGAATAATCTCTGCCAGGCTGGATTCTTCAGCTGGGAGTTGGGTGTGTTCAGAAAGGAAAGTGGTGATGGCGGTGCGGGCACAGCCGGGTTCATAGACGAGGGTGAGGAGTCCTTCGGCGAGAGCGGGGAACTCGCTGGAGGGCAGGTAGTAGCCAGCCAGGCCACACCAGAGTGCGTCGGCGGCACTCAACCAGCGTCCGGTGAGGGCAAGGTACATCCCGAGTGCTTTGTCGGCTTGGCCGCCATCGCCCCACAGATGTGGAAGCACCCAGCTCATGCCGGCATCCGTGCAAAACCCGAGGCCCGCTTCTGGCATAGACATGAGGGCTTTTTCACTGACGACCATATAGCGGCCATTGGCGCTAATACCCAGGCCTCCCCCAATACAGTACCCATTCACTAAGGTGATGTAGGGTTTGGGAAATTCGGAGATGAGCGTGCAGAGATCGTATTCGACGGCAAAGAATTCTTCTGCACGGGCAGTTTCTCCGTCTGCATAAAACTGGGCCATCTGACGAACATTGCCCCCGGAACAGAACGATTTTTCAATCAGTGAGGTGACGAGCACATAGTCGACGGTCTCATCGGTGGCAGCCAGGCGCAGATGGTAGCGCATGGCACGGGAGAGAGACTCGTCAAAAGCATTGAGAGTGGCGGTGTTGTTGAGCTGAAGGTGCAAGCAGCGACCCGTGAGCGTGGCAATCAGCCGGGGGTCAGGTTGATCAACTGACTGTACCGTGGAATGTCCCTCCTGGGCTGCGGTCATCCTCGTCCTTTACACCGTTATCGATGCGCCGAGAGCTGGCGCACAAGTTCTCGTTAGCAGTTTACTCCGTGGAGTTGCTGGAAACCGCACTGGTCTCCGATGCTTGCGTGGTCAACTCACCCACATTTGTACGGGCTGCTGCAACGATACCGAACACACTGTAGAGAAAGGGAACCGCTGTAAAGGCCAAGATGGCATGCAGCATACTGCCACCCACTAGAGCTCCGAAGAGAACGCCTCCCAAAGCCAATGAGGTGGATGTGCCGAGCTGTTCCGCCAGGGAGAGGGAGGACGAATTGTTCCCAATCTTCCCAGGTTGGGACAGCGCCAGCACCATCACCCCGGCCAACGGGTAAGCAATGCCAATACCAAAACCTGCAATACCCCAGCCGATAACTGCAATGGCGAGGGGAATACTGGCAGAGGCGAGTGTCAGGGTGGCGAGGATACCTACTGTGCCGCACGCCATCCCAAACGTCAGCACCCTGGTGCGGTTGAGATTGTCGGGGAGTCTCGCCTGCAGGAAGGAAGCGATACCCCAGGTGACGGATCCCGACGCAACGAGGAGACCAGATTGGGTGGGGCTCAGCCCGCGGAACGATTGACCCATCAGCGGAATGTAGGATTCCATCGCGAAGTAACTGCCGGCCAAGAAAAGGCGAGAGGCTACCACTGCGGGAAGTCCTTCTCCGAACGTGAGGGTGTGCGGTGGCACCAGCTGGCGAGCCGCCACTACAAGCACCGCCATGACCGCGATGACACTGATGACGACCAGGGCCAGTTTGCCCTCCTGGACAAGTTCCCCGGCCGGTTGTAGAGCTCCGATACAGACGGCGATGATGAGGGCGCGGATGACTCTTCCTCGCCATTCGCTGGCGGTGAGGTTCTGCTCTGCAGCTCCCCCATGGGAACGCATCCCGATCAGCGTGATGATAGTGGCGATGAGGAAAATAGGGGCGACTCCCCAGAACGCCCAGCGCCAACCCACCGAGTCGACAAGCAGACCAGCTACTGCCGGACCTAACAAGGCTGGCAGAATCCACGCCACCGCGTTCAAGGAGAACATACGAGCGTGGAGATGCTGGGGCAGTTCCCGGCCGATAATCACATAGGCACTCACATTGACGAGTCCCACGCCGAGCCCCTGAATGGCCCGTCCCAGCAGGAACAATGCCATCGTGTGAGCGAAACCTGCGGTGAGGAGGCCCGTCATCATGGAGAGTGCTCCCACAATGATGGGGCCGCGGGGTCCTTTCTGGTCTGACCAGGGTCCCGCCAGCAAAATTCCCACAATAGAGCAGGCGACGGTAATGGCAATTGCGGAAGAGTAGGAGCTCATAGCGTTCAACTCGTGGGCCACGGTCGGCATCACGACCACGACAGCGACCACTTCAAACCCGGCTGCCACCATGTACAGGACGAGTCCGGGGACGAGCCATTTGAAATGCCCGGTGAACAGACCGACAGACTTCTCCCCCGGACCTGTGCGATGAGAGTTCGTCGCTTCTGCCCTGGTCGGTTCTGTCATTCGAGAGTTTCCGCTTTCTCCAGCCACTCCATCTCCACTTCGCTAATCTCATCGAGAACGGCTTTGAGGGTGCGATCAAGCTCGGCTAGGTGTTGGGTATCCACAGGCGTAGCACTTGCTGCTGCCGCCAACTTATCGTGCAACGCCTTCTCGTTATTGCGCAATTTTTGCAGGGTGCGCTCTAAGCGACCGAGTTCCTTTTTGACAGCTCGTTCCTCCGCTGAACCGCGCACCAAACCGCCAGCAGTGAGCTGTGCGATCTGTGCGGTACTGGCATCCGCAGCCTCCGCGCCAAGTTGTGCCGCCTGCTGATGGGTAGCGTCCTTCGCGAGGGCAGCTCGCGTCTCCAGATACTGTTCGATTCCGCGGGGGAGGTTCGTCAATTTCCCATCTCCGAACAGCGCCCAGGTGGAGTCACAGATCCGCTCAATGAGGTAACGGTCGTGGGAGACGACGACAAGGGTCCCCGCCCATTGATCGAGCAGGTCTTCCAATTGTTGCAGCGAATCGATATCGAGGTCGTTTGTGGGCTCGTCGAGCAGCAAAACGTTCGGCTCATCCATGAGAATGCGAGTGAGCTGTAGACGGCGACGCTCTCCACCGGAGAGATCCTTGACGGGAGTGCGTTGTCGGGCAGGGCGGAACCCCAGGCGTTCGAGCAGTTGAGAGGCAGTGAGCTCGTTTTTGCCAATGGTGACACGCCCCGCCACATCTTCGACTGATTGCAGAACAGTGCGGTCGGTGGGGAGATCGTCAAGCTCCTGCTTAAGCCACCCGATGTGCACAGTAGGTCCCTGCACCCGTTTTCCACCAGCGAGAGGGTAGTCTCCAGCAAGCGCACGAAGTAGCGTCGTCTTGCCGGAACCATTGACTCCCACCAGGCCAATGCGTTCGCCCGGCGCCAGCATCCAGTTGAGGTGATCAATAAGGACATCCCCTGCAGCGCTCACAAGGTGACCATCGAAGATATCGATAACCGTCTTCCCTAAGCGTTTGGAGGAGAATTTCAACAGCTCAGCGCTGTTTCGAAGTTCGGGAACATCGGCGATGAGTGCTTCCGCGGCTTCGATACGGTAGCGAGGTTTGGACGTGCGGGCAGGGGCGCCGCGGCGCAGCCATGCCAGCTCCTTCCGCATGAGATTTTGGCGACGCTGTTCTGTGGCGGCGGCTTGGCGGGCCCGTTCTGCCCGCGCGAAAACCCAGTCGTTATAGCCACCGCCATACATGTCGACCTGTCCGTCATGAACTTCCCAGGTACGAGTGGCGATGGTGTCCAAGAACCAGCGGTCGTGGGTGACGACCACAACTGCGCAGTGACGCGAGAGAAGATGATCTGCCAACCATTGCACACCTTCTACATCAAGGTGGTTGGTTGGCTCATCAAGAATAATGAGATCGAGTTCCTGGACGAGGGCTGCGGCCAAAGCTACCCGGCGTTTTTCTCCACCGGACAGGTTATCGACCGAGGTATTCAATCCGAGGTTGCCGATACCTAGTCCGGCCATTGTGCTGCGAATGCGCGCATCGGAGGCCCATTCGTAGGAATCCAAGCTCATTCCTGACAGGATGGACTCCCCCACTGTCGCTCCGGGGGGCAGCGGTGAGCGCTGGGTGACGACGGCGAAGCGTAGATCACTGCGTCGGGATACCCGGCCGCTATCGGGTTGTTGGAGGCCAGTGAGCACTTCAAGTAGCGTCGTTTTTCCTCCCCCATTCAGGCCAACGATGCCGATGCGGTCGGTTTCGCTAATACCTAGTGACACGTGGTCAAGAAGCGGTTTTAGGCCATAACTGAGGGACACGTCCTCACAGTTAATGAGGTTGAGGGGGACAGTGGGCACGCTAGTTTGCCTGTTCTTCTAGAGAAACTCCGGGGACAGGCCCGGAAGCAGTACGGACAGCACGGCAGACCCCTGCACCAGCGAGTTCAGCGGAAACCGCCAGCGCGCTATCGGCATCTTCGCAGAGAAAAGCGCAGGTGGGGCCAGAGCCAGAGACCAGACCAGCCAATGCACCCGCATCTTTCCCCGCGCGCAGCGTATACCGCAACTCGGGGTAAAGACTGAGAGCTGCAGCTTGTAGGTCATTCCCGAGATGGTCGGCGATGGCATGGAGATCTCCCCCTGCCAATGCCTGGAGAAGAGCGTCGGGTGAACCAATGGAGGTAGAGATTCCCTCCGCTCGATTGCGCCCAACCAGCCGGTCATATTCTCGGAATACCGCCGGTGTGGACAGCCCCTCTTTGGCTATCGCCAATACCCAGTGAAGGGTGGTACGGTGCAGAATCGGCAGGAGCTTTTCACCTCGCCCGGTGCCGATAGCGCTTCCGCCCATCATGCAGAAGGGTACGTCAGAGCCTAATTCCAGGGCCATGTCGAGGAGGGTTTGCCGTTCCAACCCCGCGTGGAAGTACTCGTTACAGGCGATGAGGGCAGCGGCACCATCAGCGGAGCCACCTGCCATTCCGCCAGCGACAGGAATGTTCTTGTCGATGTGCAAGGAAACGGCAGGGTACGCACCGCACGCTTCAGCGACCAACTCTGCGGCTTTCCACACCAGGTTGGTGCGGTCGATAGGAACGCGGTCTGCGCCTTCACCTGATACCGTCACTTGCAAATGGTCGGAAGTGGAAACGGTGACCGTATCCCGCAGGGAAAGTGCACAAAAGACCGTGGTGAGCTCGTGATATCCGTCGTCACGCAGGTCCGCAACCCCCAGGTGCAGGTTGACCTTACCGGGGGCTGAAGCGGCGACAGGGGGCTTTACGACGGTGAGCACACCCATAGACTACTACGTAGGGTGTGAAAACAGAGGTTCTACTGCAGCCCCGCGTGCTGTGCGAGGCGAACATAGTCTGCCGTCGTGAGGCGCTCTCCCCGCAGCGTCGGATCGATTCCAGCTGCCGATAATGCAGCTGCTGCCGCTTCTCCACTGCCTGCCCAGTTCTTCAGGGCAGCTCGGAGAGTTTTGCGACGTTGCGCGAAAGCGGCATCCGTCACCGCCCACACGACATCGTGGAGGGACTCATCATAGGGGTCCCAGAGGGCGTTCTCGGGGGTAAAGGCACTGATGCGCACCAGCCCAGAATCAACGTTAGGGGCAGGCCAGAATACGGTGCGGCCAATGGCACCCGCGCGGGCAACGTCCCCATAGAAACCAGCCTTCACGCTAGGCACCCCATAGATGCGGCTACCGGGTTCAGCGGCTAGCCGGTCGGCAACTTCTGCCTGGACCATCACCAAGGTTGTTCGCAGGGAAGGCAAGATCTCCAGCATGTGGAGAAGGACGGGGACGGCCACATTGTAAGGAAGGTTCGCCACCAGTGCGGTCGGAGCTGGATGCCCAACAGCGAGAATCTCTTCCGCAGTCACATGCATCGCATCTTTCGTGATGACGCGGAGCGAGGAATCCGGTGCATGCACAGCAAAGGTGTTGGGCAGCTTTGCTGCGAGAATGGGGTCAATCTCGACAGCTGTCACCTGCGCGCCCGCCTCGGCTAGGGCGAGGGTGAGTGATCCCAGCCCCGGACCGATTTCGAGAACTGTGTCCTCAGGTGCCAGGTGGGCTGCGGAAACGATACGCCGCACAGTATTGGGGTCGATGACAAAGTTTTGACCCAGCGTCTTGGTGGGACGGATGCCAAGTTCATCGGCGAGGGCACGGATTTCTGGGGCCGTCAGGAGGCTGACGGAGGAGTCGGATGACGTCATGGGTAGTGTCTCCTAGCGCAGGCCCATGCTGGAGGTACACGCTGGCCAGGCACCCCATCCCTGCGAGGCCTGGACACGTTTCGCGACGGTGATCTGCTCTCCACGGGTCGCTAGGTCGGCGCGGGGGGCGTAGGCACGGCCACCGTGCGCTTCCCAGGTTCCCTGGGTGAACTGGAGGCCACCGAAGAAGCCGTTACCGGTATTAATTGCCCAGTTACCGCCCGCTTCGCACTGTGCGAGACGGTCCCACACCGCATCGACCGGCTGCGACCCCACCTTGACGGTGGATTTGCCAGGTTTGACCGTCACCACTCGTTTGATGAGGATACGTTTGACGATCCGACCTTTCTTGTCGAACACCAGGCGCTCTGTGAGAACGGCCTGGCCAGGTTTTCCGCGTTTCACGATGGTGCGGATGCCTGCCAACTGGCTGGGGTCTTTGAGGATCTTCTCGAAGGGTTTGAGTGTGATAACCCGGTCTTTCACCATATCGCCGTGTCGCACAACTTTGATCTTCATATTGGGGAGAAGATCCGCATCTGGATCGGGGGTGACGTCATCGGTCGAGCGGAGGGGGGTTCCCAACTTTGCGAGGGCATCCCGCACGGTGAAGGCGCCAACACGGATCCGGACGGGTTTCTTGCCGAAATCGGTCAGCCAGATGGTGCGGGGTGCGATGGCTTCAATGCTGAGACCATTTGTGGGGATGCGCTTGTCTAGTGCCACGTTGATGCCGTAGCTGGGGCGCACTGCTTTTACCTCTTTGAGTGCCTCTGCGACGGTGTAGGCGGTGGTGGTGATGGAGACGCCTTCGACTTTGGCGCGCTTCCCAAAACCGGAGTGAATTTCTACGGTGAAGGGGCGTTTCTGCTGGTAGGTGATGGTGGTGTTGGCGCCCAGTTGGGTGTCTGGGGCGGGCTCAACGTGGTCTCCTGCGGCTACTTTGTAGCCGAGGGAGTCGAGGGCCTCTCCCACTGTTTGGCTATAGGTACCGACCTGCTTTTTCTCACCATCGACAACGAGGGTGACGGTGCGGTGGTAGACCATGCTGATGCCAGCCGTGACGGTGACTGCCACTAGCGCAACGGCGAGCAGAATACGCCAGGCCGGATGGATGCGGCGGGGCGTACCTGTCTTCTGCTGAGCTTCTTCAGCCACGGGCGGGTCTCCTCGGAGGTGTCAGCGCTGTGGTGGTCGCACTGGTTGTCTCGGCTGTGGTAGCGGGTTGCTGGTCTCCACGTTGTGCACTATGTCTCGGGGGTGCGGACGGGTACCGTCACCCCACTTGATAACGATAATGTAACGTTACCAGTATTGCGAGGTCAGATACTACTTCTCTGGAAAAGGAATCCCATAGACACGGCACGCGTTGCGCGTCGTCAACTCCGCAAACTCCGCGGGGGCAAGCCCTGTCACTTCCGCCAGCCGGTAGGCCGTGTACGCCACATACTGGGGCTCATTTTTGGCGCCCCGGAACGGTTCTGGGGTGAGGTACGGGGCATCAGTTTCCACCATGATGCGATCACGCGGGAAGATCCGTACCACCTCCCGCAGCTCCTCATTCGCCTTGAACGTGGTGGCGCCACCAAAAGTGGCATAAAAACCACGGTCAATGCACTGACGCGCCATCTCCAAGCCACTGGAGAAACAGTGAATAATGGTCTTCTCGGGCGCACCTGCCTCATCAATAATGCGAATGAGGTCCTCATCGGCGTCGCGAGTATGAATCATCAGCGGCTTATCGACCTCTTTCGCGAGCTCAATATGCCACCGGAAAAGCTCTTCCTGCTGCTCCTGCGTCGCCGTATTCTCCGGGTCGTGGTGGAGCCAGTAATAGTCGAGGCCGCACTCTCCCACCGCGACGACGCGCGGATGCCGCACCACTTCCGCCAGCCGCTCCCGGCCAGCATCATCAATTTCGTGAGCATCCATCGGGTGCTGCGCCAACGCCGCCCACACCCGGGGGTCTGTCTCTGCCGCCATTAGAGCTGCATCGAGCTTGCGGATATGGCACCCCACCGTCACCACAGCAGCTACCCCCACTGCTTCCGCCCGATCCATCACGGCGTGGACACCATCGGGATCAGTCCCACCGCACGAATCCAGGTGAGTATGGCCGTCAATGAGGGGGAAGAGTGGATCTGCTGGAACCGGCTCGCGGCGTTTCTTACCCATAGACGCTCCTAGTGCTGGACGGGCGCCCACTCCGGGCCGGTCTCGCCCAATTCCGGATCCAGCTTTTGGAAGATCGGCTGCGGCTTCGACAGTAGCGTACCGGGGGTAATGTCATGGCGCTCCCAGGACGCCAGTTCGCTAGCGTAGTCGCCCATAATGACCGGATATTCGCGGCCCGGCGCGGGCACGCCGGCACCCACCGGTGCCACCGGCATGTCGTCCACCACCTCATGGATCTGCGGTTGGGCAGCCCACACACCGTCACCACCCAGCTGCTCAAAGATCTTCTGCGAGGCATTCGGCATGAAGGGGGTCATGAGCGTGTTGGCATCCTGCACCGCTTGCAGAGCCGTGTGGAGAACAGTTGCGAGACGGTCCTCCGCCTCTACGGCAGCGGCTCCTCCCGCCTTCACTTCTTTGGCGATCTTCCACGGTTCCTGGGCGGCTATGTAGCGGTTCGCATCCGCCACATAGCGCATCGCTTCCGTGATACCAGCCTTGAAGTGGGAGCGTGCCAGATTGGCGCCCACCACCTGGAACGCCTCGTCAGCACGGCGACGCAGTTCCATATCGGCCTCAGTCAGTGTGCCCGGGGTGGGGATCTGCCCAAAGTTCTTGTGCGCCATGGAGACGGTGCGGTTCACCAGGTTGCCCCACTCATTAGCGAGCTCGCTATTGGTACGACGCACATACTCGTCCCACGTGAAGTCAGTGTCCTGGTTTTCGGGGCCGGCCACGGCGATGAAGTAGCGCAGGGCATCGGGTCCGAATTCTTTGAGGAAGTCCTTGACGTAGATCACCACGCCACGCGACGAGGAGAACTTCGAGCCGGACATCGTCAGGTACTCGGAGGAGACGACCTCGGTGGGAAGATTAAGCTCACCCAGCATGCCGAGGTCTCCGCCCTTGCTGCCCTGCCCGTTGTAGGCGAGCATTTCCACCGGCCAGATCTGGCTGTGGAAGGTGATGTTGTCTTTCCCCATGAAGTAGTAGCTGAGCGCCTCCGGGCTATTCCACCACTTGCGCCACGCATCCGGGTCCCCAATCCGGTAGGCCCATTCGATAGAGGCAGACAGGTACCCCACCACGGCGTCGAACCACACGTAGAGGCGCTTGTCGTTGCGTTCCTGCCAGCCCTCGACGGGGATGGGAATACCCCAGTCGATGTCGCGGCTCATGGCCCGCGGTTTAATGTCGTCAAGCAGGTTGAGGGAGAACTTCAACACATTGGGACGCCAGTCCTTGCGCTCACGCAGCCAGTCTCCCAGCGCATCAGCCAGTGCCGGAAGATCAAGGAACCAATGCTCAGTTTCCACGAACTTCGGAGTTTCGCCGTTGATCTTCGACACCGGGTTAATGAGGTCCGCCGGGTCGAGCTGATTACCGCAGTTATCACACTGGTCGCCACGGGCTCCGTCGTAACCGCAAATGGGGCAGGTGCCCTCAATGTAGCGGTCGGGCAGAGTACGCCCTGTGGAGGGGCTGATAGCACCGGTGGTTTTCTTCGTCACCAAGTAGCCGTTCTTCGCCACATTGCGGAACATCTCCTGCACGACGGCGTAGTGGTTACGGGTGGTGGTCCGCGTAAACAGGTCGTAGGAGAGCCCCAAACCAGCTAGGTCGTTGACGATGACGCGGTTGTAGCGGTCCGCCAGATCGTGGACGTTCATGCCCTCTTTGTCAGCCTGTACAAGCAGCGGAGTGCCGTGCTCGTCCGTGCCAGACACCATCAACACATCGTTTCCCACCATGCGCTGGTAGCGGGAGAAGACGTCTGAGGGGACGCCGAATCCGGAAACGTGACCAATATGGCGCGGTCCGTTGGCGTACGGCCAGGCAACAGCGGTAAGAACAGGCGTAGTCATGAGTCCCATTCTAGGCAATGAGCGACGCTAAAGCCTAGTTAGCCCGGGGAGTTCGTGCCCTCTCAGGCTTCCTCACGAGCAGCCACAACCGCCTGGTAGAGGTCACGCTTACGACGCCCATGGCTCTTCGCCACGGCACCGCACGCGTCATTGAGGCGAATTCCCTCTGCGACGAGTTCCTCCACCTGCCGAATGAGAGTGGCATCGCTGGTGTCATCCTCCGCCGGACTCCCCGGCGCCACCACCACGGTAATCTCCCCGCGCACCCCCGCACGCGCCCAATCCGCCAGTTCCGTGAGGGTACCGCGACGGCACTCCTCATAAGTTTTCGTGAGTTCTCGGCATACCGCTGCCGGCCGATCTCCCAGCACTTCTGCCCCCAGTGCGAGCGTATCGGCCAGCCGGTGGGGGGATTCGAAAAAGATGACGGTGCGGGGTTCCGTTTTGAGGCTCTCCCACCACGCGCGTTGGGGGCCAGCTTTGCGGGGAAGGAACCCGTCAAAGGCGAATCTATCGGTTCCGATACCGGAGAGGGCCAGGGCCGTCAGCGGGGCACTCGCCCCCGGTAGACACGTCACGGGGATACCCTCCGCCACTGCCAGGGATACCACCCGGTAGCCGGGATCAGACACGGTAGGCATACCCGCATCGGATACCACCAACACCGTCAACCCCTGCTGGAGAAACTCAATAAGTTGGGGGGCTCGATCCCGCTCATTGTGGTCGTAGTGGGAAAGCACTCGTCCACTGATCGTCACATTGAGGTCGCGTGCCAATTGGTAGGTGCGGCGCGTATCTTCCGCCGCCACCACATCGGCTGTCGCTAGTGCCGCTCTGAGCCGCGGGGTGGCGTCCCCCAGGTTTCCTAGTGGGGTAGCCCCCAGAATTAGCGTGCCGGCAGGGGCGACAGGGGAAAACGCATTCTCACTAGGTGGGGTTGTCATCGATGTACCGTTCAGTCGTGTCAGTACTGCGTGCGGTGTGCCGCGGCGGTGCTTACTCCCCCAGTGTAACGCGGTCGCGGGACGTCACCGGGTATGGGCGCTGCTTGCCGTCAGGAATGGGAGAGGTTCGGTAGGATCGAACCGTGGCTACCTCCGCAACGAAACGTCTCCCAAGTGGGGCTTCCTCTACGCGTGTCTACTACGCGCGCCATCAAGTAGGTATGCGGATACCACGCGCCACTCCCCCGGCCGGCGCCACCGCCCCCTGTATACTCTGGCCTATCCCGGTGCGCGCCACCGATACCCTCCGCGGCTGGATTGTCACAGCTGTGCTCGCTGTCATTGCGGCACTTACTCGCTTTATGGGTTTGGGGGCATTATCCGACAAAGGCACCCCCATCTTCGATGAGAAGCATTATGTGCCACAAGCCTGGCAGATGCTGCACAACCACGCTATGGAGTTCAACCCTGGCTACGGGCTGGTTGTTCACCCGCCGCTCGGTAAACAGCTCATTGCTCTTTCCGAGGCAGTGTTCGGCTACAGCCCCTGGGGTTGGCGCTTCAGCGGCGCTATTGCGGGCGTCATCTGCGTCGTCCTCATTGTGCGGATTGGACGACGGCTCGCTGGCTCCACCTATGTGGGTGCCCTGGCAGGCACGCTACTGATCTGTGATGGCATGTTCACCGTGGTCTCGCGAACCGGGCTGCTCGACATCTTTCTCATCATGTTTGTCCTGGCAGCACTGCTCTGCCTACTGCTTGATCGTGACCAGATGGAAGATCGGATGTGGGCAACCTTGCGGGCGGGAACAACTTTTACTAGCGAGTTCGGCCCACGCTGGGGATTCCGCTGGTGGCGCTTCACGGCGGGCGTCTTTCTTGGCCTCGCCATGGCGGTCAAGTGGTCCGGCCTCTACTTTGTGGCGGTATTCGGTGTCCTGAGCGTCATGTGGGATGTTGCCTTGCGCCGCCGCTACCATGTCTCCCGCCCCTGGGTGGGAACACTTCGCCGCGATACTTTCCCCGCTATTGCTTCGCTTGC
>QWCE01000109.1_pt1 | contig 151395 bp, 146 predicted proteins | sample 1972531 | NCBI WGS metagenome assembly QWCE01 (sample SAMN09866716, study PRJNA288562) | Human gut metagenome isolate term4_stool, whole genome shotgun sequencing... | reverse complement strand
AGTAAGTGCGCCTTTGCGGGCAAAAATTCAACGGTTATCCACAGTTTTTATTGGGCACCTATTGTATAATGCGGATTTTGGTATTTATGCGGTGTTGCCCTAGAATTATACAGCAGCCGCCGCCCCATTTCAAGTGTGGGACGGCGGCTGTATTGTAAACTTTTATTCGCGGGTGGATTCCACGCCGACGGCCATGATGTCGTATGGCGTCGTCTGGTAGACAAAGTAGTTCAGCCAGTTGCTGAACAGCAGATGGGCGTGTCCACGCCAGCGGACGACGGGGCGCTGGGTGTCATCGTCGTTGGGATAGTAGTTCGCTGGGACGTGGATGGGCAGACCCTGGGCTTTGTCCCGGAGGTATTCCTTTTCCAGCGTGTCCGCGTCATACTCGGCGTGGCCGGTGACGAAAATCTGACGGCCTTCCTTGTTCATGGCGGCGTAGACTCCGGCGTCCGGAGAGGAAGCTAGAATTTTTAGGCCCGGAACGGCCTCGATATCGGCACGCTCCACGGTGGTGTGCCGGGAGTGAGGAATCCAGAATTCATCGTCGAAGCCCCGGAGCAGGATAGCGCGCTTGTAGTCCGCATGATGGGGGTACACGCCGAACAGCTTTTCCGGGAGGGCTTTTTTCTGAATGCCGTAGTGGTAGTAAAGTCCCGCCTGTGCGCCCCAGCAGATGTGGAAGGTGGAATGGACGTTGGTTTTGCTCCACTCCATGATCCGGCACAGCTCCGGCCAGTAGTCCACCTCTTCAAAGGGCATCTGCTCCACCGGCGCGCCGGTGATCACCATGCCGTCGAATTTCCGATCCTTCAGTTCGTCGAAGGTTTTATAGAAATTCAGCAGATGCTCCTGCGGGGTATTTTTGGAGCGGTGGGAGGAGACCATCATCAGCTCCAGATGCACCTGCAAAGGCGTATTGCCGAGCAGACGGCTCAGCTGGGTCTCCGTGACGATTTTCGTTGGCATGAGATTCAACAGCACGATTTCCAGAGGGCGGATGTGCTGGGTCTCTGCCCGGGTCTTTCGCATAACGAAAATGTTTTCCTGCTGCAGAATGCCCGCTGCCGGCAGGTCGTTGGGAATCTGAATGGGCATACGCTTTCCTCCTGATTACACGTTCTCCAATGCCTGCGCGATGTCCTCGATAAGATCCTGGGCGTTTTCCAGACCGCAGCTCAGACGGATGAGGTCGGCACCGACACCGGCGGCGTCCAGCTCCGCGTCGGTCATCTGACGGTGGGTGGAGGAAGCGGGGTGCAGGCAGCAGGTGTGGGAATCGGCCACGTGGGTCTCGATGGCGCCCAGCTTCAGGTGCTTCATGAAGATCTCGGCCGCCTTCCGGCCGCCGTAGAGGCCGAAGGAAATGACGCCGCAGGTGCCGTTCGGCATATACTTATGGGCAAGGTCGTAATATTTGTCGCCCTTCAACCCGGCGAACTTCACCCACTTGACCTTCTCGTGACCTTGCAGATATTCCGCCACGGCCTGGGCGTTGGCGCAGTGCTGCTTCATGCGGAAGGGCAGGCTTTCCAGACCCAGATTCAGCAGGAACGCGCTCTGGGGGGACTGGACGCAGCCAAAGTCCCGCATCAGCTGGGCGGTACACTTGGTGATGAACGCGCCGCCGAGACCGAAGCGCTGGGTGTAGGTGACGCCGTGGTAGCTGTCGTCAGGGGTACACAGGCCGGGGAACTTGTCCGGGTAGGCCGTCCAGTCGAACTTGCCGCTGTCCACGATGGCGCCGCCCAGAGCGGAGGCGTGACCGTCCATGTACTTGGTGGTGGAGTGGGTGACGATGTCCGCGCCCCACTGAAAGGGCTGGCAGTTGATGGGGGTGGCGAAGGTGTTGTCCACAATGAGGGGAACGCCGTGGGCATGGGCGGCCTTGGCGAATTTCTCAATGTCCAGCACCGTCAGGGCGGGGTTGGCGATGGTCTCGCCGAACACGGCTTTGGTGTTGGGACGGAAGGCGGCGTTCAGTTCTTCCTCGGTGCAGTCCGGGTCGATAAAAGTGGTTTCCAGACCCATTTTCTTCATGGTGACGGAGAAAAGGTTGAAGCTGCCGCCGTAGATGGCGGAGCTGGCAACGATGTGATCGCCGCATCCGGCGATGTTGAACACCGCCATGAAGTTGGCCGCCTGTCCGGAACCGGTGAGCATGGCGGCGGTGCCGCCCTCCAGCGCGCAGATCTTGGCGGCGACGGCATCACAGGTGGGATTTGCCAGACGGGAGTAGAAATAGCCCTCGGCTTCCAGATCAAAGAGCTTTCCCATATCCTCGGAGGTGTCGTACTTGAATGTGGTACTCTGGACGATGGGGATCTGGCGGGGCTCGCCGTTTTTTGGCGTATAACCGGCCTGAATGCACAGTGTTTCGGGGCGCAGCTTGGAATCCATGAGAAATCACCTCATAATGTAATTTTTGTCTATTGTAATCGTTCGGAGGGCGTTTGTCAACGCCTGACCAACAGGTTTGCACTGACGCAGAAAAACCACCGCAATTCCGATAGAATTGCGGTGGAGTAAGTGGCGGAGAGAGTGGGATTCGAACCCACGGTGGGTTGCCCCATCACCAGTTTTCAAGACTGGCTCCTTAAACCGCTCGGACATCTCTCCAGACTTCATAAAATATATCATCCAGAGGGAAAATTGTCAAGAGCTTTGGTGCAGGGGCGAGATTAGTGCTTGACAAACATTCTGCCATATGCTAGAATACTTTGGCAATCAAGTGAATAGTTTTCTTTTTATTCGGAGTGATACCCAAGAGGCCGAAGGGGCTCCCCTGCTAAGGGAGTAGGCGTCTAAAAAGCGCGCGAGGGTTCAAATCCCTCTCACTCCGCCAAGATACAGCTCATTGCGTGTGCAGTGGGCTGTGTTTTTTTGACTTGGTGCTTGCAGGAGGGCGAGACTGTGGACAAGATGTACGCGGACAGGGAAACGATTCTGGCCATGGCGCGTGCCGGGGAATTTGTTCCGTGCAGCTATCTGCAAAGGGTGTTTGAATTCTGTTGACAAGCGGATTTTGCCGATTTATAATGTTCCCTGAAAGGAAGTGTCGGATGATGGCGGTTCGGCTCAATGACGACAAGGAACTGGTAAAAACCATTCGGGAAGGTCTGAAGCGCACGGGAGGCTACTGCCCCTGTCGGCTGGAGCGGACGGAGGACAATAAGTGCATCTGTAAGGAATTCCGGGAGCAGATCGCGGACCCGAATTTCAAGGGCTATTGCCACTGTATGCTCTATTACAAGGATTGACAAATAATTGTTGACAAATTTCGCCTGCTGTGATACGATATCCGAGCGCTGAGGGAAACTGGCAGGCAGATATGGGCGAGTGGTGGAATTGGTAGACTCGCTAGATTCAGGTTCTAGTGTTCACTGCGGACGTGCGGGTTCAAGTCCCGCCTCGCCCACCAAAACCGGACAGCAATTTCGGTATGATGCGTACCGCGATTGGTGTCCGGTTTCTTTTTTGATGAAGACAGGCTCTGGGGTAACCGCTTTAGGATTGCCCCAGAGCCTGTTTGTATTAGGTATGTGATGCTATCCCTTAATGCAGACAACAGGCACACCGATTTTTGCCGCATAATCCATTGTATTTTTAGTCCCACCTTTTTCACCATTGAATACCGCAATAACTCTGATAGCGTGGTTGACCATCCATTCATTTCTGATTTGAAAACATGCCCGACTATAGTCTATACAGACGTATTTAATGAGGTCTGCTGATTCCAATATTTCTTTGTACTGCCGCTGCCACTCTCGGCTCCATCCGTTTTCAAACCCCTTATAAGGGCAAGCGCATATCAGCTTGACATCAGCACCTTCATTACGAAGTTTCAGCACGATTTGAGCAGCCCAAATGTCAACACCCCTTGCCATGCCAGAAATAAATACATTCAGTCCATCGGCCATCGCTTGCCGGATTTGCTTTTCCAACTCTCTTTTTATGGTGTTTTCGGAACGTGTCAGTTTTTCTGGACGGTGACCGGTAAAGCAAACCCGGCGCATACGTTTTTCGTTTTCTGTCATTTTAACTCCTCCAATACTGGTTCCTGAATACATCGTAACACATACCTACTTTCGTTTCAACTCGTATGTATTTTATGTCTCAATTAAGAAGTAAAATAGATGTGAGAAAGGTTGTGATGCTATGGATACGCACGCGCGGCTTCAGCAGTTATTGCGGGAACGTGGTTGGACGGAGTATAAGCTTTCAAAGGAATGCGGTCTGGCACAGTCCACCATCGGAAATATTTTCAGAAGAAATACTGTTCCCTCCATTGCAACCCTTGAGACAATCTGCAAGGGATTCGGCATCACCATGTCCCAGTTTTTCGCGGACACCGATATGGTGGAGCTGACCCCGGATATGAAAGAGCTGTTTGACTGCTGGGTCTGCCTGACGCCGAGTCAGAAGGCTGCGGCTATCCAGATGCTGAAAGCGATGAGCCACGATAACGAGTAATAGGAGGTCTTCGGACTTCCTATTTTTATGCTTTTGCTTCGTGCGGGAAATATCGTGCAGAGTTGACATTTGGGGATATTTGTTGGATAATACAGAAAAAAAGATGTGAGGATATCATGGAAAAGTCGAAGCGTTCTTTTCTTCCGTGGGGGATGGTGTCGACCATTCTGACGCTGGCGTGGCCGACTATGCTGGAAGAGCTGATGCAGACGGCGGTGCAGTATATCGACACTGCTATGGTCGGTGCGATCGGTACGCAGGCGACTGCGGCGGTGGGCGCTACCAGCACGGTCAACTGGCTGATCGGCAGCACCGTTGCCGCCATTGGCGTGGGCTTTCTGTCCTTCGTGTCTCAGGCCTGCGGGGCGGGGGATACGAAGCGGGCGGGGAAAGCCTCGTCTCAGGCGGTGCTGGCGGTTCTGGTCTGCGGCACGTTTTTTACTGTGCTGATGCTGGCGCTGAGCAGCAAGGTGCCGGTGTGGATGCAGGTTGACCCGGCCATTCAGGACTTGGCTTCCCAATACTTTTTCATTCTGTACACCCCCATGCTGGCCCGGGCGGCCATTACGATTTTCGGTACGTTGCTTCGTTCGGCAGGGGACGCCAAAACGCCCATGCGGGTCGGTTTTCTGGTGAACGGGGTCAATGTTGTCCTTAACTTCCTGCTCATCTATCCCACGCGGCAGGTGTGGGGCATGACCGTCTTCGGCGCGGGATGGGGCGTTATCGGCGCGGCTGTGGCAAGCGCCATTTCCTTCGTGATCGGCGGCGTGTGCATCACCGTGGTGCTCTGGCGGCACCCACTGCTGTCTCCCAAGGGGCAGAAACTGCGGCCGGACTGGGATGTGCTGAAGCCCTGCCTGCGGGTGGCGCTGCCCAATGCCTTGCAGCGCTTCGGTACTTCTCTGGGATATGTGGCCTTTGCGTCGATGATAAACTCTTTGGGCGAAATTGCTACCGCTGCCCACACGATCGCCAACACGGTGGAATCCGCGTTTTACATTCCCGGCTACGGGATGCAGACTGCGGCGGCGACGCTGGCGGGCAACGCTCTGGGGGCGGGGGACAACCGGCGGGTCAAGGAGCTGGGGCGGATGATCCTGTTTATCGAGGTCAGTCTGATGATCGTCTCCGGGTCGCTGCTGTTCCTGTTCGCGCCCAACATGATGCGTTTGTTTTCCAGAGACGCTCAGGTGATCGCACTCGGGGTCACGGTTCTGCGGATGGTGGCGGTGTCCGAGCCGTTTTACGGCGTGTCCATCATTGTCGAGGGCATGATGCAGGGCATGGGGAACACTATGATGCCCTTTGTTTGCAGCATCGCGGGCATGTGGGGCGTGCGCATTGTGGGCACGTTTATCTGCACCCAGCTGCTGGGGATGGGGCTGGTGTCCGCGTGGGCGTGCATGATCGCCCATAACCTGCTGCTGTTCCTCCTGTTTGCCGGGTACTATCTCAGTGGGAAATGGAATCCCATGAACAGAAAAAACGCCGTTCAGAGTGTAAAAACGGCTGATTGATATGGTATTTTGAGCAGCGCAGACGGATTTTTTCCGCTGCGTTGCTTTCTTTTGTGCAACGGACTTCGTTTTTCCCCCTTCGGGCGAAAGGGGGTTGACATGATGTATGTCAAACACAAATTGGAAATAGACCTGTCCGGACAGGCGGTCATGCCCCGGGTGGACATGGTGGAGGGCGACCAGTACGCCCGGCAGCTGGAGCTGTCCCTCCTCTGCGGCGGGGAAAGCTGGGAAATTCCCGAGGACGTCCACGCGACGGTTCGATTCCGGAAGCCCGACGGCACCGGCGGGGAGTACGATTCTCTGCCAGACGGCAGCCCTGCGTGGTCGGCGTCCGGGAACGTGCTGACGGTGGAGCTTGCGCCGCAGGTGCTGTCCTGTCCGGGAAACGGGATACTCTCCGTGGTGCTGACGCAGGGGGACGCCAGAGTCAGCACGTTTCACATTCTGTTTCAGGTTCACGGGGCGATTCCCGGCGGGCTGGAATCAGAGGATTATTTCTGCTATGACGGGCTGCTCAACGCTCCCCAAAACGCCGAGATCGGGCAGTTTTTGAAGGTATCCGGGGTGAACGGGCATGGCATTGTCTCTCAGGTCGAGGCGGTGACGATCCCGCCGCTGGACGAGGCCGTGGATACCGCGCTGGCGCAGGCAAAGGAAAGCGGGGAATTTGACGGCGCGTCCGCTTATGAGATCGCCCAGAACAACGGATTTACCGGCACCGAGGCGGAATGGCTGGAATCCCTGAAGGGCAAATTCAATTCCAATGTGGGGAACATCCGGCTCATCAACATCACCGGGAGACTGACCTCCGAGCCGGGCGTTATCATAGATTTCCGCACTACCCGCCTTCGGGGCGTGCGGGATCCGCAGGCGGACGACGACGCCGCCACAAGGCGGTACGTCGATCGGGCAGTGACGGGCTACACGGTGCCGTCCTACTGGCAGGAGGCCGTGGATGCGGCTGCCGCCAAAGTAACGGCAAAGCAGGACGCGGGCGGTATGGACTGCGTGACGTTTGCTCTGTTTTCGGATGTTCATGCCGTTCCTGACAGCACCACGCCCAATTCGGGGAAAACCGGCAATCTGACGGCGGCGGTGATGGATGCCTGCGGCGTTCCCTTTGCGGTCTGCTGCGGCGATGTGTGCCGCACGGACGCGGACACCGAGACTGCCGCACGGGAAAGCATTGCTGCCGGGGCAAAAAATCTGCGTCCCATCGGCGCACGCAAGCTTTTACAGGCGCAGGGCGACCACGACGGCTCCTACGGCACGGCGCAGATGAGCGCCGGGGCCATGTTCGGGGCGATTTTCCGCAGTCAGGCGGAGGACGAGCGGCGGCATTTCGGCGGGGACGGGTCTTACTTTTATGTGGATGATCCGGCGGCGAAAATGCGGCTGATCGTTCTCAATTCCTGCTGGACGGACAGTGCCCATCTGCGGACGGCGAGCTTCGGTTACGGCAACACGCAGCTGAACTGGCTGGCGGATACGGCGCTTTCCTTTGCGGAGGACGGATGGTGCGTCGCGCTGTTCGCCCATGTGCCGCCAGTCGCGGCCTATTCAGCCCAGATCCGGGATATGACGGTACTGCGCGGGATTCTGGCGGCATTTTTGAATAAGACCAGCTACACCGGCACCAGCGGAACGGCGGGGGCGTGGGACTATGTTTCCGTTTCCTGCAATTTTACGGGAAAGCACAACGGGAAGATTGTCGGATTCTTCTGCGGACACAGCCACGGCGACAGCATCGTCACGGACGAAACGCCTTACCCGGTCGTCACAATCGCGTCGGACGCGCACAGTCTGGCCGCCGACAGCGAGGTGGTCAGAACCGCCGGAACGGCGGCGGAACACGTCATCGACTTTGTGACCGTCAACCGTTCGGCGAAAACGGTAAGCCTGACCCGTCTGGGCGCGGGAGAGGACAGAAGCTACAGCTATCAATAGCGTTTGTTTTCCTCCTTATTTTCTGAATTTTTTGTAAAATAAGGCTTGATTTTCAGACGGACCTATGCTAAAATAAATCGGTCTGAAATCAAGGTGAGTCCTCTGCCGGCCTGTGCGCGGCATGAACGCCTAATATTTAAGGAGGACAACAAAATGGATTTGGTTAAGGCTCTGAACAGCCAGTACATGAAGGAGGAGCTGCCCGAAGTTAAGGTCGGCGACACCGTTCGTGTGCATGTGCGCATCAAGGAAGGCGCTCGTGAGCGTATTCAGGTGTTCGAAGGCACCGTTATCGCCCGTAAGCACGGCGGCATCGGTGAGACCGTCACCGTTCGCCGTATCTCCTACGGCGTGGGCTGCGAGAAGGTTTTCCCCCTGCATTCTCCCAACGTTGCCATGATCGAGACCGTCCGCAAGGGCAAGGTCCGTCGGGCAAAGCTGTACTACCTGCGCGACCGCGCCGGCAAGGCTGCCAAGGTCAAGGAGAAGGTCTAAGCTGCAATTCAATAAAAAAAGAGGGCTTTGCCCTCTTTTTTTATTACAATGCGGGGATTTCCCTGCTGCCGGTGCGGCGCAGGGGAAATATTTACATTTTAGTATAGAAAACGGGCGCTTATTGTGCTATACTGAAGGGAGATTATCCCAATGGCGTATGCCGTTTTTTATGGGAGGGACGCTGCTATGGCGGAAAAGAGGAAGAAAAAGGAAGAAGAAAAGCTGGGCTGGCAGAAAAGTGTGCTGCTGTACGCCCACGATATGCTGTATCTGCTTTTGATCGTGATGCTGCTGTTTCTGCTGGTGTTCCGCATTATTGTGGTATCCGGCGGAAGTATGCGGATGACGCTGCTGGACGGGGACTACCTGCTCCTGCTGAACAACACGTTTTACCATACCCCTCAGCGGGGGGACATCGTCGTCATCAGCAAGGAATCCTTCGACAACGGCAAGCCCATTGTCAAGCGGGTCATTGCGACGGAAGGGCAGACCGTGGACATCGATTTTGAGACCGGAGAGGTTTCCGTGGATGGCACGGTGCTGCAGGAGGACTATATCAACGCGCTGACCACCGTGGACGGCGGCGTTCATTTCCCGCTGACGGTGGCCGAGGGCTGCATTTTCGTGCTGGGGGACAACCGGGGCATTTCCAAGGACAGCCGTTACCCCGACGTGGGACAGATCGACAAGCGGGAAGTGCTGGGCAAGGCAATTTTCCTGATGTATCCCGGCACGGACGATGGGACGTACCCCAGAGAATTTGACAGAGTCGGAGCGATACAATGACAGACAACATGAACATTCAGTGGTATCCCGGCCACATGACCAAGACCCGGCGGCAGATCGAAGCAGACCTGAAGCTGGTGGACGCGGTGTGCGAGATCGTGGATGCACGGATTCCCGTTTCCAGCCGGAATCCGGATATTGACGCCATCTGCGGCGACAAGCCCCGGATGATCGTGCTGAACCGCATGGATCTGGCTGACCCTGCTGCCACAAAGAAGTGGGCGGAGTATTTTAGGCGCAAAGGCATGGCGGTCATCGCCACGGACTGCAAATCGAAAAAGGGAATTTCCGCATTTACCCCTGCGGCACGGCTGGCCTGTGCCGAAAAGCTGGAACGGGACGCAAAACGGGGAATGAACCGGCCCCTTCGGGTGATGGTGGTTGGAATCCCCAATGTGGGCAAATCTACCTTAATTAATCAGATTTCCGGCCGCAAAAGCGCGAAAGCGGAGAACCGTCCCGGCGTGACCCGGGGCAAGCAGTGGGTGACGGTGGACAGCGGGCTGCAGCTGCTGGACACCCCCGGCATTCTGTGGCCGAAATTTGAAGATCCGGAGGTCGGCATGATGCTGGCCTACACCGGCGCGGTCAAGGAAGGCGTCATCGACCTTGAGGAGTTGGCGTACCGCCTGATGGAGCTGCTGCACAAATTTTATCCTCAGACCCTGCTGGAGCGCTACAAGGTGGAAGCGCCGGAGGGGACGCCTGGCTGGCAGCTGCTGGAAATGGCCGGGAGAAAGCGGGGGTATCTGGTTTCTGGCGGGGAAGTGAACACCGAACGGATGGCAAAAGTCCTGCTGGATGAATTCAGAAGCGGAAAATTGGGTAATTTTACTCTGGAAATGCCGGAGGATATGGTATGAGCGACGGAAAAATGTGGGAAATTGAAGATGGATTCTTTTCCGGCGGCGTAGGGACGATCTGTGGCGTGGACGAAGCCGGGCGCGGGCCGCTGGCTGGTCCTGTGTACGCGGCGGCGGTGATTCTGCCGCCCCATCTGGACATCCCCGGTCTGACGGACAGCAAAAAGCTGACGGACAAAAAGCGCCGGGAGCTGTTCCCAATCATTCAGGAGCAGGCGATCGCCTACGGGATCGGATTCGCCACGGAGAAGGAAATCGATGAGATCAATATTTTACAGGCCACGTTTCTAGCCATGGAGCGGGCGCTGGGGCAGCTTGCCGTAAAGCCCGACCTCGTTCTGATCGACGGAAACCGGGAAAAGAATTTCGGGATACCGGTAAAAACCGTGGTCAAGGGGGACAGCCTCAGCGCCAATATCGCCGCGGCGTCGGTGCTTGCCAAGGTCTCCCGGGACGACTTTATGCTGGAAATGGCGAAGCAGTACCCCCAGTATGGCTTTGACGTCCACAAGGGCTATCCCACACGGGCACATTACGACGCCCTCCGCGCATATGGTGCCTGTCCCATCCACCGGATGAGCTTCCTCAAAAAGTTTTATGGGGAAAAGTAAGCTTACAGGCGCTTGGGGTGAAGCGTTGGCGGCGGAATACCTGCGGAAAAAGCGGTATACCGTCGTGGCAAGCGGCTACCGCTGCCGGTTCGGGGAAATCGACCTCATTGTCAAAAACAAAGCCTTTTTGGTGTTTGTGGAGGTAAAACTTCGGAAATCGGCGGATTTTGCTCAGGCGATGGAGTACGTTGACGGGAGAAAGCAGGACAGAATCCGCACTACCGCCGCACTGTATCTGTCCGAAAACCCCACGGACTTACAGCCCCGGTTTGATGTTATTGAAATCTACGCACCGGATGGAACCCAGACGCTTCACCCGGAAATTCACCATTTGGAGGATGCCTTTCAATGAATTTTCCTGTGATCGACCTGCATTGTGATACAGTGCTTGCACTTCTGGGCGACGATATGAATCAGGCGGGCAGCCTGCGGAAGAACCGCTTCCATATCGACTTGGAGCGGGCGTCCCGGCTGGGGGGCTATGCCCAGTGCTTTGCCTGCTTCACCACGCCCTTTATGGAGAAACGTCATCATGTGTCGCCCGTAGTCGCCTTTGAGCGGGAAATCGCCACGCTCCAGCGGGAAATGGACAGGAACAAAGACCTGATTTCCATTGCCTATTCTCCGAAGGAAATTGAAGAAAACCGGGAGAACGGAAAGATGTCCGCCATCCTGACGCTGGAAGGAACTGCCGGAATCGGATACGACCCGGAGCTGCTGAGCAGTCTCTGGCTTATCGGCTTCCGCATCTCCAGCCTTGGCTGGAACGAAAAGAACCCTCTCACAGGCTCCCATGAGACCGGCGGCGGACTGACCGATCAGGGGCGGGCGTATGTGGAAGAAGCCCAGCGTTTGGGAATGCTGATCGACGTCAGCCATATCAGTGACGAGGGCTTCTGGGATATTATGGATCTCACCCGGGCGCCCATTGTCGCCACTCATTCCAACAGCCGCGCCGTCTGGAGCAACAGCCGCAACCTGACGGACGACATGTTCCGTGCCATCGCCCAGACCGGCGGCGTGGCCGGGTACAACGTCTGCGCGGAGTTTACCGGGGAGAAGCCCACCTTGGACACCATGTGCGACCACATTCTTCATTTTATGGAGCTTGACCCCAGCGGAAAGCACATTGCCCTGGGCGGCGATCTGGACGGAATTACCGAAATGCCTGCCGGGTTTGAGGGCGTCCAGAGCTGGCCTGCCCTTGCCCAGCGTCTGCTGGAACGCGGGCTGGATGAAGAAACGGTGGGCAACATTTTCTGGAACAATGCCATTGGAGTGATGGAATGTGCTGTATGTGACCACGCGAAATAACCGGGATGCCTACACCGCCCAGCGTGTCCTGCGGGAAAACCGGGGGCCGGACGGCGGACTGTATGTGCCTTTCCGGGAGCCTGTTTTCTCCCGGGAGGAAATCGACGCTCTGAAAGAGAAATCCTTTCATCAGTGCGTCGCCGAGGTGTTGAACCGGCTGTTCAATACGAAGCTGACCCGGTGGGATGTGGAATTCTGCGTCGGGCGCTATCCCGTCCGACTGGTGAATCTGCCCCAGCGAATTATTGCCGGGGAATGCTGGCACAATCCGGAATGGACGTTTGACCATCTGGTACACATTCTCGCAGAGCAGCTGCGGGGTGGCTGCCCCGGCGCCGACGGCGGCTGGGCGAAAACTGCCGTGGGAATTGCCGTGCTGTTCGGCATTTTCGGCGAGCTGGCCCGGGCGGGAATTACGGAGCATGAAAAGCACGTGGATATTTCCGTGGTGTGCGGCAATTTTGATCTGCCCATGAGTGCGTGGTACGCCCGGGCGTGGGGACTGCCCATCGGAAATATCATCTGCTGCTGCAACGAAAACGGAAACCTGTGGAATCTGATTCATCACGGTCAGTTCCGCACGGATATGGTCAGTACTCCGACCGGCACGCCGGAGGCGGATGTGACGCTGCCCGCAGGGCTGGAGCGATTGATTTACGCCTGCGGCGGACTGGCGGAGGTGGACATTTATCTGGATGCCTGCCGCCGGGGCGGGATGTACTGCCCGAGAGACAGCGTGCTTTCCCGGCTGGGGGAAGGGCTGGACGTCAGCGTCGTCAGCAGCCGCCGCATGAGCTCTACCATTTCCGGTATCCGCGGTTCTGCCGGGTATCTGCTGTCGCCCTATGCCGCCCTTGCTTACGCGGGACTGCTGGATTTCCGGGGCAGAACAGGGGAGAGCTGCCATGCATTGGTGCTGGCGGAGAAAAGCCCCATCTGTGACGCCGGAGCGGTAGCAAATGCCCTCGGCGTTTCCGAGGATGCGCTGGAACAGTATTTGTAACAGACAGAAATTCCCCCATTGGAGGATACAGATGACACGATATATAAAGACAGCCTGCCTGATTGTGGTCGTTGCCATTGCGCTGGTATCGGCGGTGTTTTTCTCGTACAAATGCATACGGCAGGCAACTGCGGATGCCGCTCCGGAGGAAACAACGGAGATGACCGAGGCCACTGAGACTGTGCCGCCGGAAACCGAACCCACGACCGTTCCCACGGAAGAAACCATACCGGAGGAAACCACCGCCACGGAAGAAACCGTTCCTGTGGAGACCGAAGCGCCGAAGGTCACGATCGACGCGGTTCCCCACTATCACCAGTCGGAATATCCCGACATCCGGTACGGCAATGGCACCATTGCGACCAGCGGCAGCAGCGTCGCCGCGCTGGCTATGGTCGCAACCTATATGACCGACCATGTTTACACCCCCGCCGACATCGCCGATTATGCGGTGCAGTGCGGCGGCAGCCATTACAAACGGCTGGAAAAGGTTTCCGATCTGATGCAGATTCCATGGAAACGGGCGCTGAATGTGAACGAGGCGCTGAAAGCTGTCCGGGAAGGGAAGATCGCCATTGCGCTGATGGGGTCGAGGTCGGTGTTTCCGGGAGGAAACCATTTCATCGTCCTGACCGGCGTCACTGAGGACGGAAAAATTTGGGTGCTTGACCCGGATGACAGGGACTACAGTGCGTGGGGCGTGGGCGAGCTGCTGGAAAACGGCTTCCCCGACGGCAAGCTGATCGCGGGTTATGAGGGCGCATGGATCTACGACAAGACGCAGATGCCGGAAGAACCGTTCATCTACGAACCGGAACCGGCGCCCGAGGAATCCCGCTACCCCGGTCTGGAACTGACGGACGCGGAGATCAAGCTGATGGCCGACCTGATTTTCATGGAAGCCCAGAGCGAGCCCTTTGAAGGCCAGCAGGCGGTGGCCGAGGTGATCTTCAACCGCCTGAAATCCGGGAATTTCCAGTCTTCCATCAACAGCATCATATACGCGAAGGATCAATTTGCGGCGGTGAAGAACCTGTACCTCGCAAAGCCTACGGATACCCAGTACAAGGCCATCGAACGGGCGCTGAACGGGCCGTATGTGCTGCCCGAGGATGTGGTTTTCTACGCGAAATTCGCCGTGAACAAGAAGATATGGGGGACGATCGGTTCTCATATCTTCTGCTACAGCTATTAGGGTTTTCAGATAGACCCAAACAATTAAGGAGGTGTTCCATGGCTCTGTACGCCATCGGCGACCTGCATCTTTGTCTGGGCGCACCGAAGCCCATGGACATTTTCGGCGGCGCATGGGTTGGTTACATGGACAAGCTCAAAGACGGCCTGTCCGTCATCCGGCCGGAGGATACCACGGTTTTGCTGGGGGATTTGAGCTGGGCGTTGGACTTGTCCGGCGCGAAAGCGGATTTTGCCTGGATCAACGCCATCCCCGGACGGAAGATCATTCTAAAGGGAAATCACGACTATTGGTGGAGCACGGCGGCGAAATTCCGGAAGTTCTGTGAGGAAAACGGCTTTGAAAACCTGAATCTTCTGAACAACAACTGCTATGAATATGAGGGCACCGCCATCTGCGGCACCCGGGGGTGGTTTTACGAGGAAGACCGTTCCGGCGAGCATGACGAAAAAGTGTTCAAGCGGGAGCTGCTGCGGCTGGAAGCCTCACTGAAAGCGGCGGGGGATATGCGGAAGATGGTTTTCCTCCACTATCCGCCACGGTACCGTGGATACGAATGTCCGGAAATTTTGCAGCTTCTGGAAAAATACGGCGTCAGCCGCTGCTTTTACGGCCATCTCCACGGGGGAAGTCACGCCCTTGCCATGGAAGGACTGTGGGACGGTGTGGATTTCCGGCTGGTCGCGGCGGATTATACCGGTTTCCGGCCTTACAAGGTCATTCCGTAGCGCAATTATTCAAAACTTTTTTCATAAAAGTGTGGACATTTCCTTGTTTTTCTGATAGAATATATCGGCTGTACAATTATAAATAAATGGTCTCGGTCACGGGAACCAATTAGGAGGATTACTTACAATGAACGTTAAGAGCATCGAAAGAAAAGGCAACGAGGCTACCGTCGTTGTCGAAATCGACAAGGAACTGATGGAGTCCGGTGTCAACAAGGCTTACATGAAGGCCCGCAAGAGCATCCAGCTCCCTGGCTTCCGTAAGGGCAAGGCTCCCAGAAAGATGATCGAGGCCATGTATGGCGCCCACGTTTTCTACGAAGACGGTCTGGAAGAGATTTTCCCCGAGATCTATGACTTCGCCATTGCCAAGCAGGATTTCAAGGCCATCGGCCGTCCCAACCTGACCGACATGCAGATCGGCGACGACAACATCGTAACTCTGACCCTGACCACCGAGGTCTACCCCGAGGTCACTCTGGGCCAGTACAAGGGTCTGGAAGTGGAGAAGGAGGAGGTTAACGTCACCGACGAGCAGGTGCAGGCCGAGCTGGATCGGATGGCGCAGAATGTCGCTTCCACCGAGACCGTGGAGCGTCCCGCCAAGATGGGCGACACCGCCAACATCGACTTCGAGGGCTTTGATAATGGTGTACCCTTCGAGGGCGGCAAGGGCGACAACTTTGACCTGAAGCTGGGCTCCGGTCAGTTTGTTCCCGGCTTTGAGGAGCAGATCGTCGGCATGAGCGCCGGCGAGGAGAAGGACATCGACATCACCTTCCCCGAGGATTACCACAAGGAGCTGGCCGGTAAGGCCGTCGTGTTCCACGTCAAGCTGAACAAGGTCACTGAGACCATCGTTCCCGAGCAGGACGACGAGTTTGCCAAGGACGTTTCCGAGTTCGATACGCTGGACGAACTGAAGGCCGACATCCGTGCCAAGGCTCTGGAAAATGCCAAGAAGCAGGCTGACAGCGCCTTTGAGCAGGCCGCTGTGGACAAGGCTGCCGAGAATACCACCGTGGATATGCCCAAGGCGCTGGTGGAGAACGAGCTGGACATCCAGATGGAGCGTTTCGGCTATCAGCTGCAGATGAGCGGCTACTCCATGGAGCAGTACGCCAAGATGATGGGCGGCGACGTCAGCACCATGCGCAACGCTTTCCGTCCCGCCGCGGAGAAGCAGGCGAAGATCTCCGTCACTCTGGAGAAGATCGCCGAGGTCGAGGGCATCACCGCTTCCGACGAGGATATCGAGGCGGAATTCAAGTCTCTGGCCGAGCAGTACGAGCTGGAAGTGGACAAGGTCAAGGAAATGGTTCCCATGGACGAGCTGACCGGCAGCATCAAGACCCGCAAGGCGATCAAGGTCATCGTGGACAGCGCCGTTCCCGTAGCCCCCAAGGCCGAGGAGAAGACCGAGGCGTAAATCTGTTCCTCTGGAAGGAATAACCTTTCCCCGCGATGGTTAGAATGTTTCAAACCCCTGAAAGGAGACATTACCATGAGTTTAGTTCCCTATGTTGTTGAGCAGACCAGCCGCGGCGAGCGCAGCTATGATATTTTCTCCCGTCTGCTGAACGACCGCATCGTGTTCCTGTCCGAAGAAGTCAACGACACCACCGCAAGTCTGGTGGTTGCCCAGCTGCTTTATCTGGAAGCACAGGACCCGGACAAGGACATTCAGTTCTATATCAACAGCCCCGGCGGCAGCGTCACCGCAGGTATGGCCATCTACGACACCATGCAGTACATTAAGTGCGATGTCGCGACCATCTGCGTCGGTCTGGCGGCTTCTATGGGCGCGTTCCTGCTGAGCGCCGGCGCCAAGGGCAAGCGTATGGCGCTGCCCAATTCCGAGATCATGATCCACCAGCCCTCCGCGGGTACGCAGGGTCAGATCACGGATATGGCCATCCACCTGAAGCGTCTGGAAACCGTCAAGGCGCGGATGAACCGCATTCTTGCCGAGAACACCGGCCGGTCCATCGAAGAAGTCACCGCCGCCTGCGAGCGTGACAATTTCATGACCGCAGAGGAAGCCAGGGCTTTCGGCCTGATCGACCGGGTGCTGGATCATCATTAAAACAATTCATTAGAAACGAGGTACCGGTGTCATGGCAAAGAACACTGAGCAGCCGCCGATTCGCTGCAGCTTCTGCGGAAAGCGGGAGAATCAGGCGTCACGGCTGATTGCCGGTCCTGGGGTGTATATCTGCAGCGACTGTGTGGCTGCCTGCAGCGAGCTTCTGCGGCAGGAAATGGATACGGGCAGCGGGCTGAACGCCCCCGACAAGCTGCCCACACCCGTAGAGATCAAGTCCTTCATGGACAATTACATCGTGGGGCAGGACGAAGCGAAGGTCGCCCTGTCCGTCGCGGTGTACAACCATTATAAGCGCATTTATTTCGGCGCGGATTCCGATGTGGAGCTTCAGAAGAGCAACATTCTGCTCATTGGGCCAACGGGCAGCGGCAAGACCCTCTTTGCCCAGACGCTGGCGAAAATTCTGAACGTTCCCTTTGCCATCGCGGACGCCACTACGCTGACTGAGGCCGGATATGTGGGCGACGATGTGGAGAACATTCTGCTTCGTCTCCTGCAGGCCGCCGATTTTGACGTGGAGCTGGCGGAACGGGGCATTATCTACATCGACGAAATGGACAAAATCGCCCGCAAGAGCGAAAATACCTCCATCACCCGGGACGTTTCCGGCGAGGGTGTGCAGCAGGCGCTTCTGAAAATTCTGGAAGGCACCGTTGCCAATGTTCCGCCTCAGGGCGGCAGGAAGCATCCTCAGCAGGAAATGATTCAGGTGGACACCACCAACATCCTCTTTATCTGCGGCGGCGCGTTCGACGGTCTGGACAAGATCATCGAAAAGCGCACCGATAAGAGCGCCATCGGCTTTGATTCCCCCGTACAGAGCAAGAGCAAGCGGGATGTCGGTACATTGTTCACCCAGGTGGAGCCTCACGATCTGCTGAAATTCGGCATTATCCCCGAGCTTGTGGGACGTATGCCGGTGATCACCACGCTGCGCAGCCTGTCCCGGGACGATCTGGTGCGGATTCTCGTGGAGCCGAAGAACGCCCTGACAAAGCAGTATCAGAAGCTGCTGGAAATGGACGGCGTGGCGCTGGAGATCCAGCCGGAAGCCCTTCAGGCCATTGCCCAGAAGGCGCTTGACCGTCAGATCGGCGCAAGAGGACTCCGGGCGATCATGGAGAAGATCATGACGAAGATCATGTTCCTGATCCCCTCCGATCTGTCCATCCAGAAGGTCATCATCACCCCCGAAGCCGTCGAGGGCGCCGACCCCGGCATCGTGCGGGACACCGCCCATCCCAGAGAAAAAATCTCCGGGCGCAAATAATATCTCTATTCTTCCAAGGGGGTAGTTTTTCTACCCCCTTTTTTCAAAAAGGAGGGAAGAACTTTGACTGAAACCATTTTTGCAGGGAAAATGCCCATCCTTGCTTTGCGGGGACTGTGCGTTTTCCCCGAACAGACCGTTCATTTTGAAGTTGGCCGCAGCAAGTCCGTAAAGGCGCTGGAAGCGGCCATGCAGGGCGACCAGACGCTGCTGTTGATTCCTCAGAAGGATTTGCTGGTGGACGACCCGACGCTGAAAGACCTGTATGGCGTCGGCTGTATCGCCAAGGTCAAGCAGGTGCTGAAAACGCAGGGAGAGAATCTGCGGATTCTGGTCACCGGCATCAGCCGGGGCAAGATCACCGAGCTGTCTCAGAGCGAGCCGTACCTTTCCGGCATTGTGGAATCGGCGAGTGTGGAGGAGCCGGCGGACACCATTCGCGCCCGCGCGCTGCGCCGGGAGGCCAATTCCTTGTATGGCGTGTATCTGGAGCTGTGCGAGCATCCTGCCCAGACCGTTCAGCTGCGGATGCTGGCCAGCGAGAGCAGCGGCTTTATTGCCGACTCTATCGCCCAGAATTCCGGCATTGACTTCCCGGACAAGGCGAAAATGCTCTGCCAGCTGAACAGCGTCCGCCGTCTGGAAACTGCCGTCCAGCTTCTGCGCCGGGAGGTGGAGATGCTCCGGCTGGAAGGGGACATTCAGGAGAAGACCCGCGCCGCCATCGACCAGAACCAGAAGGACTACTTCCTGCGCGAGCAGATGAAGGCCATCCGTGAGGAGCTTGGGGAAGAGGACGACGAGGATGAATTTGATACCTACGCCCAGAACATTCAGAATCTCCATCTGGAAGAGGAAACGGAGAAGAAGCTCCTGAAGGACGTGGAGCGGCTGAAAAAGCAGCCCTTCGGTTCTTCCGAGGGGGCGGTGCTGCGGAATTATCTGGACACCGTGCTGGAGCTGCCGTGGAACGTCAAGACCAAGGAGCGGGTGGACGTGGCCGCTGCCCGGAAGATTCTGGAGCATGACCATTTTGGACTGGAAAAGGTGAAGGAGCGAATCTTAGAAACCATCGCCGTCCGGGAAATGGCGCCCCAGATGCCGCCGCAGATCCTGTGTCTGGTAGGCCCTCCCGGCGTGGGCAAGACCTCCATTTCCTATTCCATCGCCCGGAGCCTGAACCGGAAAATGGCGAGAATTTCCCTTGGCGGCATTCACGACGAGGCGGACATCCGGGGACACCGGAAGACCTACGTCGGCGCAATGCCCGGCCGTATCATGACCGCCATGACGCAGGCGGGTAGCTGCAATCCGGTGCTGCTGCTGGACGAGATCGACAAATTGGGTTCCGACTACCGCGGCGATCCCAGTGCTGCTCTGCTGGAAGTGCTGGACGCGGAACAGAACCACGACTATCGTGACCATTATCTGGAAATCCCCTTTGATCTGTCCGACGTGCTGTTTATCACCACGGCGAATACGCTGGACACCGTGCCCCGGCCGCTGCTGGACCGCATGGAGATCATTGAGCTTGGCTCTTATACGGATGAAGAAAAGTTCATGATCGCCAAGGATCACCTGATCCCCAAGCAGCTGAAAAAGCACGGTCTGAAAAAGTCTCAGCTTCGCATCACCGATGACGCCATTCGGGAGACGATCTCCTGCTACACCCGGGAATCCGGCGTGCGGAATCTGGAACGCTGCTTTGGCGAGATCTGCCGGAAGACGGACATGGAGATTCTTTCTCAGGAAACGCCGAAGAAGATCACCGTCACCGGCAGCAATCTGGAAAACTATCTGGGTGTTCGCAAATTCCTGCCCGACCGGCTGCCCTGCACCGATCAGGTGGGGCTGGTCACGGGACTTGCATGGACGAGCGTCGGCGGCGAAACGCTGGAAGTAGAGGTCAACGTCATGGACGGTTCCGGCAAGCTGGAGCTGACCGGCAATTTGGGCGACGTGATGAAGGAATCTGCCCACGCGGCGCTGAGCTATATCCGCGCCAACGCCCAGAAGCTGGGCGTCGCCCCGGACTTCTACAAGACCAAGGACATTCACGTCCATTTCCCGGAGGGGGCGGTTCCCAAGGACGGCCCCTCGGCGGGCGTTACCGTCTGCACGGCCATTGTCTCCGCCCTGACGGGGGTCAGCGTGCGGCGGGATATCGCCATGACCGGTGAAATTTCCCTTCGGGGACGGGTCATGCGCATCGGCGGTCTGCGGGAGAAGACCATGGCGGCACTTCGCCACGGCGTGCGCACCGTCATCATTCCCAAGGACAACGAGCGGGATTTGGAGGAAATTGACCAGACCGTCCGGCGTCAGCTGAATTTTATCAGCGCTCAGACCATGGACACTGTGCTTTCCGCCGCGCTGAACCGGCCTGCGGAGGCCAGCCCCACCATTCTGACGGAGCTTCCCGGGGACGTGCGTACCAGAGTGAGAAAGCCCGGCCTGCGCCAGTAACGGAGGAAATATTGTGAACTTTCAGAATGTGGAATTCCTGATTTCCGCCGCTTCCAAGGAGAATTTCCCCACAAAACGGCTTCCGGAGATTGCCTTTGCCGGGAAGTCCAATGTGGGAAAATCCTCGGTCATCAACCGCCTTTTGCAGCGGAAAAACTTTGCGCGGGTAGGGGATAAGCCGGGAAAAACCGTCCATGTGAATTACTTCACGCTGGACGGCACCTGCTATCTGGTCGATCTGCCGGGGTACGGCTTTGCGAAGGTTTCCGCCAGCGAGAAGGAACGCTGGGGGCGGCTGATGGAGGATTATTTCGCAGCGAACCGCATTGATCTGGGTGTACTGATCGTGGACTACCGCCATCCGCCCACTAATAACGACATCACCATGGCGCGGTGGTTTCTGAATTCCGGGTGCCCGTTTGTGGTGGTTGCCAACAAGATGGACAAGCTGAAAAAAAGCGAGCTGGAACCGAATCTGAAGGTCATCCGGGAGGATTTGGCGCTTCCGGAGGACTGCCCGGTGATCCCGTTCTCCGCGGAGAAGGGGAACGGCCGGGACGAGCTGGTGAAGTACATTCTTGCCGCTGTAAAAAAATAAAAGACGCAGGAGCGACCAATCGTGGACGCTCCTGCGTTTTGCTATTCTGTGGGGGTTTTCTTGAGGAAACGGACGATGAACGGGATGCTGATGATTCCGGCCAGCACGTCCGCCGCAGGCTGGGCGATCTGAACTCCGGGCAGCCCCAGCAAGGGAACCCCGATCAGCAGCATGGGAATGGTGACCGCACCGGAACGAATGAGGGACAGAACAGAGGAAATGGTGGGCTGCTGAATGCTCTGGTAGAGCATATTCACCGGTACGGAGAAGGGGAAAAACAGCATACCGATCGCCGTATATCGCAGCGCGGTGGAGCCGATGGCAATGACCGCCTCGCTTTTCTGGAAAATCCCGATGATACCCTCAGCACAAATCATGCTGATAACGGAAAAGCTGCCGATGAAGACCAGCCCGAAGCACATGGTGAACACCAGACCTTTTTTCACCCGGTCGTATTTTCTGGCTTGATAATTGAAGGATGCCACCGGCTGGAAGCCCTGCCCGATGCCGAGACCGACGCAGATCAGGAAATTGGAATACCGGTTGACCACGCTCATGGCGGCGATGGCCGCATCGCCGAAGGGCTTTGTCATGTTGTTCAGCAGCCCCATGGTCACGGAGGTCAATCCCTGCCGGATCAGAGAGGGCAGACCTACCCGGCAGATGGAAAGATAGGTCTTGAATTCCCGGCTGACGGCGCGGAAACGGATGGTGCTCTGCGCCATTTTCAGATACATGATGAGAAGAATGACGAAGCTGACCAGCTGGGAAGCGGCGGTGGCAAGCCCCGCGCCGTAGACGCCCATCCCCAGCTTCATGACCAGAATGTAGTCGCCAAGAATGTTCAGAAGTCCGCCGGCGGTAAGCCCGATCATGGCATAAAAAGCTTTGCCCTCGTAGCGAAGGCCGTTGTTGAGGATCAGGGAACAGATAATCGTCGGCGCAGCCAGAAATACCCAGAAGCCGTAGTCCATGGCGTAGGGGGCAATGGTGTCGGTGCTGCCCAGAAAATGCACCAGCGGCCTGAGAAACGCAAGGCCAAGCACGCCGATCACCAGCCCCAGCCCCATGCCGGTGAAGAAGGAAGTGGAAATGTACATGGTGGCTTTGTCAGCGTCCCTGTCTGCCAGCGACCGGGAAACATGGGTGCCCGCGCCATGGCCGAGCATGAAGGCCAGACCCTGCATAATGGCCTGAACGGTAAAGAGAATGCCCGTCGCGGCCTGAGCGCTCTCGCCCAGCGTGCCGACAAAATAGGTGTCCGCCATGTTGTAAATGCTGGTGATGAGCATGGAAATGGTGGTTGGAATGCCGAGATTCAGAATCAGCCGGGAAACCGGCGTTTCCGTCATTTTTCGGTAATGTGCCTCCGAATCGGTCAAGAGATAGCCTTCTTTCTGCTTTTTTCTATATTATAACACGGATTTTTTGCCGATTCAATGGCATTTTCATCGGCTTTTAGGTAAAAAAGGGCACGGCTGGTTTTTCAGTCCGTGCCGTTTGTCAATTACTGGTTTGCCTTGGCGGCTTTCAGAGCCTGCGCCAGCTGATCGGGGCAGGAGGTGGACTTCATGCCGCACTTGACGCCCTCGATACGGGCGATGACGTCGTCAACATCCATCCCTTCCACCAGCTTGCCGATGCCCTTCAGGTTGCCGTTGCAGCCGCCTATAAACTGAACATTCTTGACCTTGTTGTCCTCAATGTCGAAGAAAATCTTCTGGGAACAGGTGCCTTTTGTCTTGTATTCGTACATGCCGATTTCCTTTCTATACAATAATATCTGTCAGTTCTGCGCCAACCAGATCCGCGAGGGGCTGGGGCGGAACGATCATCTGATGTCCTCTGGCGCCGGCGGAGACGGCAATCTCATCCCACAGCGTGCAGGTCTCGTCAATAAAGGTGGGGTAGTGTTTCTTCATGCCCACGGGACTGCACCCACCGCGGATATAGCCGGTCAGGCCGAGCAGCTCCTTGACGGCCACCAGCTCCATATTTTTGTCCCCGGCGGCCTTGGCGGCTTTTTTCAGATCCAGCTCACAGCAGACGGGAATGCAGAACACGTTGATGCCCGTCTTTTCACCCCGGGCGACCAGCGTCTTGAAAACCTGCTCCTCCGGCATTCCGATGGCCTGTGCGGCATGGCCGCCGCTTAAATCCTGTTCGTCGAATTCGTAAAACGCTTCACGACAGGGAATCCCCGCCTGCTGAACCAGACGGACTGCGTTTGTTTTTGTAGCCATATCATCACCGTACCTTATTATACGACAAAACGCAGCCGCTTTCAAGTGTGAATTGCGAAAAACCGGTTATCCTATGGGGGAGGAGGTTACGATATGAGCGAAAACAAAGACGCGGAAATGAAAAAACAGGAGCGGGAGCAGATCGTGGAGCTTGGCTCGGACATTACGAAATCCAGCAAGGGAAGCATCTACACCCTCACCATCATCGGACAGGTGGAAGGGCACATGATCGCCCCGGAAACGGTGAAGACCACCAAATATGAGCATGTTCTGCCGCTGCTGGCCGGAATCGAGGAAAGCGACGATGTGGACGGTCTGCTGCTGCTTCTGAACACAGTGGGCGGCGACATTGAGGCAGGACTGGCCATTGCGGAGATGATTGCTGGGATGAAAAAGCCAACGGTGTCTCTGGTGCTGGGCGGCGGACATTCCATCGGTATCCCTCTGGCAGTATGCACGAAAAAGAGCTTCATTACCCCGACAGCCAGCATGACGGTGCATCCCGTGCGCATGACAGGTCTGGTGGTGGGCGCGCCCCAGACCTTCCGGTACTTTCAGCGGATTCAGGAGCAGATTGCGGATTTTGTCACATCGAACTCCCGCATCAGCCGGGAGGACTTCGAGCATTATATGATGGCGACGGGGGAGATCGCCACGGACGTGGGAACGATTCTCTACGGCAAGGAAGCGGTGGCTTCCGGCCTGATCGACAAGCTGGGCGGGCTGAATGACGCGCTGTCCACGCTGCACAGGATGATCGAGAAACAGAAAAAATAGCTTTCACCGCGCAGGCGCAGCCGATTTTGGTTGTGTCTGCGCGGACAAAAAATAAGACTGGAAATTCTCTCTGACCTATGCTATAATAAAGTGAATTATTATGTTGTAGGAGGGGCAGACTTGGACTTAAACTGGCTTGAGAGTTTCTTATACGGTCTGTTTTCCGGGCTCGCGGATATTCTGCCCGTTTCCGCCGAAGCCCACCGCATTCTGATGCTGAAATGCTTCGGCATTCAGAGCAGCACGGAGCTGATGAAGCTGTTCGCGCATCTTGGCGTGTTCGGCGCGATGTATTTCAGCTGCCGCAAGCAGATCGTCCGCATTCATCGGGCGCGGCGTCTGGCGCGGGTGCCCAAACGCCGCCGCCGTCGGCCGCTGGATACCCGGAGCCTGATGGATTTCAGCCTGCTCAGGACGATGCTGATTCCCGTGATTCTCGGATTTCTCCTGAACCGGTACGTGGAGCCGCTGAAAGAAAAGCTGATCTGGATCGCCGTATTGCTGTTCCTGAACGGCATTATCCTGTACTTACCCCAGTTTTTCCCCACCAGCAACCGGGACAGCCGGATGCTATCCCGGGTCGAGGGACTCCTCGTAGGGTTGGGCGGCGCGCTGGGAATTTTGCCGGGCGTTTCCGCCGTGGGTTCTGCGCTGTCCGTTGCCAGCATCTGCGGCGTGGAGCGGAGCTACGGTCTGAACATGGCGCTGCTGATGAACATGTTTATTCAGGTCGGTTTGATCGTGCTGGATGTGCTGGCACTGATATCGGTAGGGGCGGGAACGCTGTCGTTCCTGATTCTCGTCCGATATCTGGTGACTGCCGCTGTGTCTTTTGGCGCCGCGTTGCTGGGCGTGAAGCTCATGCGTCTGCTGGCCGCCAATAACGGCTATGCGCTGCTGGCGGTCTACTGCTGGGGTGTGTCGCTGTTTACCTTTATTCTGAATCTGATGGCTTAATGGGAGGAAATTATGGCTGAGAAGAAAACGGCCAGTCGGGCCGAGCAGGCGGTTTCGGGCGCGAAGAAGAAAACGTCATCCGGTTCCGCTTCCAAACCTTCCGGAAAAAAGAGTACGCCTGCCAAGAACACCAAGTACAAGACGGAATATGAGCGTGCCGTTCCGCCGCATTTTCTCATTGCGGCGGTCAGCATACTGCTGTTTGCGCTGTTTGTTGTCATCAGCGTGAACCCGGATGGCAAGCTTCTGGTACTCATTCAGTCCGTTGTGCTGGGACTGGTCGGTCAGGGCGGATTTTATTTTGCCATCCCGGGGCTATTGTATCTGTTCGTCATTCACACCTTTGGCCGGAAAAATGCCCCGACCATGCGCAGCGTCTGCACATTGATCTTCGTGTTCCTGTGCGGATGTATCTACCACCTTGCCGTGCGGGAGCAGGAGACGGCGACGGGCTTTGCCCTGATCAAAGACCTGTATACCGGCGGCGTAGCGGGAAGCACCGGTGGTGTTCTCTGCGGCGGCGCGGCCATGCTGCTGCGCTGGCTCTGCGGCAAAACGCTGGCCTTTGTGTTCTGCGTGTTTTTCGCCATTCTGACGCTGCTGGGGGCAATGAATATCACCATTCCCAGCATTATCAGAGCCATTGCCAACCGCCCCAAGGACGATTATGCGGAGGAAGAGGACTACATAGACCCGGCGACGGCTGTAGTCAACAATATTGCGAGCAAGCAGATCGCCCGCAAGCGTCAGCGCCGGGAACAGCAGCGGGCGAGGGAGAACGCCCCGGAAGAAACACCGCCGGAGACGCCCCAGCAGCTTCCGCCGGAAAAGCAGCCGCGTCCTGCCCCAAAGCAGGAAAAAAACCATGCTCCCGCACCGCAGGATGAAGTCAAGCAGGTTCCCGGCAAGGGCGCGGCGTTCATGGAGCGTATCGACGGAGACATCAACGCGCCGCTGTCCGGCACGGCCGAATACGTGAAGGACGAAACGCCGCCGGTTCCCGAACCGCTCCCCGCGCGTCCCGCTCCAGCGAAGCCCGTCCGGGTGGAAGGGGAGGACATCGGGGAAAAGCTGCCCAGCAAAATGCCGGAATTTGTCCCCAACGCGCCCATCCCGCCCGCGCCCAAGCTGGACGAAGGCAAGATAAAGCCCACTCCGGAGGCAAAGTCCGGGAAGGTCACCACCAAGGACGCCGCCCAATCCGCCCGGCAGGTGGCCGCAGAAATCGCCCAGACCCAGGGGGTGCAGCAGCCGGATTACTGCTTCCCGCCGCTGGATCTGCTGAAACGCCCGGTACGTGCCGGGACGGACGGCACGGAGGAAATGCGGGAAAATTCCCGCCGCCTCAACGAGACCCTCGCCAGCTTCAATATCGACGCCCACATTATCAACGTCACCCGCGGCCCCAGCGTCACCCGCTACGAGGTGGAGCTTGACAAGGGCGTCCGGCTGAATAAAATCACCGGCTGTGCCGATGATATTGCCCTGAGTCTGGGCGCGTCCGGCGTCCGCATCGCCGCCGTTCCCGGAAAGATCTCCGTGGTTGGCATCGAGGTGCCGAACCGCGCGGTCACGACGGTCTCCCTGCGGGAGGTTATCGATTCCACCGAGTTTGCCAAGGCAAAATCCAAGACCTCCATTGCGCTGGGCAAGAGCATTGACGGAAGCTGTATCGTGGGTAACATTGCCAAAATGCCCCATCTGCTGATTGCCGGTACCACCGGTTCCGGTAAATCCGTGTGCATGAATTCCATCATCATCAGTCTGCTGTACAAGGCAGGTCCCGACGATGTGAAGCTTATCATGGTTGACCCCAAGATGGTGGAGCTGGGCATTTACAACGGCATTCCCCATCTGCTGATCCCTGTGGTCACCGACCCCAAGAAGGCTGCAGGCAGTCTGCAATGGGCGGTGACAGAAATGCTTCGCCGCTACAGAATGATGTCCGACATGGGCGTCCGGGATCTGGAATCCTACAACAGCATCGTTACCGCCGAGGAGGACGGCCAGAAGCTCCCTCAGGTGGTCATTATCATCGACGAGCTGGCGGATCTGATGATGGTCGCCGCCAAAGAGGTGGAAGACTCCATCTGCCGCATTGCGCAGATGGGTCGTGCCGCCGGTATGCACCTGATCATTGCCACCCAGCGTCCCTCCGCCAACGTTATCACCGGCCTGATGAAGGCGAATATCCCGTCCCGAATCGCGTTCTCCGTGGCGTCCGCAATGGAATCCCGTATCATTCTGGACACCATGGGCGCGGAAAAGCTGGTGGGCAAGGGCGATATGCTGTATGCCCCCATCGGCTGCGGCAAGCCGCTCCGGGTGCAGGGCTGTTTTGTCACCGACACCGAGGTCGAGGCCGTGGCCGGGTATGTCAAGGACAACTACACGGCGGATTACAGCCAGCAGGTGCTGGACGAGATCGAGAAAAAAGCCCAGCAGACCGGCAAAAAGCCGGCGAGCGTCTCCGACCCCGATCCCACCGACGAGGAGCTGGAGGGCGACGAAATGCTGCCCGCCGCCGTCGATGTGATTCTGGAGACCGGACAGGCTTCCGTCTCCATGCTCCAGCGCCGTCTGAAGCTGGGCTATGCCCGCGCGGCGCGAATCGTGGACGAGATGGAGGAAAAGGGCATTGTCGGCCCCTTCCAGGGCAGCAAGCCGAGAGCCATTCTGATCACGAAGGAACAATGGGCGTCTATGAAGGGCGGCCAGACGGAACAGATGGACTTTGACGATCTGGACTCCGTGCCGGATGAACTGATGTAATGATTTAAAACGCCCGGACGAAAACGTTCGGGCGTTTGACTATTACAGCACATACAAGATTTAATCAGCATGGAAGTCCGCCTGTTCCACCCGATAGTACCGAAATATTCCTTCTTCTTTGACGAAGCGAAATCCCACCTTTTCAAGAACGTGCTGACTGCGTGTGTTCTTAAGAACAGCATCGGCGTTGACCGCAAGCATCCCCAGCTTCTCAAAAGCGTATTTGATCGCCAGCTTTTCCGCTTGCGTCCCATAACCTTTGCCCTTCACGGAATCATTTTGCATGTGAATACTCAGCGTACACTCTTTCCTGTCGCGGTCAATTTGCTTTAGCTGCAACTCCCCAATCACCTCGGCATCAAGCATAATTGCGAATACAACCCTCGACACATCCTGCTTCGATTCAAAATACCGGTTTACAGCATCTTCGTTATAGGTGTATGGCTTGAACAGCTTCATATCCATATAAATGGATGCGTCATTTGTCCACCCTTTATAAAGGTCGTGACATAACTCCCTTGTCATGATCTGTAGGCTGATCTGTCCCATTTAATCTTCTCCGATTCCGATTTGCAGGTATGGGCGCTTTTACGGAGCCAGCCGGACTGCCGCGCCCAGAATGGCGTTTGCGGCGCTTTCCTTGGATTGCAGCGGAAGCTCAGTGGTTTCGCTCCGGGTAATGATCGTGATCACGTTTGTGTCAACCCCAAAGCCCGCGCCGGACTGCTTGAGATTGTTGGCGCAGATCATGTCCACGTTTTTCTTTACAAGCTTTTCCCGGCTGTTTTCCACCATGTTCTGGGTCTCCATGGAAAAACCGCAGATGACTTGTCCCGGGACGCGGTTCTCGCCAAGATATTTCAGAATGTCCCGGGTGCGTTTCAGGGGGATGGACATGTCGCCCTCGGACTTTTTGACCTTGTTGTCGCTGTAATTTGCCGGGGTGTAGTCCGCCACCGCCGCCGCTTTGAAAATAAAGTCGGATTTTGGGGCGTTGGCGGCCACGGCTTCAAACATATCCTGAGCGGAAACGACGGGGACTACGGTCACAAAGGGCGGGGGGGCGATGGCCGTGGGGCCGGAAACCAGAGTCACGTCCGCGCCCCGCAGCATGGCCATTCTGGCGATGGCATAGCCCATTTTCCCGGTGGAATGGTTGGTCAGATACCGGACGGGGTCGATGGCCTCCTGGGTCGGCCCGGCGGTGACAAGCACCTTTTTCCCGGCAAGATCGTGAGGGAAGGCCAGCTGACGCAGGATATATTGCAGAATTTCCTCCGGCTCCGGCAGCTTGCCCTTGCCCACGGCGCCGCAGGCAAGACGTCCGCTGGCAGGTTCGATGACTTCCCAGCCATAACGGCGCAGAAGCGCCAGATTGTCCTGTGTCACGGGATTTTCGTACATGTTGGTATTCATGGCGGGGGCGATGAGTTTGGGGCAGCGGCAGGCGAGAATGGTGGTGGTGAGCATATCGTCCGCCAGCCCGTGGGCCAGTTTCGCGCAAACATTGGCCGTGGCCGGGGCGACGATCACAAGATCCGTCCGTTCCGCCAGAGCGATATGCTCCACCTGATGGGAGAAATTCCGGTCGAAGGTGTTCACCATCGTCCGGCGGCCGGTGAGCTGCTCGAAAGTCAGGGGTGTGACGAATTGGGTGGCGTTTTCGGTCATGACGACCTCCACCGCGGCGTGCTGCTTGACAAGGGCGGAGGCCAGCGCGGCGGCTTTATAGGCGGCGATTCCGCCGGTAACGCCCAGAAGGACGGTTTTTCCTTTCAGCATAGGGAACCCTCCAGAATAGAAATTGCTTACCCTCATTATATCCCGATTTTGAATCGCTGTAAAGATGATTTTTTTCTTGTATTTTCCGCCGCACCCTGCTATAATACTCCCGGAGTGAAAGCTCCCAAATTTGCGCTGTATCTTCATAAGAAGAACGGCAGCAGGAGGTAATTTCATATGGAAAAAAGGAAAATGAACACCCGGTACATGGCGACCCTCGCTATGTTCTGCGGTGTTCTGCTGGTCATGGGCGTTACCGGAATCGGTTTCATTCCACTTCCGGTGATCAAGGCCACAACCATGCACATCCCGGTCATTCTGGGCGCGGTTTTGCTCGGCCCCGGCGCGGGCGCTGTCCTTGGGGGCGTGTTCGGGCTGTGCTCCATCTGGGCAAATACCACCAGTCCCGGACTGCTGGCATTTGCGTTTTCGCCCTTTATGACCACGGAGGGTCTGCCGGGGGTGCTGAAAAGCCTGTGGATCGCACTGGGGTGCCGGATTCTGTTCGGCGCGATTGCGGGATGGCTGTGGAAGCTGTTTAAGAAGCTTACGAAGCAGGACTTTGCGGCGCTGCCCCTGACTGCGGCAATTTCCACGCTGTGCCACACAATTCTCGTCATGGGCAGCATTTATGTGCTGCTTGCCCAGCAGTACGCACAGGCGAAAAACGTGGCCATTACCGCCGTTTTTGGACTTGTGATGGGGACGGTCACGGCGTCCGGAATCCCTGAGGCTATTATTGCCGCCATTCTGGTGACCGTCATCGGAAAGGCGCTGCTGCACCTTTCGGAGCGGATGAAAAAACGTTAAGGAGAGATCGTTATGCTGCTTGCCATTGACATCGGCAATACCAATCTGGTTATCGGCTGTATTGAAAATGACAAAATTCTGTTCAAAGCCCGCATTGCCACCGATGCCATCCGCACCTCCGACCAGTATGGCGTGGAGATCAAAAACATGATGGAAGCCTTCGGCGTGCAGGTGAAGGATATCGATGACTGCATCATTTCCTCCGTCGTGCCGCCGGTGTTCAATTCGGTCAAAACCGGCGTCATCAAGGTGATTCGGAAGCAGCCCATGGTGGTCGGCCCGGGGCTGAAAACCGGGCTGAACATCCACATGGACGTTCCCAGTCAGGTAGGCAGCGACCGCATCGTCATCGCCGTGGCCGCCCTCGCCGAGTACGAAGCGCCCATGATTTTGATGGACTTAGGAACGGCAACCACCATTGAGGTGGTGGAGCCGGACAATATGTATCTGGGCGGCATCATTTTCCCGGGCGTCCGGGTCTCGCTGGACGCGCTGACAAGCCGCACCGCGCAGCTTCCCGGCATCAGTCTGGACAAGCCGAAGCATGTCATCGGAAAGAACACAGTGGACTGTATGCGCAGCGGCATGATGTACGGCACCGCCGCCATGCTGGACGGACTGGTGGAGCGAATTGAAGCAGAGCTGGGACACAAGTCCACACTCATTGCCACCGGCGGTCTTGCCCAGTTCATCACACCGCTGTGCAAACGGGAGATCATTCTGGAAAAAGACCTGCTTCTGAAGGGTCTGAACGTCATTTACAAGAAAAATAAGCGGTAACGGAAAGCCGGCAGCCCTGCGCTGTCGGCTTTTGCATCCGAAAATCCTTTCTGCGGCGGGGTGCTATTATTGCGCCCCGCCGCATAGTCTTTGGCAGGAGTGATGCAAATGATGTGCGCATGGAAACAGCTGCTGTCCGTCTTGCCGCCAAGACTTCGGCCGGAGGTGGACAGGTTGGGGAAAAACGCTTTGCAGGAGCTGCGGCTTCGGCTGGGGATGCCGCCGGAACTGGTTTTGAGCGGGGAAAGCCGCTGGCTGGGGTGCTGTGTCAGCAGGGAAGACCTGAATTACTGCATCAACGCCGCCAGCCGGTATTCTCCATGGGCGGCGGCGACAACAGCGCAGGGGTATCTTACCGCCCCCGGGGGACACCGCATTGGTCTGTGCGGAGAGGTGGTCTGCAAGGATGGCATTGTGACTGGCATCCGGGAAATCAGCTCCCTGTGCATCCGTGTCGCGAGAGATTTTCCGGGAATCGCCAAGCGGGCGGCGGACGCCACCGGCTCCATTCTGATTCTGGGCGCGCCCGGGTGGGGAAAGACCACCCTTCTGCGGGATCTGATCCGGCAGATCGGGGAAAAGCAGTGCGTCAGCGTGGTGGACGAGCGGGGCGAACTGTTCCCGGAGGGACTGGAACGGGGGAAGAAGACGGACGTCCTCACCGGCTGCCCCAAGTCCCCGGGAATCGACATGGTGCTCAGAACCATGGGGCCGGACTGCATCGCCGTGGACGAGATCACGGCGGAGGCGGACGCCCGGGCGCTTCTCCGTGCGGCAAACTGCGGCGTGCGGCTGCTGGCGACCGCCCACGGCACGTCGGCGGCGGACCTGCGGCGCAGGTCGGTTTACCGGCCGCTGGCGGAAAGTGGGGTGTTCCAAACGCTTCTGATTTTACGGCAGGACAAGTCCTTCCGGGCGGAGAGGGCGGCGCTATGAGCTACAGATGGTTTGGCGCGGTGCTGGTCATCGCGGGCTGCGGCGGTTTCGGGTTTTCCATCGCTTCCGGGTACAAGCGGGAGGAAGGAATCCTCCGGCAGCTGCTCAGGGCGCTGAATTACATGGAGTGGGAACTTCAGTACCGCCTGACGCCCCTGCCGGAGCTTTGCCGTCAGGCGGGGAAAGAAACGAGGGGGACACTCCGGGAAGTGTTTTTCAATCTTGCGCGGGAGCTTGAATGGCAGACCTCCCCGGACGCGGCCAGCTGCATGACCGCCGCGCTGAAACGCAGTCACGAGCTGCCCCGGCGGGTACGGGGAATCATGAAGCAGCTGGGGCATACCCTTGGCCGGTTCGATCTTCCGGGGCAGAAGCAGGGCCTTGAGGAAGTGAAGGAAGCCTGCCGCATGGAGCTGGAAGCTCTGGGGAAGAACCGGGAAACACGTCTTCGCAGCTACGGGACGCTGGGATTATGCGCCGGTGCGGCGCTGGCCATTTTGTTTCTATGAGTATGGACATTGACCTGATTTTCAAAATTGCTGCCATCGGCATCATCGTTTCTATCCTCAATCAGGTGCTTTCCCGTTCCGGCCGGGAGGAGCAGGCCACCATGACCAGCTTAGCGGGGCTGGTGGTCGTGCTGATGATGCTGGCGCAGAAGATCGCCGATCTGTTTGATCTGGTGAAGACCCTGTTTGAATTCTGATGAGCCTGTTCTGGAAGGCCGCGGCGGCGGTGCTGCTGGCGGTGGTGCTGGGGCTTTCGTTGGGAAAGCAGAAGGACATCGGCGTTCTGCTGACCATGGCGGTGTGCTGCATGGTTGCCATGATCGCCATTTCCTACCTGGAGCCGGTGCTGGACTTCCTGCGTGAGCTGGAGACGCTGGGAGACCTGCAGGGGGACATGCTGGGCATTCTCTTAAAAACGGTGGGCATCGGGCTGGTGTCGGAAATTGCCGGACTGGTCTGTACCGACGCGGGAAACGGCTCTCTTGGAAAAACGCTGCAAATGCTTGGCTCGGCGGTGATCTTATATCTGTCTCTTCCAATTTTCACCGCCATGCTGGAACTGATACGGGAGATTTTACGAGAGTTATGAGCAAATTGATTTTGGCGGTGGCGTTGATATTTGCGCTGGCGATACCTGCATCTGCCGTTGAGTTTACCGCCCCTCAGGTGCCGGAGGGCGGGGCGGAGCTGATGCCGGAGGACACCGGCTCCTTTGCCGCCGGGCTGATGGAGCTGCTTCGGGACGCGGTTCTGGGACTTCGGCCGGATTTGAAGGAAGCGTCCAAGGTCAGCCTTGGGGTGATCGCGGCGGTGATGATGGTATCATTGCTCCAATCCTTTTCCGGAAGTGTGAAGACCGTCGCAAACCTTGTGGGGGCGACAGCCATTGCGGCGGGGCTACTGCTGAGCGCAAATTCCCTGATTCGTCTGGGGTCGCAGACCGTGACGGAAATCAGCGAGTACGGAAAGCTGCTGCTTCCCGTCATGACGGCGGCCATGGCGGCGCAGGGCGGGGCGGCGTCCTCCACGGCGCTGTACGCCGGGACGGCGGTGTTCGACTCGGTGCTGAGCTCCCTGATTTCCCGGATGCTCGGCCCCATGGTGTACCTGTTTCTGGCGCTGTCGGCGGCAAACGGCGCAATCGGGGAGAATATTCTGGGAAAATTGCGGGATTTGGTCAAAAACGTCGTCAGCTGGAGCCTGAAAACCATATTGACGGTGTTCACGACCTATATGACCGTCACCGGCGTGGTCAGCGGCACTACCGACGCGGCGGCGCTGAAAGCAACGAAGGTCACCATTTCCTCCGTAGTCCCCGTGGTGGGCGGAATTTTGTCCGACGCCTCGGAAGCGGTGCTGGTCAGCGCGGGGCTAATGAAAAACGCGGCGGGCATTTATGGAATTCTGGCGGTGCTGGCGGTATTCCTAAGTCCGTTCCTGAAAATCGGCGTCCACTATCTGATATTGAAACTGACAGCCGCCGTATGCGGCATCTTCGGAGAAAAGGGACTGACGGAGCTGATCGTGGATTTTTCCACAGCTATGGGACTGCTGCTCGCCATGACCGGCTCGGAGTGCCTGCTGCTGCTCATCAGCACGGTGTGTTTTCTGAAAGGAGTGGGATAATGGAGGCGCTTCGGCAATATGTTATTTCTGTGGTAGCTGCCGCCATGCTCTGCGGCATTGTGGTCAGGCTGTTCCCTAATGGAAGCGGCAAGCAGGTGGGGAAGCTGATCTGCGGGCTGTTTCTGGCGTACACTGTTCTGAGTCCCATTTCGAGGGTGGATTTTTCCAAATTGCCGGACTTTTCCCTGCGGTGCATGGATGACGCGGAGGACGCCGCCGCGATGGGAGAAAATCTCGCGCGGGATTCCATGGCGGATATCATAAAGGAAGAAACGGAAGCATATATCTTGGACAAAGCCGCAGACCTCCATGCGAACCTGCGCGTTGAGGTCACCATCGGCGAAGACAATCTCCCGGCGGCAGTCACGATCTCCGGGGAGGCGTCCCCTTACGCCCGGCGGCAGATACAGGCCATGATCGCAAATGATCTGGGTATTTCAAAGGAGAATCAGAAATGGATTGGGTAACGCTGAGAAGCAGGGGAAAGGAGCTGGTCAGGAAATACCGCTATGTCCTTTTGGTGGTGCTGGCAGGGCTTTTTCTCATGGCGCTGCCCGACGGAAAAAACACAAAAGCAGCCCCGGAACCCGCCGCCGCGGAAACGGAACCCCGGCAGGATCTGCAAACCGGACTGGAAGAAATTCTCAGCCAGATACAGGGCGCGGGCAGGGTGCGGGTGCTTCTGACCCAGCGGGAAGGGGAGCGGACGGTATACCAGACGGACGAGGATTCCACATCCTCCGGCATCCGGTCGGACACGGTTTTGCTCAATGGCTCTGACCGTTCTCAGACCGGGCTTGTGCAGCAGGTCAATCCCCCTACTTATCTCGGCGCGGTCATCGTATGCCAGGGGGCGGACAGCGCGTCCGTCCGGCTTGCCATCGTATCAGCGGTGGGCAGCGTCACCGGGCTGTCTACCGACAAAATAACCGTTTTGAAAATGAAATGAATGATTGGAGGCATTTTTATGAAGGTATGGAAGAAGAATCTGATTGCGGCGGCGATTTTGGTGACGGTATGCGCAGGCATCTACGTCAACTGGCGCTACACCGAGGATCAGGCGGCGGCAAATCTCACGGATACGCTGGACACGGAAAAGGTCATGTCCGACGACAATTTGGTGCTCAGCGAAGACATGGCGGCCATCTCCGCCGGGGAAGACGTGGCGACCACCTCCACCGACTACTTTGCCGCCGTCCGCCTGTCCCGGCAGCAGGCGAGGGACAACGCCGTGAATCTGCTTCAGGAAGCCATGTCCTACAGCGAAAGCTCCAAGGAAGCGGAGTCCGCGGTAGAGCTGGAACAGATCGTGCAGACGGCGCTGAGCGAAGCCCAGATCGAAAGCCTGATTATCGCGAAGGGCTATGCCGACTGTGTGGCCTACATGTCCGGCGAGGGCATTTCCATTGCGGTGGCTTCTCCCGAGGGCGGCTTGCAGCGGGAGGACGTGGCCGTTATCGCGGACATCGTCATGGCGCAGTCCGACTATTCTCTGAACGATATCCGTGTTGTGGAAGTTCAATAAGTTTATGCCCCGGATGAAGACCATCCGGGGCAATCTTGTAAATCCGTGCTTTGCTTGCAGAAAATGGTTGTATTTTTCTGGATTTGTGGTACAATAAACAAAAGTATGTCAAGCCCACGGGCGGGACAAACATTTAGGAGGTAAAACCTTATGGCTGAATATAAGCAGTACATCACCCAGATTCAGGAAAATGGCAGCGTCATGATCTCTGAGGACGTGGTAGCGACCATCGTGGCCCATGCCCTGTCCGAGGTGGAGGGCGTCGGCTCTCTGGGCATCAAGCCCGGCGTCAGCATCGCAGACTTTGCCAATAAAAAGAATTGGGGTAAGGGGCTGAAGATCCTGATCGCGGAGGATAACACCCTTACCATTGAGTGCGGCATTATGGTCTGCTACGGCTACAGCGTCGTGGACGTGGCGAAGGACGTGCAGGCGGCAGTGACCGCCAGCGTGGAGTCCATCACCGGCACGAAGGTCGAGAGCGTCTCCGTCAACGTCTGCGGCATCGTCCACAAGTAAGGTCGGGCGGTATGAAAAGAGGCGACGCCAGAGAACTGGCAGTACATCTGATTTACGGTCGGGCGTTTACCGGCGAGGAGCCGGAGCAGGTGGTCTCCACCCGCCTGGACAAGGAATATTACGGAAAACTGGCCGAGGAAAATGAAGTATATGCCCAGCGTCCTGACCGGTTCCAGCTGCGCTATATCGACTCGGTGGTCACCGGCGTTGCCAACCGGGAGGACGAGCTGGACGATGTGATCCGGCAGTTTTCCATCGGCTGGGACATCAGCCGCATTTCCAAACTTGCCCGGTGCATTCTCCGGCTGGCGATCTACGAAATCCTTTACGTGGACGACGTTCCCACCGGCGTTGCGGTAGCCGAAGCGGTGCGCATTGCGAAAAAATACGACGGCGACGATACCGGAGCGTTTATCAACGGGATCTTAGGCAGCTTTGTCCGCAGCCGGAACACGGAGGCGGAAGCCCCTCAAGAGGAAGCAAAATGAGCGTCATCGGCATCGACACCAGCAATTACACTACCTCCATCGCCTTTTTTGACGGTGAGGGGGGAGAAAATTGCTCCCGCCTTCTGCCCGTCAGGCAGGGGGAGCTGGGTCTGCGTCAGTCCGACGCGGTATTTGCCCATATCAAAAGCCTGCCGGAGCTTTCCGGCAGGCTGTTTTCCCATATTCAGAAGGACGCCATCACGGCGGTGGGCGTCAGCACCCGTCCCCGGGCTGTGGAGGGGAGCTATATGCCCTGCTTCATGGTTGGCTACTCCCATGCAAAACTGTTGTCGGACGCTCTGGGCGTGCCGCTGGCGGAGGTTTCCCACCAGCAGGGACACGTGGCCGCGTCATTGTGGAGCGCAGGACGGCTGGATTTGATGGAGAAAACCCATCTTGCATGGCATTTGTCCGGTGGTACCACGGAGCTGCTTCTGGTGGAGCCGGAGGGCAGAAATGTGGAGTGTACCCGCATCGGCGGCACCACGGACATTTCCGCCGGTCAGCTGATCGACCGGACGGGGCAGCTTTTGGAGCTGCCGTTCCCATCGGGCAAGCATCTGGACAGCCTCAGCCGGGAAGCGACGGGGAAGGATGTGTTCCGGGTGAAGTGCAGGAACAGCGAATTTTCCCTTTCCGGCGTGCAGAATAAGGTGCAGCAGTTCCATGCCGCCAGCGCTGACCCTGCCGAAACTGCGGCTTACGCTCTGCGGTGCGTTGCGGGCGCGGTGTATGAGGCGACGGTTCAGGCGCTGGAAGCCTATCCGGGGCTGAGCGTGGTGTTTTCCGGGGGCGTTGCGTCCAATTCCATGCTCCGGGAGCTGACGGCAACCCTCCATCCCGTTTTTGCACAGCCGCAGTTTTCCACGGACAACGCCATGGGCGTCGCCGTGCTGACAAAACGACTGACGGAGGAATAACATGGCTCAGAACGTTCTGTCCATCACCCAGTTAACCGAATACATCCGCGGACGGCTGGACGACGACCCCTTTCTGGGGCAGGTGGCCGTCCGGGGCGAGATCAGCAATTATAAGGTCTACCCATCTGGGCACCACTATTTTACGCTGAAAGACGAAGGGGCGGCCTTGAAGTGCGTCATGTTCAAGGGCAATGCCATGCGTCTGCGCTTCCGGCCGGACAACGGCATGAAGGTCATTGCCATGGGCAAGGTCACGGTCTACCCCAGAGACGGGGCGTATCAGCTGTACTGCGCCGCCATGGCCATGGACGGCGTGGGCGACCTGTACGCCGCCTTTGAGCAGCTGAAGAAAAAGCTTGCGGCGCAGGGGTTATTTGACCCAGCCCACAAAAAGCCGCTGCCCAAATGCCCCGGCACCATCGGCATCGTCACCAGTTCCGCCGGTGCGGCGGTGCATGATATGCTCCGCATTCTCAGAAAGCGGTATCCGCTGACAAAGGTGCGGCTGCTGCCTGTGCGGGTGCAGGGCGCGGAAGCGCCGGGGGAGATCGCCGCGGCCATCCGGTATGCCAACCGCTACAGGCTGGCCGACCTGCTGATCGTGGGTCGGGGCGGCGGTTCCATTGAAGATTTGTGGGCGTTTAACGACGAACCGGTCGCCCATGCCATTTATGAATCGGAGATTCCCGTGATCTCCGCCGTGGGACACGAGCCGGATGTGACCATTTCCGACTACGTGGCCGATCTTCGTGCGGCGACGCCCTCCAACGCGGCAGAGCTTGCCGTGCCGGATCAGGACGCTTTGCGGCAGAATCTGGACGCCATGTCCAGCGCTATGGCGTCCGCCCTGAGCCGCCAGTTGAAGGCGGCGCGGCAGCATCTGAACGTGTTGTCCCAGTCTCCTGCGCTGCGAAGCCCCACGGGGTACATCGAGCAGCGGGAGAAGAGTCTGGAGCTGTTGAAAAACCGCCTGATCGCGGCGCAGAACCAGAGTATCACCCGGAAAAATCAACGCTACATTGCCGCCGTTTCCAAGCTGGACGCCATGAGTCCCCTGAAAGTGCTGACCCGGGGCTACTCCATGGCACAGACGGAAGCGGGGGAGGTACTCCGCTCCGTTCGGCAGGTGGAGCTGGGAGAGCGCATCAGCGTCCTGCTGAGCGATGGAAAACTGTCCGCAACCGTAATGGATAAAAAGGAGGAAGCGCGATGAATCCGCAGAACAAAACCTTTGAGGAGTCCATGGCACGTCTGGAGCAGATTGTCCGGGCAATGGAACGGGGAGACGTGGCTCTGGAGGAGTCCTTGAAGCTCTTTCAGGAGGGCACTGAGCTGGTGCGAAGCTGCCAGAAGCTGCTGGACGACGCCCAGCTTCAGGTGAAGAAGATCATGACCGCCCCGGATGGCAGCCCTGTAGAGGAGGACTTTCAGGATGAGCCTTGACGCTAGAAGCCGGGAATACCGGGAATATGTGGAAAGCTATCTGAAGGACTTCTATGCCCAGTTCCACGACGCGCCCCAGAAAGATCTCTACAAGGCCATGGAATACAGTCTGCTTGGGGGCGGCAAGCGTCTGCGGCCGATTTTTGCCTTTGAGTTCTGCCGCCTGTGCAGGCGGGACTGGAAGGACGCCGCGCCCTTCGCCGCCGCCGTGGAGATGATTCATACATACAGCCTGATCCATGACGATCTGCCCTGCATGGACAACGACGATTACCGCCGGGGACGGCTGACGAACCACAAGATTTTCGGCGAGGGAATGGCCGTTCTGGCGGGGGACGCCCTGCTGACGGACGCCTTCATGGTCGCGTCCAAGGCAAAACTGGCAAGGCCGGAGGACATGGCGACGGCCATCGGCCTGCTGGCGGAGTGCGCCGGTTCCCCCGGCATGGTGGGCGGACAGGTGCTGGACATCATGAGTCAGGAGCGGGAGCTGAGCGAGCAGGAGGTTCTGGACATTCAATCACGGAAGACCGGCGCGCTTATCAACGCTGCCTGCGCCTTGGGCGCGATTGCCGGCGGTGGGTCGGAGGAGCAGTTTGAGGCTGCCTGTCAGTTTGCGGCAGGGCTGGGGCTGGCGTTCCAGATCCGGGACGATATGCTGGACGTGATCGGCACCCAGTCGGAGCTGGGAAAAGCCACTGGCATGGATGGGGAGAAGAATACCTTCGTCCGCCTGTACGGCCTTGAAAAGTGCGAAGAACTGGTGAAGAAATACACGGATTATGCCATTTCCGCGCTGTCCGCGTTTGAAGATACGGAATACATCACCGCCCTAGCCCACAGTCTGACCACCCGGCGCGTGTAAAAACCATAGGATAAAGTTTGCCCCCGGCCATACGGCCGGGGGCAATTTTGTGCGTCATTCCAGCATTTCGGTGATCTCCGCCATCCGCTCAATGGGAAAGGGCGGGCTGCCGATGGGCTTCATGGCGATGGACATGAGCTTGACGGGATTATCGTCCGCCGCGACCCGGTTGGAGCTGAACGCGCCGCACCGGCGGCAGCGGTGAATGATCGCCCATTCGCCGTTTTTCCGAACCCACACCGCCACCGGCTCCATCAGTCCGCCGCAGTCCGATTCCCGGTCACCCGGCTCGATGTCCAGATGCACGGAACACAGGCAGTTGGGGCAATGGTTCCGATGGTCGCTCCCCGCGCCTGCCGGGACGACGGGATAGCCGCAGTTCCGGCAGGTGAAGCTTTCGTCACATGGGTGAGTTTTATAATAGCCTTTTTTGTACTGTTTTCTTTTGTTTTCCCGGTTCATTGGGGGTATTCCTCCTAAAAGTATTTGTTGAAAATTCTTTTGGGAGGTTCGCGGAATTGTGATTGCCAACCTCCCGGTCAGATCACAATATCCATTTGATTACGATTAAACAAACAATTACCTCATTATTTCATATTTTAGATGCGCATTTTGCGCGGGATATTGGATTACCGGATGTCCTCGTCGTCGAACTTGTCGCCGCACTCAGGGCAGAATTTGGGCGGATGCTTGGGGTCTTCCGGCTCCCAGCCGCACTTATCACAGCGGTACAGCGGCTCGGAAGCGGGCTTCTTCGCACCGCATTCGGAGCAGAACTTGCCCTTGTTGACCGCGCCGCAGGAGCAGACCCAGCCGTCGGCAGGCTTGGAAGCGCCGCACTCCACGCAGAATTTGCCCGTATTCACTGCGCCGCAGGAACATTTCCAAGTATTTGCACCGGCCGCGGGTGCAGCGGGGGCGGCAGGAGCGGGCGCGGCGGGCTGCTGCTGACCCATCTGGAACAGGGAAGCAGCGTTGAAACCACCGGCGGACTGCGCCATGTTCATGCCCATGAAGCCCATCATGGCGCCGTTTTTGTTTCCGGCGGCGGTCTTCATTGCCTCGGCCTGTGCCTGCACCATGTGCGCCGCCGCCATGTTGGTGTTACGGAAAACGGCGGACTTTTGCAGCTCCTTGATGGTGGCCTCGTCCTCGGCGGAGGCGGTCACGGAGTTGACGCCCACGGCGACGATGGCAAGACCTCTTGTCGCGCCCCACTTGCCGGACAGGACTTCGTTCATAGCCTGCGCCAGCTCCATGGTGTGGCCGGGCAGAGCGGAATACCGGATTCCCTGGGCGGAGATACGGGCAAACGCGGGCTGCAAAGCAGTGAGAAACTCGGATTTCAGCTGGCTGTCCAGCTGGTCGCGGGTGTAGTCCTGAGATACGTTGCCGCAGACGTTCTTGTAGAACAGCATGGGGTCGGCGATTTTGTAGGAATACTCACCGTTGCAGCGGATGGAAACGTCCATGTCGAGGCCGATGTTGTTATCCACGACCCGGAAGGGGATGGGGGCAGGGGTGCCGTACTTGTTGCCAACCAGCTCCTTCAGGTTGAAGAAGTACACCCGCTGATCCTTGGCGGTATCTCCGCCGAAGGCGAAGCGGCGCTTGAGGGTTTCCCAGCTGCCTTCCAGACCCTCCAGACCGCCCTGGAAAATGGTGGGTTCGCTGGAGGCATTCCAGGTGTATTCGCCGGCCTCGGCGGCGAACTCCACGATCTTGCCCTGCTCCACGATCATCATGCACTGCCCCTCGTTGACGGCGATGACAGAGCCGTTGGAAATGATGTTGTCAGAGCCTTTGGTGTTGCTGTTGCGGGAGGAGGTGCGCTTTTTGCCCTTGGTGACCAGAACGTTGGACGCCATGCTGTCACAGTAGAAATACTCTTTCCACTGATCGGCAAGGACGCCGCCTGCCGATCCCAATGCTGCTTTGATCAGACCCATAATGTTTTCTCCTTATGTAATAAAATATAGTGAATACTGACTTAGAATTTCCCGCCACCGCCGCCGTGGGTGCTTCCGCTGGAGGACGTATGGACGGAGCTGCCGCCACCGCCGGAGCTGCTGCTTTCCTGTTGGATGCGGGTTTTGGTGACGTTGCTGTACAGGAACAGATCCTGATTGGTGCGCAGGCGGTAGGAGCTGTCGTTCAAATAGCTGCCCGCGCTGCGCTGGGGGCGCTTGGTATTCATGCAGGCACGCATGATGAGGACGGTGATTCCGCCGACAACCGCGCCGATCACAATGGAAATCCAAATGCTTACGTGCCGGGGCTGCTCATAATAGACCACGTCTTCCTGATCGCCGTGGTAGTAATCGCCGGAGGTGGGTACGGTACCGTCGATGGGTGTACCATCATTGTAGGCGGAAAAATAGGTGGGCAGCGCGTCCAGGAATGCGTCGAAAGCGCCATAATAATCGCCGTTTTTCAGGTACGGAAGGGCGCTTTCGCCGACCTGCTGAATGCCGTAGTCCGTCAGGGCATAGATAGCGTTTCCCTTGGTGGAAATGTACCAGTCCCGTTCCTCCATGGACAGAAGGAATATCACGCCGTCATCTGCATAGCCGTTGTAATCGTAATAATCATCGGCGTAGTCCTGCGGCTGCTTCCCTTCCAGACTGTCCACTGTCAGGACAACCACGTCCATCCCGTATTTCTGGCGAAGTGCCAGCGCCTTTACTCCAAGTGAAGCTTCCTCCGAAGCAGACAGGAGGTCGGCATTATCAATAATATATTGCTCTGTCTGTCTCGCGCCGACGCTCAGGAACAGGGAGGGGAGAAGCAGCAGGCACAGGATCAGGCAAATCAGTTTGTGTTTCATACTGTCTCCCTCCTTAAAGCATCAGAAGCTGCACCAGCGACGCGAGCAATGCGACACCGGCGGTGATTCCGGCAAACCATGCGGCGGTCTTCTTGGGGCAGATGGGGAACGCGCCGGTCATTTTGCCGGTCTGGCCGTTCATGGCGAAGGTGTAGATTTTGTCCTTATACTTCGTGTTCAGAATCCACACGGGGAAGAATACGTAGCGCGCTTTGTTGTGCTTGATGTTCAGCTGCCGGGAGGTGGGAACCACCGAGGAATAGCCGGCAAAGGTGCTTTGCAGCCGGTCGTCCATGGCGGCGTCTACCCGCTGACGAACCCGCGGTTCGCCGTTTTCCGAGGGAACGTCGTACTTGTCGGCGAGATAACCGGTCAGATATGCCATGTCGAAGGAAGTAAGCTGTTTGTAATCAAACGGCTCAATGGACTCCATGAAAGCGTCCTCCATTTTGGTGGAGCCGTCCATGGGAATGCCCACGAAATCCGCCGCCGCGTCCCGCTTCAGCAGGAAATGGTCGGTTTTGGTATATTCATATTTGGAATCCGACCATGTATGTATCCGTGTGGCCTTGTAGCTGCCGCTGAAATCCGCGGCGCAGTCATACAGCCAGAAGGGAACGTACATTCCGGTGATCTTCTCCAGCCGCTGTTCCGAGGTAAAGCCTTTGGGAAGAAGGGGCTTGCCCTTGCAAAGGCTTAGAAACGCGGCCTTGGCGTCCTCCTTGCCGGTTTTGAAGGGGATGACGCCGTCGGGTTTCAGACCGCCGCTGAGACGGGTGGGCATGATGGTGGGGTTTTCGCAGTAGGGGCAGAAGGAAGCGGCAGTATTCTCGTCGCAGAGAATTTCTCCGCCGCAGGAGGGACATTGAAAAGCGCGAAGGGTGCTTTCCTCATCCTCGCTGAATTGCTCCGTCTGTTCCTGCTCCCACTGAAATTCCTCGGCGTCCTGCGGTTTCTGACTTTCGTTGAAGGCACGGACGGTGTCGATGTCAAAGGTGTTGCCGCAGTATTCGCAGGTCAGCTTCTGAGCGTCCGACCCAAAGTGCAGACCGGCGTTGCAGCATGGGCATTTGTATTCCAGGACGCGGGTTTGTTCCTCCATGGTTTTCTCCTCCAATCATTCTCTCAGATATTGTAGGGCGCAATCCACAAATACGGCCGCGCCTGTGGAAAGGACGCTCTCGTCGAACTTCACCTTCGGGTGGTGCTGGGGGTAAACATAGCCCTTGGACGGCTCGCCCGCCGCCAGCGCCAGCATCAGGGACGGGACTTCATGACTGACGTAGGCAAAATCCTCCGAACCGCCGCCCCGGGCAGGTTTGCCGCCGTTGAGTTCCGCCGTGGTAAACGCGTGGCTTGCGCCCAGCAGGCCTTTGAGATACCCCGTGACTTTTTCCGAAAGGTCTTTGTCGTTGACGAGGGTGGGGCATCCGCTGCCGAAGCTGACCTCGGCACTGGCGCGGAATGCTTCCGCAATGCTTTGCGCGATGGCGGTCATGCGCTCTTTCAGATAAGCGCGGGTTTTCTCATCATAGGTGCGGATGGTGCCGCCCATGGTCGCCGTGTCAGGGATAACGTTCCCGGCCTCTCCCGCGTGGAAGGTGCCGATGGTCAGGACTGCCTCGTCAGACGCGGACAGCTCCCGGGCGTGTATCTCCTGAAGGGCAATGAGTATATGTGCCGCCGCCGTCAGGGGGTCAATGCCGTTCTGGGGTGCGGAGCCGTGACAACCCTTGCCATGCACCCGGATGGTAAAATAGTCCGCCGCAGGGGCGCTGACGCCGGGGGCGGAGACCACCACCGTCCCGGCCGGAAGCGGCATTCCCGCCGCAACGTGAATCATCAGGGCTGCGTCGGGTCTGGGATTTTCCAGCACGCCGGAGGCAATCATGTCCCTGCTGCCCTCGAAAATTTCCTCTGCGGGCTGGAACATGAGCTTGACCATCCCGTCCAGTTCCGATTCGTGGGCTTTCAGGATTTTCGCCGCGCCCAGCAGCATGGCGGTGTGCATATCATGGCCGCAGGCGTGCATCCGTCCGTTTTTGCAGGCGAAATCCACGTCGGCTTCCTCGGCAATGGGCAGGGCGTCCATATCCGCCCGAAGCAGCAGAACTTTCCCGCCGGGCTTGCCGACGGTTGTAACAAGTCCCGCTTTTCCACACTCATGGACGGCATAACCCATCTCCGTAAGTGCAGATTTTACATAAGGCTTCGTTTCCGTCAGGTCAAATCCGGTTTCCGCGTGGGTGTGAAGCCACAGACGATGGGCTTTGATCTCCTCCTGAAGCGCTTTGGCTTCGCGTAAAATTTGTTCCTTCGTCATATAAATCAGCCCCTTTCATCTTTAGTATGCCTCGCTACAGAGAAAAGTCTTCGTTGTCGTACTTGGAAAAATCCACAGCCTTGGGCTTGGGCGGGATGCGCTTGCAGGGGTCATATTTGAATTTGCGGCACTGGTCGTCCACCGTTTTCAGTCCCTTTTTGGCGCACAGAATCTGCCCGCCGCCCAGACGGGCGCCGTTTGCGCAGTAGGCGCAGGAACGTTCTATTTTCTTGCGAAACAGCATGGCGGCATCCTCCCAACAATCGTTCTTGTATTATACACCAAATACTCCGGAAAAGCTACCCCTTTTTTGAAGCTTTATCACCAGCGCCCCGACGGACAGCACCCCGAAGGGAAGCCAGATGCCGTATGCTATCAGCGCGGCAAGGGCGAGAGAAAAAAGCGTTTGCAGCAGCTTCCCCAAAAAGTACGGCTTCATGGAAAGCCCTGCCGTGACGGACACGGTCTGCATGGTGACGCACAGGCCGCCGAAGGCCAGTATCCCCGAACAGATGCAGAACCGGGCGGAAACGTCCGTGACGGCCAGCAGCTCACAGCAGCCGTTGGAAAGCTCCAGAATCCCCGTGACCGCGACCTGTACTGCCGCTGGGAGAATCCAGAAAATCCACCGTTTCAGAAATGCCAGCAGAACCCGGAAAAGCACTACCCAGCCGCATACCGTTGCCATGACCGTAATCGCGGTGTTCAGAGCGGACGCTGGGGAGTGGGGACTTGTCTTCGTCAGCCTGACGGGGGCGGCGGGTTTCCCCGGAATCAGCAGCGCCGCAAACAACGCGCCCACGATGTGGATGCCCCACAGCGCCCACGCCATCCACCGGCGGGGGAACATGGCCGCCGCCATGCCGAACAGGAACGCAGGCCCCGCGTTGCTGCAAAAAGAAAGCAGCCGTTCCGCCTCCGGTTTTGTCAGCTGCCCGCTGCGGAATGCGGCGGCGACGTTCTGCGCCCCCACGGGATACCCGCCCAGAAACGCCGGAATCAGCAGGGATTCCGCCCCATCCGGCATTCCGAACAGCCGCCCCAAAGGCCGCAGAACCGCCAAAGAGCTGCCAAGCAGGGAGCTTGTCAGCAGAATGGACAGCACAAAAAAGGGAAACAGCGAGGGGATAACCATCCGCAGGCACAGCTCGATGCCCTGACGCGCCCCATCGATCGCCGTTCTTCCATCCAAAATCAGCGCCAGCATCCCAAAACTCACACAAATTCCTGTCCAGAAATTTCTCCGTTTCACCAGACCTCACCTCGGAAGAATCTATGCAAATCGGCCGCTGTCCATTCATATGCTTTTCCCAAGGGGGCTGGTTTCATGGGGAAGGGACGAATGATTTTGCAGCGGCTGGCGGATGGTGCTGACCTTTCCGCAGAGCCGCTGCCGGGGCAGCCCATTGTGGAGATCGCCGGCGACCGCCGGGTGCTGATCGAAAACCACTTCGGCGTCAAGGAATACAGCCGGGAGAAAATCGGAGTCAAGGTGAAATACGGTCTGGTCTGCGTCTGTGGCTGCAATCTGGAGCTGATCCGCATGACGAAGGAGCAGCTGATCATTTCCGGGAGAATTGACGCGGTAACGCTGATCCGGAGGGGGTAACATGGATATCTGGAAGTCTCTGGACGGGATGGTGGAGGCGGAGCTGACCAGTGCGGAACCGGGCGCGGCGCTGGAAGCAGCCAATGCCCGGGGCATCCCGCTTTATGACGTGATACAGGTCGGCGACCTGACCGCCCGGTTCCGGGTGCGCAGGCGGGATTACCGGACGCTGGAAGCCCTCAGCGAAAAGCGGGGAGAAACGCTGCGTCTGCGCCGCCGGATGGGCGCGTACTGGACGCTGAAACGGCTCCTGGCACGGCCTATGCTTCTGTGCGGGCTGGCGGTGTTTCTGGCAGCGGCAATTTTTCTGCCCACTCGAATCTTTTTCGTGCGGGTGGAGGGCAACGTGAACACGCCCACCCGGCTTATTCTGGACGCCGCGGGAGAAAGCGGCATCCGCTTCGGCGCTTCCCGGCGGGCGGTGCGAAGCGAAAAAATGAAGAACGTTCTGCTGTCGGCGCTTCCTCAGCTGCAATGGGCGGGGGTGAACACCTCCGGATGTGTGGCCACCGTTTCCGTGCGGGAGCGGACAGACCCGGAGGTGACGGAGCAGGATTCGGCGGTGAGCAGCATTGTGGCCTCCCGGGACGGCTTCATCGTCTCTGCCACGGTGACCCGGGGCAATTCTCTGTGCCGGGTGGGACAGTCGGTGAAGGCGGGGCAGGTTCTGATCTCCGGGTACACCGACTGCGGCATCTGCATTCAGGCGACGAGGGCGGAGGGGGAGATTTTCGCCCAGACAAGCCGTGATTTTGCCGCCGTGACTCCCGCTCAGTGGACGGTTCGGGGGGAGCAGACCGCTGTCAGGCGAAAATACAGCCTTATCATCGGAAAAAAACGTATAAATTTATGGAAAGACAGTGGAATTTTGCAGGGCAGTTGTGATAGAATGGATAGGCGATATGAACTGACCCTGCCGGGCGGCTTTCGTTTGCCGGTCACGCTGTGCGTGGAGGAATATGCTTTCTACGATGGGGAAATGATGACTCTGGAGCCGGACGCGGCGGAAGCGGCGCTTTCCAGATTCGCTCAGAGCGCCCTGACCCAGCAGATGGTGGCCGGGCGGATTTTAAGCCGGGAGGAATCGATCACGCAGTCGGAGGATAAGTACCTGCTGGAAGGGACATACGCCTGCGTGGAAATGATTGGCCGGGTCCGCAGAGAACAGATTGGAGATACAAATGGGAAAAGTGGTTGAACGAATCGTCAACGCCGAGCGGGTGGAAGACCTGATCACGGTGTTTGGCTCTTTTGACGAAAATATCAAGCGAATCGAGGAAGCCCTGAACGTCCGGGTGGTGAACCGGGGGACAGACCTCCGGGTCTCCGGGGACGAGGAAATGGCGGATAAGGCCGTGCGCACGCTGGAGGGGCTGCTGTCTCTGGCCGCCAAGGGCGAGACCATCGACGAGCAGCGGGTGCGTTACCTTATTACGCTGGTCAACGAGGGCAACGACGCCCAAGTGGCGCAGATGGCGAAGGATGTGGTGTGCATCACCGCCAAGGGAAAACCCATCAAGGCCAAGACCGTAGGTCAGCAGAACTACATGAAGGCCATCATGAAGAATACCATCACCATCGGCGTCGGCCCCGCGGGTACCGGCAAGACCTATCTGGCAGTCGCCGCCGCCGTGGCTGCCTTCCGGGAGCGCACGGTGAACCGCATTATCCTCACCCGCCCGGCGGTGGAAGCGGGGGAGCGGCTGGGCTTCCTGCCCGGCGACTTGCAGAACAAGGTAGACCCCTATCTGCGGCCGCTGTATGACGCGCTGTACGATATGCTGGGGGCGGAGACCTTCCAGAAGTATCAGGAGCGCGGCTCCATTGAGGTCGCGCCGCTGGCCTATATGCGCGGCCGCACGCTGGACGACAGCTTCATCATTCTGGACGAAGCCCAGAACACCACCCGAGAGCAGATGAAAATGTTCCTGACCCGTCTTGGCTTCGGCTCGAAAATCGTCATCACCGGCGACGTGACCCAGATTGACCTGCCAGACGACAAGGTTTCCGGCCTGAAGGATGCCGTGCGGGTGCTGGACGGGGTGAAGGACATCGCCATCTGCCGCCTGACCGCCGCGGACGTGGTGCGCCACGCCCTGGTGCAGGAGATCATCAGCGCCTACGAGCGCTCCGCTCAGAAAAAGGAAGTCAAAAAACCGACCCGTCAGATTCAGGGCCGTTACCATCAGAGGAAGAATTGACATGAGACATAAAATCAACATCGTATTTGAGCAGCTGAGCCTGCAAAAATTTGCCATCAAAAGCATCATCCGCACCTGCGTCAACGCGGTTCTGGACGCAGAGGGCATCAATGTCCCCTGCGAAATCAACGTCCTTGTGACGGATGACGCAGGCATTCAGGTGGTCAACCGGGAGAGCCGCCACATGGACAAGCCTACGGACGTGCTGAGCTTCCCCATGTTCCAGCTCATCGCCGGGGAACCGCCCACGGACTGGACGGACTTTCAGGATCCGGAGACCGGACTGGTGCCGCTGGGGGATATGTGCATTTCTCTGGAACGGGCAATTGCCCAGGCCAAAGAGTTCGGCCATTCCACCCGCCGGGAGGTGGGGTATCTCACCATCCACTCCATGCTCCATCTGCTGGGCTATGACCATCTGGACGAGGGCGAGGAAAAGAGGAAAATGCGCGGCAGGGAGGAAGCCATTGCCGCGTCCATCCCCAATATGAGCCGGGATTGAGGAGAATAGAAAATGAAAACAAAATCCGCTATGATCACCATTGCCGGACGCCCCAACGTGGGCAAGTCCACCCTGACCAATTATCTGGTGGGCGAGAAAATCGCCATCGTATCCAACAAGCCCCAGACCACCCGCAACCGCATCTGCGGCATCGTGACGAGGGGCGACACTCAGTTCGTGTTCGTGGATACTCCCGGCTACCACCGGGCAAGGACAAAGCTGGGGGATTACATGGTAAATGTTGCCCGGGAATCCATTTCCGACGTGGATTTGACCATCCTCGTGGTGGAGCCGATCGCGTCCATCGGGCCGCAGGAGGAAGGGCTGATCGACAAGATCAAGAGCAGCCATTGCCCTGCCATTCTTGCCATCAACAAAATCGACACCGTGGAAAAGGACGCCCTTCTGGAGGTCATTGCCGTCTATTCTCAGGCGGCGGCCTTTGACGCCATCATCCCCATTTCCGCCAAAACCGGCGACGGGGTGGAGGATCTGCTGGAAACCTGTGGCAAATACGCCGAGGAAAGCCCCTTCCTGTTCCCGGAGGACGTGACCACCGACCAGCCCGAGCGGCAGGTGATGGCGGAGATCATCCGGGAAAAGCTGCTGTGGTGCCTTGACCGGGAGGTTCCCCACGGAACCGCCGTGGAGATCACGAAATTCTCCGAGCGGGACAGCGGCATCATCGACATTGACGCCACCATTTACTGCGAAAAGGCCAGCCACAAGGGCATCATCATCGGCAAAAACGGCGCCATGCTGAAAAAGATATCCTCCATGGCGCGGGCTGACTGCGAAAAATTCATGGGAACGAAGGTTTTCCTGACCACTTGGGTCAAGGTGAAGGAAAACTGGCGGGACAGTGATTTTCTGGTGCGCAATTTCGGCTACAGCGAATAGAAATATCTGAGAACTGGCGAAATGACCAACGGCGAGGGATTTTTGCAATGTGCAAGCCATTTTCCCGCAGGAATACTGGATGTATTTCAAGGGGAAATGGTGCAGCACAGGGCAAAAAGAGCCGCTGCTTGGGCGTTTTGACAGTTCTTAGATAGGCTCTAATTTCCAGTGGTATTTTCCTGAAGTATGGCAAACCCTACTTTCAGGAGGGATGTCTATGAACGCTACGGATTACTGGCAGCTGTTTTTGGAGACCGGCGCACCGGAAATGTATCTCATGTACTGCAAGCACAAATCGGAGGAAACCCATGTATTTGACGATTCAGGGCATCGTCCTGAGAGTTACGGACTACAATGACAAGGACGCCTTGCTGACCATGCTGACCCGCCGCCATGGCAGACTGACCGTGAAGGCGCGGGGACTGCGGCGGAAAAACAGTCCGCTGATCGCCCCGTGCCAGCTGCTTGCCTACGGGGAATTCACGCTGTTTGAATACCGGGGACAGTACACCATCAACGAAGCCCAGTCCATCGAGCTGTTTACGCCCCTGCGCCGGGATTTGACCAAGCTGTCTCTGGGTACGTATTTTGCTCAGGTTTCGGAGGTCCTTTCTCAGGAGGATATGCCGAACCCGGAGTTGCAATCGCTGCTGCTCAACTGCCTGTACGCCCTTTCCAGGCTCGACCTTCCGGAAAGTCAGGTCAAGGCCGTGTTCGAGCTGCGCGCCGCCTGCCTGTCCGGCTATACCCCCGACCTCACCGGCTGCCATGTCTGCGGCAGCCAGACGCCGGAGCGGTTCGACCTGTCGGCGGGTATGCTGGAATGCCGGAATTGCCGAAGCCCTGAGTCGAACGGCATCCGGATGCCGGTGCCGCCATCCGTGCTGGAAGCCATGCGTTACATCTGCTATTGCGACAGCAAGAAGCTGTTTTCCTTTCAGGCGGGGGAGGATACCTTACAGCAGCTTTCCGAGGTGACGGAGGCGTACCTCGCCACCCAGCTGGAACGGGGCTTTTCCACACTGGATTTCTACAAATCGTTACTTATATAGGAGAAAACCATGTCAGAATTATACGAAAAATCTCTGCGAAAACTGGAACTCGATCAGGTTTTGCAGCTTCTTGCCGAATGTGCCGGCAGCGAGGGCGGCAAGGAAGCCTGCCTGTCGCTGCAGCCTTCTTCGGACTTGGAGGAAGTGGAGCTGATGCTGAATCAGACCACTGCGGCCTCCGACCTGTGTACCCGGAAGGGCAACCCCGTTTTCGGGGACGTGACCGACTGTTCCGCGTCTCTGGAGCGGGCAGACCGGGGCGGCAGCTTGCAGCCTGTGGAGCTGCTGCGTATTGCGGGCATTCTCCGCTGCGCCCGGAATATCAAGGGCTACGTCGCCGAGGATGACAAGGCGACGGTGCTGGACACCCTGTTTCAGGCGCTCAGCCCTAACAAATATTTAGAGGACAAAATTTTCGGCGCGATTCTTTCTGAGGAAGAAATCGCGGACAACGCCTCCCCGGAGCTGTCCGACATCCGCCGCCATATGCGAATTCAGGCAGGGAAGATCCGGGACAGCCTGCAAAAAGTCATTTCCTCCCCGGCCTATTCCAAATTCCTGCGGGAGCCGATCATCACCATCCGTCAGGGGCGGTACGTGGTTCCTGTGAAAAGCGAGTGCAAAAACGACGTGCCCGGACTGGTGCATGACGTGTCCGCCACGGGTTCTACATACTTTGTGGAGCCGATGTCCGCCGTCAACGCCAACAACGCCCTGCGGGAGCTGGAATTAAAGGAAAAGAAGGAAATCGAACGGATTCTGGCGGAGCTGTCCAGCGAGGCCGCTGGCTACCGGGAAGCCATTGACTTAGATTACCGGATGCTGGTGCAGCTGGACGTGATCTTCGCCAAGGCAAAGCTTGCCTACCGGATGCGCGCATGGGCGCCCATCATGAACGATCAGGGCAGGGTGGAGCTGCGTAACGCGCGGCATCCGCTCATCGACCCCAAAACCGTGGTGCCGATCTCTCTGCGGCTGGGTACGGATTTCGATACCATGATCATCACAGGCCCCAACACCGGCGGCAAAACCGTCACGTTGAAAACCGTCGGCCTGTTGACGCTGATGGCGGAGTGCGGCCTGCATGTCCCCGCCGGGGACGGAAGCGTGCTGTCCACCTTCGACGCCATTCTCGCCGACATCGGCGACGAGCAGTCCATCGCCCAGAGCCTGTCCACCTTTTCCAGCCACATGCGCACCATTGTGGACGTGGTCGCCCAGTGCGACGACCGGACGCTGGTGCTGTTCGACGAGTTGGGCGCGGGCACCGACCCGGCGGAGGGCGCGGCGCTGGCTACCGCCATCATCGAATTCTGTCGGAAGCTGGGCAGCCGGGTGGTTGCGACGACCCATTACGCCGAATTGAAGCTCTACGCCATGCGCACGAAGGGCGTCATCAACGCCTCCTGCGAGTTCGACGTGGAGACCCTTCGACCCACCTACAAGCTGCTCATCGGCATTCCCGGCAAGTCCAATGCCTTTGCCATTTCCCGGAAGCTGGGGCTTTCGGAGGAAATTCTGAAGGAAGCCGACGATCTGGTGGACAAGTCCGACAAGGACTTTGAGGACGTGCTGTCCCAGCTGGAGCAGCAGCGCCAGCAGATGGAGTTTGCCCGTCAGGAAGCCGAGCGCCTGAAGCAGGAGACGGCAAAGATCAAGCAGCAGAACGAGGAATATCAGGAGCAGCTCCGCAAAGAAAAGGAAAAGGCCGTGGAGTCCGCCCGCCGGGAAGCCCAGCACATCATCGACGAAGCCCGTGCCGCCGCAAACATTGCTTCCGAGGAACTGAAAGCCATGCGCAAGCAGCTGGCCGACAGCGCCGACGTCAGCGGCATCAATCAACGTCAGGCCGAACTGCGCCGGAACCTCAACGAGGTGGAGGACAAGCTCCGCGCCTCCCAGCCCAAGAAGGAGCGCCCCAAGCCCACCCGCGGCATTCTGGTGGGGGATACCGTGGAGCTCCTGAAACTGGGGACCAAGGCCAGCGTCCTTGCCATCAACAAGGATGGCACCTACCAGCTCCAGGCGGGCATCCTGAAGCTCACCGCGAAGCCCGATGAAATTTACCTTCTGGAAAACGAAAACCCCTACAAGGCCAAGGGCGGCCATCCTGCCCACTCCGGCCGGGAAATGAAAATGACCGCCATGCCGACAGAGGTCGATCTGCGGGGCATGGACACGGTGGAGGCCATCTGCGTTCTGGAACGGTATCTGGACGAAGCCATGCGGGCAAACCTGAGTACCGTCCGCATCATCCACGGCAAGGGAACCGGCGCACTGCGTGCCGCCGTCCAGCAGTCCTTGAAAAAGAATAAGTTCATTAAGAGCTTCCGTCTGGGCGTCTACGGCGAGGGCGAGGACGGCGTGACCATAGCAGAATTCCGTTAAATCGGGAATGAAAAACACTTTTCTCAATACGAGGAGGCGGCTTTCTTTCGATTTTCTTAAGGTATTGTGAAAAAAGAACGAAAAACAGTTGACATTTTCGGTAAAAATAGCTATCATATATTCAGACCCGTTGTATCCGCGTGGGTATGGTGAAAAGGAGTGTATGGAAATGTTCAATAAAGAAGTGGTGGTTCGTTGTGAATCCGGCCTGCATAACCGACAGGCGACCTACTTCGTACAGAAGGCCAACGAATTTGAAAGCAGCATCTGGCTGGAATCCGGCAGCCGCAGGATGAACGCCAAAAGCTTGCTGGGTATCATGTCTCTGGGTGTCGTGACCGGTACTACCGTGACCCTGAGCGCTTCCGGTCCTGACGCCGAAGCCGCCGTCAACGCGCTGGATGAACTGCTCCAGAGGGACGTGTATTAAGACATTTACTTACTTAACCGCCTCAATGCCCCAAATGCATTGGGGCGGTACTTTTTTGACGCTCGTGAGGGGAAGACAATGACCTTTGATGAACTGAAAGAAAAAGCCCTGTCCTTGCCCTACGCCCCCGGCGTGTACATCATGCGGGACAAGACGGACAAGGTCATTTACGTGGGCAAGGCGAAGAAGCTGAAAAACCGGGTCAGCCAGTATTTTCAGGACACGGCGTCCCACACCCCCAAGACCCGGCTGATGGTGAGCAAAATCCACCATTTTGACGTCATTGTCGCTGCTTCCGAATTTGAAGCGCTGGTGCTGGAATGCTCCCTCATCAAGCGCTACATGCCGAAATACAACATCCTTCTGAAAGACGACAAGGGCTACCCCTACCTAAGGCTTAACATGAAGGACATTTACCCGGTCATCACCATGGTCAGCAAACCGGCGGACGACGGCGCGGACTATTACGGCCCCTACGGCGGCAGAGCCGTGACACACGATGTGATGGAGGCCATCCGGCTGACCCTCAAGCTGCCCGGCTGCCACAAGCAGTTTCCCAGGGACATCGGCAAGGAGCGCCCCTGCCTGAACTACCACATGAATCAGTGCGCCGGGTGGTGCCAGGAGAACAAAAGCTGCACCGAGTACCGGGAGACCATGCTGCAGGCGCGGGAGCTATTGAAGGGAAATTACAAGGCGGTGGCCGAACAGCTTCGCGGGCAGATGCTCGCCGCCGCGGACAATCTGGAATTTGAGCTGGCGGCCAGCCTCCGCGATCGCCTGAACGCGGTGGAGAACCTGGGGCAGAAGCAGCTTGTAACGGCCGGTACGCTCGCGGACACCGACGTGGTCGGCTACGGGGAGACCGAAGCCAAGGCGTGCTTTGCCGTGCTGCATTTTTCCGGCGGCAATCTGCTGGACAAGGACTACGAAGTGTTTTCCAGACCCGACGACAAGCTGGAAGCCGTTTCCAGCCTGCTCAAGCAGTTCTATCTCAGCCGCGGCATCGCCCCCAAGCGGGTTCTGCTGCCCTTTGAGATCGACGACGGCGAGCTGTTCGCCGAGCTGCTGGAACAGCAATACGGGCGGCGGCCGAAGCTCCACGTCCCCCAGCGGGGCGACAATCTGCGTCTGGTGGAGCTGGCCTGCAAAAATGCCTTTGAGGAAGCTGAGCGTGTCACCGGCAGGGAAGAGCGGGTCAGCGCGACGCTGACGCTTCTTGGAAAAATGCTGGCCATTCCCGTCCCGAAACGGATGGAATCCTTTGATATTTCCAACATTTCCGGCACGGACATCGTTGCCAGCATGGTGGTATTTCAGGAGGGAAAGCCGAAGAAAAGCGACTACAAGCGCTTCAAGGTGGAGGGGCTGACCGATCAGGACGACTACGCCTCCATGCGTCAGGTCGTGACCCGGCGGTTTGTCCACTATAAGGCGGGGGACAAGGGCTTTGACGAAGCCCCCGACCTGCTGCTCATCGACGGCGGCGTGACCCACGCGAAGGTGGCCGTGGCTGCACTTCAGGAGCTGAACCTGTCCTTCCCGGTGTTCGGCATGGTGAAGGACGACCGGCACCGCACCCGTGCGCTGGTGACGCCGGAGGGGGAGGAGATCCGCATTGACAACAATCAGGCGATTTTCTCCCTCATCGGTCAGATTCAGGAGGAGACCCACCGCTTCGCCATCACCTACCATCGCCAGCTCAGGAGCAAGCGTCTGCGGTATTCCGAACTGGACGGCATTCCCGGCATCGGGGCAAAGCGGAAGCAGGAGCTGCTGCGGCAGTTCAAATCCCTCTCCGCCATCGGACAGGCGACCCTCCCGGAGCTGGAACGCCTGCTCCCCAAAGACGCCGCCGCCGCGGTGTATCATCATTTTCATGACGGGAACGCGCAGGAGTAACGATTATGGAGCATAGGCGTTATGGGAAATTACGTTTAGGGGATTATAAATTTACACTGGCAGGTATTGGCGGCATGGTTCTGCTTGCAGTTGCGTGCTTTGTCCTTGACTGCGGTTTGTGCTATTCCGTTTATCTTATCAGCTTCGCTGCTGTATGGGTCGCGCTGATCGTGTGGCCATATCTGGAACGTTTTACAGTTGAAGACCATTTGATTGTGTCGCGCCGGTTTCGTCATGTGTCTGAAATCGTTCTTCCTCCTGACAGCGTGCTGGTTTTTACGCAGGCAGACATCCGCGACACATTCAGCGTACAGTCGTATTTTCTGAAAGGGAAGTATGCTGTTTCGATTCTTTCCGGCATTTCACTGGAGAATATCCTGCAAACGCTTCATGCCAATCGTGCGAGGAAATACACAAATGCCTCGATTGAAAATTCCTTTTCCTACCATTTCCTGTATAGTTTTGTATATGAGCAGGACACATTTGCACAAATTGTGAAACAGGGTGTGTCAAGAGTTGTAATTCCGGAATCGTTGACCGACCAGTTTGACATTAAAACTTTGAAATGTGACGTGGATGTATTGATTGACCTTGATTATTGACGAAATGGGGGGCGGCAAAACAATGGGAGCTTGGGGAACATCGCTGTATGCCAACGACGTTGCCTGCGACATTCGCGGAGATTATGTTGAGAAGCTGAGAAGCGGTAAATCCAATTCTGACGCGACCCGGGAGCTGATGACCCAGTGGGCGGACAGTCTGGCGGATTCGGAAGAAGCCCCACTGTTTTGGTTCGCCTTGGCGGACACGCAATGGAACTATGGCAGATTATTGCCGGAAGTCAAAGAAAAGGCGCTCTGCTGTTTGTCACAGGACACGGAAATGGAGCGATGGCGCGAATCCGAGGAACGGCAGGCTTCTGCATGGGCAAAAACGCTGCAAGCGCTGGGAGACAAATTGAATTCTCCCCAGCCGGCGCCCAAAAAACTTCGTCAGTATCGGACATACAAATGCACATGGAATCTGGGGGATACCTTTGCGTATCAACTGACCAGCGATTACAGCAGAACCATGGGATACGAAGGCAAATATGCGGCATTTCGCAAGGTGTCGGAAGATGTATGGTATCCAAAGCACATCGTTCCGGTGGTTCAAATCTACCTGTGGCTGAGTGAGACCCCGCCGACTTTAGAGGATTTGAAAGAAGCGCCTGTCCTTCCTGCCTTCAAAAAACCGCAGAATATCCATGGAGAGGAAATTGAAGCGCTTGAGAAAAATGTCAAGCTGATTTGTGAGTCCCAAAAAAGTATCCCCAAAGACAATCTGATTTTCCTAGGGAATATTGGGGGCGGCGATCTGACACCTTTCCGGGGATACGAATATTGGACAGGCTACCCGGCCGTTGGTTGGGAATCCAGCAAATATAACCACAAAATCGAACACTATATTATAGACATGTATCAGGCATGGACAGAGTCACCGCATTTATAAAAAAGACACAAAAAGGGGGAATACTATGCGTGTCATCACAGGAAAAGCCCGCGGGGTTCAGCTGAAAACCCCTGACGGTATGCTGACCCGTCCTACCACCGACCGGGTGAAGGAAGCGCTGTTCAGCGTCATCCAATTTGACATTCCGGGGGCAAGGGTGCTTGACCTGTTCGGCGGCACCGGACAGCTGGGCATCGAAGCGCTGAGCCGGGGCGCGAAAAGCGCCGTGTTCGTGGACGCCCGAGAGGACGCCTGCAAGCTCATCCGGGAAAACCTGAAACGCACCCGGCTTCAGGAGGACGCACGGGTCGTCCGCAGCGATTATCTGGATTATCTTTCCAGATGCCGGGAACAATATGATATTATCTTCCTTGACCCGCCTTACGCGGAAGTTTTTTTGGAAAATTCCTTAAATCGCATCACCGAAATTGACATTTTGCATTCAGGTGGTATAATAGTAGCAGAGCGCCCGCTGGGGAAGGAATTGCCTTGGGACTACCCGGGCTACACCCGGTCGCGGGATTATCAGTATGGAAAGATTCTGCTGACGTTTTATCGGAAAGACGGCGGCAGTCAGGAAACAATATGAAGGTTGCGATTTATCCGGGCAGCTTTGACCCGGTCACCAGCGGTCATCTGAATATCATTCGCCGTGGCGCGAATATTTTTGATAAACTCATCGTGTGTGTCATGGTCAACGCGGGGAAAAATCCCATGTTCACGCTGGAGGAACGGGTGGAGCTGATCCGCCGGGTCACCAGCGACCTGCCCAATGTGGAGGTGGACTGTTCCGCCGAGCTGCTTGCGGACTATGCCCGACGCCGGGGGAGCTGCGTCATCCTCAAGGGACTGCGCGCCGGATCCGACTTTGAGAACGAATTCCAGATGGCGCTGATCAACCGCAAGATCAACCCGGAGCTTGACACCATGTTCCTGACGGCTTCCAGCGAGTATATGTTCCTCAGCTCCAGTCTGGTGAAGGAGCTGGCCAGCTATGGCGCGGATCTTTCGGATTTCCTGCCCGCAGAGATCATTCCGGACTTTCAGAGGCGAATTGAGCAACGAAGACTATCCCTTCAAGGAGGAAAATGAACATGAGCGATCGTAATAGCGAAGATATCATTGGCGCATTGTACGACATGGTGCAGGATGCCCGGTCCATGCCTCTGGCAGCCGACAAGTGCATTCTGGAACGGGACAAGGTTCTGGATATGCTGGATGAGATCATCGCCCAGCTGCCTGCCGAGCTGAAGCAGTCGAGAACCATTGTGGAATCCCGCAATGAGCTGATCTCCCAGGCACGCCGGGAGGCGGAGAACATCGTGCGTCAGGCGCAGGAGCAGTCGAAGCAGATGGTCACCAAGGAGGCCATCTATGTCGAGGCCAAGAAGCGCAGTGAGGAGCTGGTTGGTCAGACTCAGGCGAAGATCGAGCAGCTGCGCAAGGCCGGAAACGCCTATATGGACGATTCCCTGCGTCAGACGGAGGAGGTTGTCTCCAAGGCACTGGCGGAGATTCGGGAGACGCGGATGAAGTTCCGCACCGTCACCGAAGCGCAGCAGCAGCGCAAGACCCCCAATGTGGACGTAGAAGTGTAAGGCATCTTTAATTGAAAACTGCACCGGGATGGGCGTTGCCCGTCCCGGTTTTTCGTTTCCCCGGCATTTTGGCGAGCCGGGGAAACGCTTGTCCGGGCGGTTCAGCTCTGATTGGTGACAGCAAACGGACAGGTTCTTTTTCTCTCCGGAAGCGAATATGCTTGAGCGAAAGGGGAGAGGGGAATGGTTGCAAACAAGAAGATCACGGGCCGGGCGACATCCTTGCCTGCCGGACTGGCCATCGGAGCGGTGTGCAGTCTTGCCGCGACGCTGGTTCTGACGGCGATACTGGCGAAGCTGGTGGAAGCGGAAACGCTGCCGGTGGAGAAGATCGGCTATGGCATTATGGTGCTGCTGATTGTATCGTCTTTTGCCGGGGCTATGATTTCCTTCGGTCGAATCAAACGGCAGCGGATGCTGGTGTGCATCGTGTCGGGGGTGATCTACTTCGCCATACTCATGTCCATCACGGCACTGTTCTTCGGTGGGCAGTACAGCGCCGTAGGGACGACCGCGCTGCTGGTTCTGGCGGGCAGCGGAGCCGCCGCACTGCTGGGACTGCGGCAGGGCAGGGGAGCAAAACGTACAAAAATCAAGGTGCCCCATCGTTAATCTGTACAAATGGTAATGGTGGGTAAATAAAATTTACCCACCATAGGTAGAATGCAGGAAAAATTGCAGAATCAATATTTAGTGCGTAATTCTTAAGTTTCCCGCAATATGTTGTCAAATAGTTGAAAATGGTAAAGAAAAATAACAGTCTGGTTTACGTGGTTTACATAAAAATGTTAACATAAATCTTGTCATAATCCACAAAAATTCCTGATTTTGCTAAAAACAGCTTGAATTTTTGTAAATTCTGGAGTATAGTATGAGTGTATTTAATAAAGGTTCAGTTATACCTGTGCCATGTACACCTCTGCTGATTCCATACCAAAGGAGGTAACCCGTCTCATGGCACAGCTTTTCCATCGGAATATGCCCGCCTGGTGGCGCAAGTACTGCTTCTTGTTTCTTGCATTCTGCTGGATAGCCGGACTTCTGTCCGGCGCTTCTGCCTGTCTCGCGGCAGGGGATTCCCTGAATTCTCTGATGCGCGGCGCCGCAGCGCGGCCCGTGTCGATCGTATCCCTGTTGGGCGTGACCATGTTTCCTTTCCTACTTTCCGCTTTGGCGGTTTATATTTCCGAGCCGTGGCTGCTTCTGATCGTGAGCTTTGGGGATGCGTTCGTGCTTTCCTTTGTCTCTCTCGGCGTGGTGCAGTGCAGCGGCTCCGCCGGATGGCTTGTCCGGTGGCTTCTCGTTTTCAGTGCCAGCCTTGCTTCGCCGCTTATGTACCTGTACTGGCTGCGGCACCTGACGGGGCGCAGGCGCTTTGACGGCCTTGAGGCCGCCTGCGTGCTCTGCTTATGCGCACTGATCGGAAGCGTTGATTTTCGCTTGGTTTCGCCGCTTCTGGCGAGATTGATACACGGGTAGAAAGGACATATTGGTACGCGCATTCATGCTGGACTTGATTCATGCTTATGAAACTTACCTGACGAAGGTAAAGCAGGCATCCGCCAACACGGTCTGCTCCTACATGCGGGACATTCGGCAGTTCACCGAGTGGCTGCAGGAAAGCGAGCATACGGACATTCTGGATGCCACCCAACTGAATATCAGTGACTACCTGAGTCATCAGCGCGTGGAAGGAAAGTCGGGTGCTACGATTTCCCGGACGCTGGCAAGTCTGAAAAATTTCTATGCCTATGTCATTTCCACCGGCTTTCTGGAAGAATCCCCCGTCAGCGGGGAGATTCACGTGGACAGAGGAGAGAAGAAACTGCCACAGATCCTCACAGGCAAGGAAGTGGAGCTTCTGCTGGCGCAGCCCTCTGGCGTGGATGCCAAGGGACTGCGGGACAAGGCCATGCTGGAAGTCATGTACGCCACCGGCATCCGTGTCACGGAGCTGATCGACCTGAACGTGGAGGACGTCAATCTGGAGCTGGGCATTCTCAAGTGTACCAGCGCCAAGAAATCACGCGTCATTCCGCTGTATCCCGCCGCCCTCCGGGCGCTGAGCGTGTACTTAAAGGAAGTCCGGCTGCTCATGGTGGACGACCCCAGAGAGCAGGCGCTGTTCGTCAACGTGGGCGGCGCGCGGATGAGCCGTCAGGGCTTCTGGAAAATCCTCAAGAGCTATCAGGAGAAGGCGGGCATCGAGAAGGACATTACGCCCCACACCCTGCGGCACAGCTTCGCGGTGCATCTGCTGGAAAACGGCGCCGACCTCGGCTCTTTGCAGGAGCTGATGGGTCACAGCGATATTTCCTCTACTCAGATGTATACCCACATGGTCAATCAGAAGCTGAGATCCGTCTACGAAAAGTGCCATCCCAAAGCGTAAAAGGCCAGCCGAAGCGGCTGGCCTTCAGACTGTTTCCAATGGATAACGGCCTGATACTAGTTTTCGATAAAACGGTTAAAAACCGTTTTATACGAGTTTTTAATAAAACGCTTAAAAGCATTTTATTAGGCCGCAGGATTGCGGCCAGCGGCCACTGCTGCTAGAAAACGAAGTCAATACATTTCTTACCGCCGCCCAGGCGGTCTGCCGTGAAACGGCAGAATAAAATGATGAAATCATTTTATTAAGAAATAGTATTATTCGGCTGCTGCTTCAGCAGCCAGCGGCGTAGCCGCAAAAAACGTAAGTCCATGCATTTCTCGCTGCCACCGGCGGCCTGCGAAGAACTCGCAGGATAAAATGGTGTTAACCATTTTATCGAGAAATAGTATGAAATCGGAATTCACGGAGAGAAATGATGGAGAAGATATGGAGACCGGAATGAAAACACTGACGCCTGATCTTGCGGAAAGGAAACGGATTCTAAAAGATATCTGCCGAAATCACCCGCAATGGAAGATACGGATCGCTCTCGCTACCGTACTGTTCATCGCTGCAGTCGGAGTCTTAGGCGGGACCATAGGCCTGCTGATTAGGCATCCTACTTCGGTGGATGGAATCATGGCTTTTATTGGAAGCGCCATATGCATTGCGTGTGTGCCTTTTTTCTGCGGATTGTCCGTCAAGAATACGGCAAAATATCGGTGTGCGTTTCCGTATACCAGCTATGCAAACGCATCATTGCTACTGGGCGAAGATACCTTGGAGTATGCTTTTTGGAGGGTAGGCCCCCAGGAGCCAGCGGCCTACAGCAGCAAACGTGCGGTTTATAGAGAGGAAGATAAATTCGTTTATAGAATCCGTAAAACCGATATCCATTCCATTGATGTCAAGGGAGATATCTGTAGAATCGAAGGAAGCGGAATCGTTCAGATGCCGGAATGGGCAGAAGAAGATGCAACGGTAAAAAGAGAAAGCAAGACGTTTTCTTTTATAATGGCGTTTGAGCAGCGAAATGCAGAGCAAATCCTTGCAGAATGGATGAAGTAAAATGGCCAGCCGTTCCGGCTGGCCTTGTTTCTTGTTGACAATCCATGATATAGTAGTAGGCGAAAGGTCGTGATTCCTATGAAAAAGAAGAAATGGCTGCTTCTGCTCATTCCGGCGGTTCTGCTTCTGGCGGCGGCGCTGGTTTGGTTTCTGTATCTGTCGCCAAGAATGACGCTGTCAAATGCCGCCGATGGCGCTCTGTCCAAGTTGGAACAGCGGCTGGCGGAAAGCCCCGTCCCGATTCTTGCCAAGGGGTATGATGAAAGCGGGAGGAACACAACGTCTTTGGCACTGACCGTTTCAGACGGCGTTCAGTACGATATGCAGGTTCAAACCAACCTGACCTCCAATCAGATCCTCGCCGATGGTACGATCCGGATAGACGGAAAGGCGCTGAATCTGTCGGCCTATCTGGACAAAGAGTTCGCCGCCATCACCTCCGAAGATCTCTTCAAGGGCGGCTATTACGGCATCACCTACGACACGTTTTCCTCAGACGTCCGCTCGTTTCCGCTGCTTTCCCGGCTGATTCCCAGTGCGACCCTCAGCAAGCTGGATTCCTCCGTGGAGAAGCTGCAGGTGTATATGAACCGTACCCGGCAGGTTCCCCAGCTCCCGGACGTGCAGCAGGAGGACATCCACAAGCTGATATTGGGTTTGCTGGTGCTGAAAAGTGACGTCCACAAGGAGACGCTGACGGTGGACGGTCAGAGCCTGGAATGCCTTCGCTTTGACTACAGCGCCACCGGCGAACAGGCGGGGACGCTTCTCGGATATCTGATGGACACCGGCGGACTTTCTCAGGGGGACATTAACGCTTCGTTCTATCTCTATGGCAAGACGTTGGTCGCCGTCCGCTGTGACGGCAGGGCAGGGGAGAACCGGGCAGCCCTCAGACTGGATTTGGGGCTGGACGCGGCGCAGGGCGATGTGTCCATTGCGGTCGAAAAGTTGGAAAACGGGGAAAAGTCTGCGTTTTCCTATAAGATCGGCGCACGGGGAGCAGACGGTGCGCACACCGAAACCGCCACATTCGGCACTCAGTCTATTTCCTGCGACTGGCAGCCGAAGACCGGGGACATGGTGCTGACGCTTCCGGGGAAATCGCCCATTTCCCTGAATCTTTCTCAGGCGCAGGACGGTTTCCAAATCCAGACAAAGGATTTTGCGGCCCTGATCGGCATTAACAGCCAGAAGGGCTTCGACAGCACCATGACCGTCCGCAAAGGTTCTGCCATCACCACGCCGAAGTACAAGAATCTGGACGAATGGTCGCTGGACGACCTGCTGGTTCTGCTGGGCAGCATCGGCGGCCTGCTCGGATTCAAATAATCGCCACGAAAAATCCGCACCCCATCAAAAACGGGGTGCGGATTTATGTATTGTGTCAGAGCTTAAATTCCGGTCATGGCCGCCAGAACATCCACTTCCATCTTCTGGATGCTCTTCTTCATAGCCAAGCCCTCGCTGATATCCACATCGGTAAAATCGCCCATGTGGGTGCAGACGATGCGGTTGGTCTTGCCCTGAAGCAGCAGCTCTACGGCCAGATAGCCCATCTTGGTGGCGTTGACGCGGTCGCGTCCGGTGGGGGAGCCGCCGCGCTGAATGTGACCCAGAACGGTCACGCGGGGGTCGAGGTCGATGGCGTCCTTGATCTTCGCCGCAATGTCGGCGGCAGAGCCAGCACCCTCGGCAACGACGATCATGTAATGGGTGAAGCCGTTGAACCGCGCCTGACGGATCTTCTCGATCACGTCCCGCTCGAAATCGATAGGCTCCTCGGGAACCAGAACAGCAGTTGCGCCCACGGCCAGACCGACGTACATGGCCAGATATCCGGCGTTGCGGCCCATGACCTCCACGACGGAGCAGCGCTCGTGGGACTGCATGGTGTCCCGCAGCTTATCGATGCACTCAATGGCGGTGTTGGCGGCGGTATCGAAGCCAATGCAGTAGTTGGTGCAGGAGATATCGTTGTCGATCGTGCCGGGAATGCCGATGACGTTGATGCCGTACTTGCTCAGCGCCTGCGCGCCCCGGAAGGTGCCGTCGCCGCCGATGGCAATGATGCTGTCCAGTCCCAGGAACTTGCAGGTAGAGACCGCCCGGCGCTGGCCTTCCTCGGTCATAAATTCCTGACTGCGGGCAGTATACAAAATGGTGCCGCCCCGGTTGATCGTATGGGAAACGCTCTTTTCATCCAGGCGAACGATATCGCCGGTGATCAGGCCATTCCAGCCCCGGCGGATACCGTAGCATTCCAATCCACGATACAGCGCAGTACGGACGACCGCACGGACACAAGGGTTCATACCAGGCGCGTCTCCGCCGGAAGTCAGCACACCGATTCTCTTTACGCTCATAATGATTCCTCCTGATTGGATTAATACATGACCATATTTTACAGAGATTTTCGAAAAAAGTAAAGAGACATTTTTGTAAATTTTCTGGATTGGAAGGACATGCAGGACGCGGAGTGAGCCGGGATGCGCGTTGTTATTCCGAATGTTGACAATTCCTTATTTTTATCGTATAATGAAAAATATCAAAGCCGGAAGGGGAGAGGGCGGAAGTGGGACTGACGGGAGAAGAGGCCAAGGTATTATACGATTTTATCAAATTTCTGATGTACCTGGGTCTTATCGTTTTGATCATAAGAACCATTTTCAGACTGCTCAAATGGCTTTACCATGCGATTTGGCCAGCTAGGACACAAATCAAACAGAGGATAAAATGCCATATTTTCCGGAAAAACCCGGTAAAAAAGCAATTCAAGGAAAAGCAATGGTATCCGACCGGGTGGTATTTTGATGATGAGACAGGGCTGTGGACTGCTCCTGACTATATCAATAACGATCCCAATACCCAATGGACGTTTGGCGGGAACAACGAACCCAAATCAACAAAATAACAGCAAAACCAAGCGGCTGCCTGCGAGGAAATGCGCAGGCAGCCGCTTAGGTTCTCCATTTGTATTTTGCCTAAATCTGCACGTGTAAGATCTGGAAATTTTATCCCCTTTACCAAAATCACCCAAAAACAGAAAAACCGTATTGACAATCCAAAAGAAAGTGATACTATACACCTAACATTTCGTCAAATGCTTTGAGCAGGACACGACTTCCCCGGATCACCGCTTTCAGAGAGCCGTTGGCTGGTGCAAAACGGCAGCAAGGAACGGGCAGGCCATCCCCTGTGAGCAGCCGCGGTGAAAGGTGCTTGCGCCGAGTAATTGCAGCCGGTATCCCTCCGTTAACGGGGAACGCTCTCCGATTTTCGGGCAGCGGTTGAGAGGCCGGTTTTCCGGCAAGCAAAGTGGTAACGCGGAAGTTGAAATTCCAGGCGGGCATTTGTCCCCGGATCAGCCTTCGTCTTTGCATCGGGACTCCCATCAGGGAGACCTGCGGCAAGGAGGAGGGCTTCTTTTTTGCTCCCGGCATTGGCGAATGGCAAAGCTTTTAGGAAAGAAAGGGAAATCACATGAACACACTTGTAATCGTGCTGATCGCGGCGGTCGCTCTTGTCGCCGCCTATGCGCTCTATGGCCGCTGGCTGGCTAAGAAATGGGGCATCGACCCCAAAGCGCAGACACCCGCCGTTAAGTACAACGACGGCAAGGATTACGTCCCCACCAACGGCTGGACGGTCTTCAGCCATCAGTTTTCCTCCATCGCGGGCGCAGGCCCTGTCACCGGCGCCATTCAGGCCGCCGCGTTCGGCTGGCTGCCGGTGCTGCTGTGGGTGCTGATCGGCGGCGTGTTCTTCGGCGCTGTGACGGACTTTGGCGCACTGTATGCCTCCGTCAAGAACGAAGGCAAGTCCATGGGTATGCTCATTGAAAAATACATCGGCAAGCTGGGACGCAAACTGTTTCTGCTGTTCTGCTGGCTGTTCTGCCTGATCGTCATTGCGGCCTTTGCCGACATGGTCGCGGGCACGTTCAACGCCTACACCGTGGCCGATGGCGTGACGCAGCTCGCCGACACCGCCAAGACCAACGGCGCTGCCGGCATGGTGTCCATCATGTTCATGGTGTTCGCCGTCATCTTCGGTCTTGTGCAGAAGAAGCTGAATCTCTCCGGCTGGAAGGAAGCCGTCGTCGGCATCCTCTGCATCGCCGCTTCCTTCGCCGTCGGCATGAACTGCCCCCTCGTCCTCGACAAGACCGCATGGAGCTACATCACCTTTGTGTATATCTTCTTCGCCGCCGTGCTGCCCATGTGGCTTCTGAAGCAGCCCCGGGACTACATGACCACCTTCATGTTCATCGGAATGATCGCAGGCGCGGTCATTGGCCTGTTTGTTGCGCACCCGACGATGAATCTGCCTGTCTTTACGGGCTTCAATAACGAAAAGCTCGGCACCATGTTCCCGATTCTGTTCGTCACCGTCGCCTGCGGTGCGGTGTCCGGCTTCCACAGCCTTGTTTCCTCCGGCACATCCTCCAAGACCGTTGAAAACGAGAAGGACATGCTCAAGGTCGGCTACGGCGCGATGGTTCTGGAGAGCCTGCTTGCCGTTCTCGCCCTCTGCGTGGCCGGTGCAGCCGCTGCTGCGGATGGCACCCCCGCCGCCGGCACCCCGTTCCAGATCTTCAGCCGCGGTGTTGCGGGCTTCTTTCAGATGTTCGGCGTCCCGACCTACGCCGCCACGGTCTTTATGACCATGTGCGTCTCCGCTCTTGCCCTGACGAGCCTTGATGCCGTTGCCCGTATTGCGCGGATGAGCTTTCAGGAGCTGTTCAGCGTGGACGATATGGCGCACGCTGAGCCATGGCGCAAGCTTCTGTGCAATACCTACTTCTCCACGGTTCTGACGCTTGTGTTGGGCTATGTGCTCACGCAGATCGGCTACTCCAACATCTGGCCGCTGTTCGGCTCGGCCAATCAGCTGCTTTCCGCGCTGGTTCTCATCACGCTGTGCGTTTTCCTCAAGGTCACGGGCCGCAGCAACAAGATGCTGTTCCCGCCGCTGATCATCATGCTCTGCGTCACCTTCACGGCGCTGGTGCAGCGGCTGATGGCCATGGTGCGTGCCATCCAGAATGCAGCAGCAGTTACCATTCCCGCCGGTGAAACGACTTGGGGCGCGGTGTTCGTTGCCAACGGTCTGCAGCTTATTATCGCGGTACTTCTCATCGTGCTCGGCGCGACCATCGTGGTCAATTCCATGAGAAGCTACGTTGCCAGCAAGCACAATAGCGAGGCCAAAGCCTGAATTCAGGAAAATAAATAGGGAAGCCCCGGAACGGCCGTGCAACAGTTCCGGGGCTTCGTGCTGTATATGCGGGAAGGGGAGAAGCGCAAAGGGGAATTGTCAGCCAAGCCTTGGTAGCATCATCACGGGAGAAACCCATAAAGGAGGTGTCACAGCCTATAGGCGTGAAGTACCAGACACCCCGGTGAAAATCACACAGTTGCCGAGCTCGCGGAAACTACCGTCATGCACAAGAAAATGTCTGCGCCAGAAGTCGGACGGCACAATTTGCAGACTGTCAAAGTCGAGAATCCCAGCATCAGGCCGAGGGGAGGACAGAAACACATTTGTAAATGCAGTTGAAGCCATAATAATCCTTTATCAAAACGAACGCAACAAAATAAAAATTTTGTTGCGTTTAAAGCGGATGTATGCTATAATGATGGCATCAATCAAGTTTACAGGAGGTTCTTATGCAGCGATACCATGATTGTCCCCAGGTGCTGCGGGAGTTTTTGATCTACCACGAAAATATCAAGGGTCAGTCGCCGCTGACAATTTCGGAGTACTATCTGGATTTGAGAATGTTCTTGCGCTTCATCAAGCTTATGCGGAATGATATGCCAATGAGCACGAATCTGGATGACATCGATATCAAGGAAGTTGACATTCAATTTATCCGGGATATCGACACATCGGATATTTTCGACTTTCTTTCCTATTTGGCCAATGACCGGGCAATTAACCCGGATTCAGCTGCTCCGGAGTACGGAATTTCCCCTGCCGCAAGGGCCAGAAAGCTTTCGTCCATTAAGTCCTTCTATAAATATCTGACCACACGAACCAAGCAGCTGCAGGAGAACCCTGTGGCAGATCTGGAATATCCAAAGCTTCGCAAAAGTCTCCCCAAGTATCTTACCATGGAACAGTCCGCCGCGCTGCTGAAATCGGTGTCCGGGCAGAACGAAAAAAGGGATTATGCGATTTTGATGCTGTTTCTCAACTGCGGGATACGGCGCAGCGAACTTGTGAATCTGAACCTGTCAGACGTTTATGAAGACAGAATCCGCGTCATTGGCAAGGGCAACAAAGAACGGTTTGTCTATTTTGGCTCTGCCTGCCGGAAAGCGATCGACGCCTATCTTCCGGAACGCAATCAGAAAGTGCTTACAGACAATCGGGCACTGTTTGGTTCACGGGACAATAACCGGATCAGTGTGACGGCCGTTCATCGTCTGGTGAAAAAAGCGCTTTTACAGGCTGGACTGGATTCTACCCAATATTCTGCCCATAAACTGCGCCATACGGCGGCGACCATGATGCTTTCCGGTGGCGTGGATGTCAAAACCGTTCAGGAAGTCCTGGGACACGAGAACCTGAACACGACCCAGATTTATACCCATATCGAAAGCACAGAGCTGAAAATTGCCGCAGAGGCCAATCCCCTTTCCAAGCTTGACTTTTCTGATAAAATGGAAGATAATAACGATAGCAACCAATAATTGACAAAGTAATAGTGGAGAAAATACAATTATGTCGATTGGTGAACGGATTACCGAGCTTCGGAAAATGCAGAATCTATCTCAGGGACAGCTTGCACAAGCCATGGATGTGTCGCGTCAGGCCGTCAGCAAGTGGGAAAACGATCAGACAAGTCCAGATTCGCTTAAAATGATCCGGCTGGCCGAAGTGCTGGACACGGACATTGAGTACCTTACGACAGGCCGCAGAAACTACGGCAGACGGCCTCCTGTAGTTCTAAAGACGGTGGAAACCGTCGAAAAGGTTATCGAAAAGCCTGTAGTGCGGGTCGTTGAGAAGGTTGTAGAAAAACCGGTAGAAAAAACTGTGGTGCAGTATGTGGAAAAGCCAGTTATCAAAAAGGTTTTTCGGACAAAGTACCGCAGGAATCCGGCGGAACTGGCCATTGTTGGATTTGCCTGCTTCCTGTTGGGGCTGCTGGTGGGTTATTTTCTGTAGCACTCCTCCCCTCTTGGTCGTTTCGTAAAATCCATAATCGTAAAAAGGCAGGGATTTTGTTCCCTGCCTTTTTACGATTTATTCGTTTATTTACTAATTTATTCTTGAATTATACGTCAACTATCAGTTGCACAATCTGTTTTCCTGTATATTACAGTGCAATTTCGACGGCTTCACGCAGATTCTTGACGCGATACACCGTCAGACCGGCGGGAATCTCTGCCTTGTCTGATCCGCTCTTGGGGATGATACATTTTTTGAAGCCCAGCCGCATAATTTCCGCCAAACGCTGATTCAAATGGGACACGGCGCGGATCTCTCCCGTCAGTCCCACCTCCCCTATTGCTGCCAGATCGTCCGCAATGGGAACATCCCGGTATGAGGACGCCACAGCCAAAACGACCGGAAGGTCTGCACCGGGCTCATCAAGCCGTAATCCACCGATCACGTTGATATATGCGTCAAACAGGTTCAGCTTCATCCCGGCCCGTTTTTCTGTCACGGCCATGAGCAGAACCGCACGGTTAAAATCAAAACCGTCAGCCGCCCGTCGGGGGACATTGAAAGTTGTTTTCGTCACTAACGCCTGAACTTCGGCCAATACCGGGCGGGTTCCCTCCATCACACAGGCCACGCAGGTTCCGCTTGCCCCCTCCGGGCGCCCTTCCAGCAGCATCTGGGACGGGTTCGGCACCTCGGCCAGACCGTCATCCAGCATTTCAAACACGCCGATTTCATTGGTGGAGCCGAAACGGTTCTTTGCCGCCCGCAGGAGACGGTAGGACGTGTTGGGGTCGCCCTCAAAATACAGGACGCAGTCCACCATATGCTCCAGCACCTTTGGGCCTGCGATATTGCCGTCTTTATTGATATGCCCCACCACGAACACCGTGATGCCCTGACTCTTGCTCAGCTGCATCATGGTCATGGTACAGTCTTTCACCTGAGAGACGCTTCCCGGGGAGGACTCGTTTTCCTCATTATAGAGGGTCTGGATGGAGTCTACGATGAGAATATCGGGTTTCATCGCTTCTGCGGCGTCCACAATGTCAGAAAGTCTTGTTTCCGAGAGAATAAAAAGCTCTTCCGGCGCAACGCCAAGACGCTCTGCCCGAAGCTTCAGCTGCCGCTCGCTTTCCTCGCCGGACACGTACAGCACCCGACGGCCGACGCACAGACTACTGCAAATTTGCAGCAAAAGCGTGGACTTGCCGATGCCGGGAGCGCCGCCCACCAGCACCAGACTGCCTGCAACCGCGCCGCCGCCCAGAACCCGATCCAATTCCCCCATGCCGGTGGAAAACCGGATTTCTCCGTCGCTGGTGATTTCCCGGATGCGCTGGGGCTTCCGGCTCATGCCCACGGGAGCCGATTTCGCCTTGCCGGCGGCCACAGGCTTTTCCACATGTTCCTCCATGGTATTGTACGCGCCGCAGCTGGGGCAGCGTCCCATCCACTTGGGGGTCTCATTGCCGCAGTTGGTGCAGTAAAAAACAGTTTTCGCCTTCGCCATTGTGTTTCTCCTTTGGTCTGTTTTCTTTATTATATCAGCGAAAACCTATTCGGTCAAGTGTTCGATAGATATTGACTGACCGTTGCCGCAATGACACAGCAAAGCTTTTTCTGATACGTGCCGCAGCTGAGTTTGGCTTCCTCCTCCGCGTTGGACAGGAAACCGCATTCGATCAGCACGCCAGTGCAGTCAATGTGTTCCATCAGATAAACGCCGTCGCTTTTTTTGCATTTTCGGTTGCTGCCCGGGTTCAGGGTGGAGACCAGCCTCTCCTGAAGCAGTTTCGCCAGTTGAGCGCTGCCCTCTGTCCCGGCGTAAAACACCTGCGCGCCGCTGTAGCGGCTGTCGGTAAAATTGTTTTGATGGATGCTCAGCAGCAGAGCGTTTTCCGTCTTGTTGACGATGCGCACGCGCTCTTTCAGGTCGGATATTTTTTTCTGGGCGATGGTCTCCCCTTTCGTGTAGATGGACGTGTCCGTCGTGCGGATCATCCGGGTATCATAGCCCAGCAGGTGGAACAGGTCATTTAAGCGGAGGGAAATTTCCAGATTGTATGTACTTTCCAGAATCCCCCGGCAGGAGGTCGCGCCGCCGTCCTCTCCGCCATGCCCCGCGTCGATGATGATGCAGTTTCCCCGCTTTAACGGGGCGGCTTCGACCATGACGGACACGGTGCGGCAGCCCCATTCCGCCGCGGCCAGCGTCCCCAGAACGATCAGAATATACAATAGCCCCCAGAGTTTTCGCTTTATCATGGACACCACCTCGTCAAAGTCTATGCGTCCTCCCTGCCGTCATGAACCTTTTTGCAAAAACCGCATAGAATGACCCGGAACGACAAATCTTGCGAAAATGTTAGGAGGAATGACCTTTGGATAACCAGAAAAAGGAGGAAAACGGCCGTGAAGGGCGGCTTCCGGCCATGGCGCCGCTGGCAAATCCCTATGTTCCCTTCCAGCTGGAAAACCCGCCGCAGTATGAGGCGCAGAAGGGTCTGGTGCGGGGAACGCTGTTCCCCGGGCTGGATCTCCCCTTCATGGGCATGGTGAATCTGAACGAGCTGCCGGAAACGCCTTCGTCGCAGATGCAGGCACTGGCCTTTGCCGTTCAGGAGCTGGCGCTGTATCTGGACACCCACCGGGACGACCGGGAGGCGCTGGAGCTGTACCGCCGCTATCAGCAGCTTCTGGAAAAGGTGCGGGCGGAATATCAGAAACGGTTTGGCCCCCTGAACCACGGCACGCCGCAGACATCCGAGAGCTACCAATGGCTGGATGACCCGTGGCCGTGGGAATACACGACGAATAAGGAGGCGTAACCATGTTTGTATATGATAAGAAGCTGCAATATCCGGTGAAAATTGCCGCGGTGAATCCCCGGCTTGCCGCCATCATCATTTCCCAGTACGGCGGCCCCGACGGCGAATTGGGTGCGTCCCTGCGGTATCTGTCCCAGCGCTATGCCATGCCCTTTGACGAGCTGAAAGGATTGTTGACGGACATCGGGACGGAAGAACTGGGGCATTTGGAAATGATCGGCGCGATCGTCCACCAGTTGACGCGGAATCTGAAGGATTCTCAGATGAAGGATTCGGCGTTTGCGCCCTATTTTGTGGACCACACTGCGGGGGTCTACCCTACTGCCGCTTCCGGATCTCCGTGGAACGCCGCGTCTATGGCAGTGAAAGGCGACCCCATGGCCGACCTTGTGGAGGACATGGCAGCGGAACAGAAAGCGCGGGTGACCTATGACAATATTCTGCGGCTTTCTGACGACCCGGATGTGAACGATGTCATTAAGTTTCTGCGGGAACGGGAGGTCGTGCATTTCCAGCGCTTCGGCGAGGCGGTGCAGCTGCTTCGGGAAAAACTGGATCAGAAGAATGTATACTTTATGAATCCGGCACTGGACATGTAAATACTTGGGGAGCGGCGCTTGCCGTTCCCCTTTCTGCTTTGTATGATTTTGGCCGGACGGCGCACACTGACACTATGGAAGTTCTGAATATCTACGAAAGAGGGAAAAATCCCATGATGAAAGAAAAGCTTTACGATGTCATCGTCATAGGCGGCGGCCCGGCGGGGCTGACGGCGGCGCTGTACCTTGCCCGAGCGGGCTGTCGGACGCTTGTGCTGGAAAAACGCGGATACGGCGGGCAGATCGCCATTACCAATGAGGTGGTAAACTACCCCGGCGTGCCGAAGACCAGCGGCATGGAGCTTACCGATACCATGCGCCGTCAGGCGGAGGACTTCGGCGCGGAATTCCTGATTGCGGAGGCGCGGGAGCTGTCCCTTTTCGATGCAGAGAAGACCGTGAAAACCTCTGTTGGGGATTTTCGCTGCATAGGCGTACTTCTGGCCACCGGGGCGCAGCCGAAAATGGCGGGTTTCCGGGGCGAGGAGGAATTCAGGGGACGCGGCGTTTCCTACTGCGCCACCTGCGACGGCGCTTTTTTCCGGAATAAGGACGTTTTCGTGATCGGCGGCGGTTTTACGGCGGCGGAGGAAAGCGTTTTTCTGACGAAATTTGCCCGACATGTGACCATTCTGATACGGAAAAATGACTTTGCCTGCCCCGCCTCCGTGGCGGACAAGGCCAGAACCCACGAGAAAATCACCGTTCTTTTCAATACCGTCGTGCAGGAGGTTTCCGGCGATGACGGCCTGCGGCGTATCCAATACCAGAATACCGCCACCGGCGAGATCACCGACTACCAGAGTCCGGACGGCGAGACCATCGGCGTGTTTGTCTTTGCCGGGTACGCCCCGGACACAGCTCTGGTTTCCGGCATTGCCGAGCGGGACGCGCGGGGATATATTATCACCGACGAAAATCAGAAAACCTCTGTTGAGGGACTTTACGCGGCGGGCGACATCTGCGTCAAGCCCCTGCGGCAGGTCATAACCGCCGCGTCGGATGGCGCGGTCGCGGCGGCCGCGCTGGAAAAGTATTGCGCGGCGCTGCGGGGGGAAGCTTGTCTTTGAATTTCAGCTGTGGTACAATATCCAAAAGACGGCAGAAAATTTTGTGGATACATTCGCCGTAATTCAGCCTCCCAAAAACGGCGAATGAAAACCAGCGGAAATGCTCCTTGCGATTTTTCAAAAAATTTCCTCCCGGCGCGCAAGATTTTCCTTCTTTTTCCGTGATGATAAGTGAAGGGCGCTTCAAACAGACACAAGGAGGTGCTTGCTTTGGACGATCAGAACATCATCGCGCTGTATTGGGCGCGGTCGGAAACCGCCATTTCCGAAACCGCGCAGAAATACGGCGGCTACTGCTTTTCGATTGCCAAAAACATCCTGACAAACCACGAAGACGCCGAGGAAAGCGTGAATGACACCTATCTCACGGCATGGAACGCCATGCCGCCCCGCCGCCCTTCCATTCTCGCAACCTTCCTCGGCAAGATCACCCGCCGTCTCGCCATCGACCGCTGGCGCTACCGGAACGCCTGCAAGCGGGGCGGCGGAGAGGTGACGCTGGCGCTGGACGAGCTGGAGGACTGCGCGTCTCAGGACAGTCTGGAAAAGGCCATGGATCGCAAGGAGCTTGCCGTGGCCTTCAACAGCTTTCTGGAATCCCTGCCGGAAACGGAACGGCTGGTGTTCCTGAGCCGGTACTGGTACTTAGACCCCATCGCGGACATCGCCGAGCATTTCGGCTTCTCCGTCAGCAAGGTCACCTCCATGCTCCGCCGCACCCGAGGTAGGCTCAGACAGGCGCTGGAAAAGGAGGAATTGCTGTGAACGCCAACGAAATACTGGATATGATCGGCGACGCCAAGGGTACATACCTCTGGGAAACCCAGAAATACAGAGACGGCACGGCGGACGCGAAGCCCCTGCCCCGGCTCTGGCTGGTGGCCGCCGTGATCGGGCTGATGCTGCTGCTTGTGGGCTGCACGGTTGCGTATGTGCTGCGGCTTCAGGACTTGAAGGTGGCCGAGTACCGCCCCACCACGCCCACCGTCTACGACGAAAACGGTGACGTCATTTCCCTGCCGACGCTCCCCCAACGAACCCAGATCACGCTGCAGGGCGCCAATCAGGAAGCGCTGGCGGAATGGAACATCTTTTGCCGGGACTATGACCCGGATGGCGCCATTGTGACGGCCAACGACAACAATGAGCTGGGAATCCCCAACCCATATTATATCCCTTATGGATGCTACAGCTGGGAAATGGTGAACAAGCTGGACGAGATCGTTCAAAAATACGATCTGAAGCTGCTGTCGCCGGACGTGGGCTGCCAATCCTATGAATCCAGCGTGCTGTTTTCCTCGCTGGGCATTGACGGCGTGTTCCATGGGGATGTGGAATATTTGAGCGGTTATTTCTACCCGGAGGGAACCTTCAATATCGCGCTGCTGTTCCGGCCGGATACCGACCAGTGGCCATATGAGGACAACCTTGCGGAATATTATTATTCCGTGAAGGAATATTTTGACCCTGTGTACTACGAGGTTGCCGACCTGGAAAACTGCACCCAGTGGAACTACACCCGCAGCGACGGCAGGACGGTGCTGCTTGTGATGAATGACGAGTGGGCGCGGATCATTGCCGACCTTCAGGACGCCCTTGTCACCGTGTCCTTCGCTTCGTCCAAATGGGACGGCGGAACCAAGGTGCAGATGACGCAGAGCGCGCTGGAACAGATCTCGGAACAGTTTGACTTTTCCATCCAGCCCCACCCGGCGGACATGACCAAGGTGGATACGCTTATGGAGGCAGCCCGGGCGGCCTACGAGGCGGAGCGCGCGGCAGCCGCCGAAAATCTGTACACCCAGCTATACACCAAGGGCTATGAGCGGTACATTCAGCAGATACTGGATACAGCCGATAGCACCTATAGCCGGGACGGCCTGTTTTACTCCCTGTATGATCTGAACGGGGACGGCGTGATGGAGCTTCTTCCCGGTGGAAAGGGATCATCGGTCGTTGAAATTTTGTCTATGCGGGATGGCGAGTCTTATCAGTACGCGGATTTCCGCAAATTCATCTTCCTGTCAGATTTGTACTTTACGGTTTGCGAAAACCATGTTCTGGAACTGGAGAAAACAAAGGACAATATTGCCGAAATACGGTACTATTTTCGGGCGGAAGCCGATGGGCTGACGTATCTGGAAGGGCTGGAAAAGGTGGAAAACTCCTGGTATTCCCTGCCCGTTTCCCCTGTGGAAGACCCCAAAACGGAGGTACAGACAGCGATCACGGAGCAGCAGGCGCAGGCGATCATCGCGTCCTATGTCCCGCTGGAAACCCAGCCCGAGCGGCAGCAGATGAAGCGCTACGGCGAGCCGGTGAAGCCCATCCCCTCATGGACAGACCCCTACGCCATGTACATTGCTGAAGCGCTGGAATGGTACGAGGATTCTGGGAAATTTGCCTATGCGCTGATAGACTTGAACGGCGACGGGATACAGGAGCTGATTGCCAGAAATGTGTGGACGATACCGACGGGCTGCACGGAGCCAGAGTACGCCCTTTCTGTGCATACCATTGTGGACGGAAAGCGGGTATTGGTGTCAGAAGCTTCGGTAACCGATGTCTGCGAAGGTGGCATTCTGATGTACAGCCAAAAGGATGGGCTGTACTACGCATTTTTCCGTATGAAAGGTACGGAGCTGGAATTGATTGAAGAGATTTTTCAGGATTCCGTACAAAAATACTGGTGGCGCGTGGTCGAGGGCGAGAATCCCCAGTCGAGCCACTGCTCCGAAGAAACCGCCCGGTCTTACATCGCTCAATATCACCCCATCGAACTGAATATGAAGCCGTTTTCCGAGTATCCATTCAGTTGAAAAAATCCCCTCTGCCCACAATAAACGGGCAGAGGGGATTCGTTAATTTTCCAGCGCCGCTTGCTGACTGCGGTAAAAATATGTTTCTCCGGAACCGTCTTTCGACCCGCACAGGCGGTCGCCGTCGGTGCCGTGTATGAGGTACAGCTGCCGCGGATTTTCCAGCCCGGCTACACCCAGAGAGAAAACCGTCACGGAATCCCGGTCAAAGCAGTACGCGCCGCACATGGCATCAATGGTGCCGGTGAGCAGATTATGCTGCTCGCAGCTGACCAGCCCGTCCTGAAACCGGAACAGCTCCCCGGTCTCCGCGCAGTACCAGTCCCCCGAAAATTCCCCCGGATTCCAGGCCGTGGCGCACAGCCCAAAAGCCAGAATCAGCAGCACCAAAACCACCCCAATGGGTATCCACCGTTTCATGCGTTCCCTCCGTCCTTTTCTTGTGCCGCTATTATACCCTACCCCGCCGCCCGCCGCAATTTGGAAAAATGGACAAGAATTATGTAAACTTTTGTGAAATATTTTCCTTGACATTTTTCGCATACAAAAGGAGCCGCCCTTGTCGGGCGGCTCCAAATGGAAAAGAATCAGGCGTCAATGGTGGAAATGCCCAGAGTGATCTCTTCCAGCACGTCCAGCAGCACCCGCACCGTGTCCAGCGCCGTCAGCATGGTGACGCCGTTTTCCACCGCGCAGCGGCGGATCTGGCTGGAGCCGGAATGCACGTCCTCACACCGGACATCCATGGTGTTGATGACATAGGTGACGTAGCCCTGACGGATGGATTTGAGAATTTCGTCGGAGCCATCGTCCACCTTCGCCCGGACGCGGGTCTTGATGCCGTGCTGGCGCAGGAAAACCGCGGTACCCACGGTGGCCTCAATGTTGAAGCCCAGCCGGTAAAACCGGCGGATCAGGGGCAGCGCTTCCTCCTTGTCCTCGTCGGAGATGGTCACGAATACAGTGCCGTAATTTTCCAGCTTCATGCCCGACGCCTGCATCGCCTTGTAAAGCGCGTGGGTCAGGTTGTTGTCGTAGCCGATGGCCTCGCCGGTGGACTTCATCTCCGGAGACAGGTAGGCATCCAGCCCCCGCAGCTTGGAGAAGGAGAAGGCCGGAGCTTTGGCATAGTACCGCTTCTGCTCGTCGGGGTACAGCATGTCGATGCCCTGCTCCTTCAGGCTCTGACCCAGCGCCACCAACGTGGCAATGTCCGCCAGAGGATAGCCCGTGGCCTTGCTCAGGAACGGCACGGTACGGGAGGAACGGGGATTGACCTCGATGATAGACACATGATCCTCCGGATCGACGATGAACTGGATATTGTACAGTCCCTTAATGCCGATGGCAGGCCCCAGCTTCTTCGCGTACTGCAAAATAATGCCCTTGACCTTATTGGAAATGGAGAAGGACGGGTACACGGAGATGGAGTCGCCGGAGTGAACGCCGGTGCGCTCCACCAGCTCCATGATGCCGGGGACGAACACGTCCGTCCCGTCGCAGATGGCGTCGATCTCCACCTCTTTGCCCCGGATATACTTATCCACCAGCACAGGCTTGTCCGCGTCGATCTCCACGGCGGTGTGGAGGTAATGCCGCAGCTGCTCCTCGTTGGCGACGATCTGCATTGCCCGTCCGCCCAGCACGAAGCTGGGACGCACCAGAACGGGATAGCCGATCTCCCGGGCGGCGGCGACGCCGTCCTCAATGCGGGTGACGGCCTTTCCCTTGGGCTGGGGGATGTTCAGGGAAATCAGAAGCTTTTCAAAGGCGTCCCGGTTTTCCGCCTTTTCGATTGCGGCGCAGTCGGTGCCGATGATGTTCACGCCTAAGTCCGTCAGGGGCTGCGCCAGATTGATGGCGGTCTGGCCGCCCAGGGAGGCGATGACGCCCTCGGGCTTCTCCTGCTCCACCACGTTCATTACGTCTTCCACCGTCAGCGGCTCAAAGTACAGCTTGTCGGAGGTGGTGTAATCCGTGGAAACGGTTTCGGGGTTATTGTTGATGATGATGGCCTCGTAGCCTGCGTTTTTGATGGTCTGGATGGCGTGGACGGTGGAATAGTCGAATTCCACACCCTGACCGATGCGGATGGGGCCGGAGCCGAGGACGATGACCTTCTTCTTGTCGGAGACGACGGACTCGTTTTCCGTCTCGTAGGTGGAGTAAAAATACGGGATATAGCTGTCGAATTCTCCTGCGCAGGAGTCGATCATCTTGTACACCGGGCGGATGTTGCTGCTCTGGCGCAGGGCGAACACCTTCCGTTCCGGGACGTTCCAGATCTGCGCCACCGCCCGGTCGGAGAAGCCCATCTTCTTTGCCTGATAATACACGCTGCTGTCCATGACCGCGCCGGAAAGTTCCCGCTCCATGGCAGTAATGTTTTGCAGCTTGCGGATGAAGAATGCGTCGATGGTACTCTTTTCTACGATTTCCTCCACGCTCACGCCCATACGCAGCAGCTGGGCAATGGCGTAGATGCGGTCGTCGGTGCCGATTCTGATATAGTCCAGCAGGTCTTCCCTGCCCCAGCTGTCGAATTTTGCCATGTGCAGATGGTACACGCCGATTTCCAGTGAGCGGATGCCCTTGAGCAGGCTTTCCTCAAAGGTGCGGCCGACGCTCATGGTTTCGCCCGTGGCCTTCATCTGAGTGCCGAGACGATTGTTGGCGTCGGAGAACTTATCGAAGGGAAACCGGGGCATTTTGGTAACCACGTAGTCCAATGCTGGCTCAAAAGCCGCGCAGGTGTTGGCAAGACGAATTTCATCCAGCGTCATGCCAACGCAGATCTTCGCGGAGACCCGGGCGATTGGATAGCCGGAAGCCTTGGAGGCAAGTGCGGAGGAACGGGACACTCTGGGATTGACCTCGATGAGGTAATACTGGAAGGATTTGGGGTCCAGCGCGAACTGGACGTTGCAGCCGCCCTGAATTTTCAGCGCGCGGATCAGGCGCAGGGCGGAATCCCGGAGCATGTGATACTCCTTGTTGGTCAGCGTCTGGGAGGGACAGACCACGATGGAGTCGCCGGTGTGGATGCCCACGGGGTCAATGTTCTCCATGTTGCAGATGGCAATGGCGGTGTCGTTGGCGTCCCGCATGACCTCGTATTCGATTTCCTTGAAGCCCTTGATGCTCTTCTCCACCAGAACCTGATGGACGGGAGACAGCACAAGAGCGTTTTTCATGATCTCCCGGAATTCGTCCTCGTTATCGGCAAATCCGCCGCCGGTGCCGCCCAGAGTAAAGGCAGGGCGAAGCACCACGGGATAGCCGATGGTTTCCGCCGCGGCAATGCCCTCCTCCATGGTATTGGCGATCTGAGAAGGAAGCACCGGCTCGCCAAGGCGCTGGCAAAGCTCCTTGAACAGTTCCCGATCCTCCGCCTGCTCAATAGATTCGCTGGGCGTTCCCAGCAGCTGCACGTGGCATTCCTTCAGAATGCCCTTCTTTTCCAGCTGCATGGCAAGATTCAGTCCCGTCTGGCCGCCGATGCCGGGGATGATGGCGTCCGGCCGCTCAAAGCGGACGATACGGGCGATATATTCCAGCGTCAGCGGCTCCATGTAAACCTTGTCCGCGATGGCGGGGTCGGTCATGATGGTCGCGGGGTTGCTGTTGCACAGAATGACCTCATAGCCCTCTTCTTTCAGGGCGAGGCAGGCCTGCGTGCCGGCATAGTCAAATTCCGCCGCCTGACCGATGACGATGGGGCCGGAGCCAATGACCAGAATTTTCTTCAAATCGGTACGTTTCGGCATGTTACTTTCCCTCCATCATGGCGATGAATTCATCGAACAGGTAGGCGCTGTCCTGCGGGCCGGGGGCGCTTTCCGGATGGTACTGGACGCTGAATATCCGGTCGGCGGCGCACTTCTGCCCCTCCACCGTACCGTCCAGCAGGTTGACATGGGTCACGGTCAGGCCGGTTCCCACCAGAGAATCCGCCTTTACCGCGTAGGAATGGTTCTGGGAGGTGATCTCCACCTTCCCCGTCTGGAGATTTTTGACAGGGTGATTTCCGCCCCGGTGGCCGAATTTCAGCTTGTAAGTGGACGCACCGTAGGCAAGGGCGATGATCTGATGTCCAAGACAGATGCCGAAAATCGGCAGCTTGCCTCGGAGGGCGCGGACAAGGGCAATCACCGGCTTTGCGTCCTCCGGGTTGCCGGGGCCGTTGGAGATGAACAGGCCATCCGGGTGCATGGCCATCACTTCCTCGACGGTAACCGTCCAGGGAACGATGGTCACTTCACACCCCCGGGCGTTCAGACTGCGGATGATGTTGTGCTTGATGCCGCAGTCAACGGCCACAACGCGGTGCTTTGGATTTGCACAGGCGGATATCCACGGGGATTTCGTACTCACCACGGAAACCTGATTGGTGGGCAGAGCGGTGGAGCGCATTTTCGCAAGGCAGGCGATGCTGGGGGTCTGGGCATCCACGATCAGCGCCTTGCAAGTGCCCTCATCCCGGATGTGGCGGGCAAGGCGGCGGGTGTCCACCCCGGCGATGCCCACAATGTCATACTGGATCATCACGTCTTCCAGTGTCCGCGCGGCGCGGAAATTGGAAGGCTCGCTGTTGAATTCCCGGACGACCAGACCGCTGATGGTGGGTCTGTCCGTCTCGTAGTCTTCATTGCACATGCCGTAATTGCCGATCAGGGGGTAGGTCATGACCACGGCCTGCGCGGTGTAGGAAGGGTCGGAGAGAATTTCCTGATAGCCCACCATGGAGGTGTTGAACACCAGCTCCACCAGCGCGTCCCGTTTGGCGCCGAAGCCGTAGCCGTAAAATTCGGTGCCGTCCTCCAGAATGATTTTTCTGTCAAAAATCCGATTCATGGCTTTTCACCGGCCTTTCTCTGGGAAAGCTTCTGCTCAAACTGGTCTTTCCGGGTGTCCTCGGGGATCGCCGTGGGATAGTCGCCGTTGAAGCAGGCGCTGCAATATTCTTCGCTGCCGCAGAGGTCACGCAGATTCCCCAACGGCAGATAGCCCAGACTGTCCACACCGATGATCTCCGCGATTTCCTCCACAGTATGGTGACAGGCGATCAGGTGCTCCCGGGAGTCGATGTCCGTGCCGTAGTAGCAGGGGTGCAGGAACGGCGGCGCGGAGATGCGCATGTGGATTTCCTTCGCCCCCGCGTCCCGCAGAAGCTGTACGATCCGCCCGGAGGTTGTGCCCCGGACGATGGAATCGTCCACCATCACCACCCGTTTGCCCCGGACTTCGCTTTCCACGGGGCTGAGCTTGATCTTGACCTGATCTACCCGGTGATCCTGCCCGGGGGCGATGAAGGTCCTGCCGATATATTTGTTTTTGATCAGGCCGATGCCGTAGGGAATCCCCGATTCCCTGGCATAGCCCATGGCGGCGTCCAGACCGGAATCCGGCACGCCGATGACAATGTCCGCGTCCACCGGATGGGTCTTCGCGAGGATCTCCCCTGCCCTGACCCGGGCGTCATGAACGCTGACACCGTCGATGACGGAATCCGGCCGGGCAAAGTAGATATATTCAAAAATGCACATCTTTTTGGGCGCGGTGCCGCAGTGGCTGGTGTCGGAGTGGATGCCGTCGCAGTCAAAGGTCAGGATTTCTCCGGGCAGAATGTCCCGCTGGAATTCCGCGCCGACAGCGTGAAGGGCACAGCTCTCCGATGCGACGATATACGTCCCGTCCTTCATTTTTCCATAGCACAGCGGGCGGAATCCGTGGGGGTCGCGCACCGCAATGAGCTTGGTAGAGGACATCATGACCAGAGAAAAAGCGCCCTCCAGCCTGTCCACCGCGCGGCTGACCGCCGCCTGAATGGAGGGAGCGGTGATCCGCTCCCGTGTGATCACATAGGCGATGGTCTCCGTGTCGGAGGTAGTATGGAAAATGGCGCCGGAAAGCTCCAGCTCCCGGCGGAGCTGAAGCGCATTGCTCAAATTGCCGTTATGGGCAAGCGCCAGCTTGCCTTTTAAATGATTGACCTGAATAGGCTGGCAGTTCGCCAGATTGGAGCCGCCGGTGGTGCCGTAGCGGGCGTGGGCAACCGCCATTTTCCCCATGGGGAACTGCTTCATGACGCTGCCCGTGAACACCTCACTGACCAGCCCCAGACCCTTGTGGCCGTCAAAAACGCCGTCATCATTGACGACAATGCCGCAGCCCTCCTGCCCACGGTGCTGTAAGGAATGCAGCCCGTAGTAGGCAAGGCTCGCTACATCCTCCTGACGCTGGCTGTAAACGCCGAACACGCCGCATTCTTCGTGGATACTCATGGTTATTCCCCCAGGCTGGCCTTGACAAAGCCCAGGAACAGCGGATGGGGCTTGTTGGGACGGCTCTTGAATTCCGGATGGTACTGCACGCCCACATGGAAGGGGCGGTCGGTCAGCTCCACAGTCTCCACCAGACGCCCGTCCGGGGAGGTGCCGCTTAAGGTAAGTCCGGCATTTTGCAGGACGTCCCGGAAATCGTTGTTGAATTCGTAGCGGTGGCGGTGACGCTCGTGGATAAGACCCGCGCCGTAGCACCGCGCCATGGTCGTATCCGGGGTGATGACGCAGGGGTAAGCGCCAAGGCGCAGCGTGCCGCCCTTGTCCACCTCGTCGCTCTGTCCGGGCATGAAGTCGATGACCTTGTGCTCGCTCACCGGGTCAAATTCGCCGGAATTGGCGTCCGCCAGACCGGCAACATTCCGGGCGTACTCAATGACGGCGATCTGCATACCGAGGCAGATGCCGAAATAAGGCACCTTCTTCTCCCGGGCGTACTTCGCCGCGAGAATCATGCCCTCAATGCCCCGGCCGCCAAAGCCGCCGGGAACGATGATGCCGTCCAGATGGGACAGCTTTTCGCCCACGGTTTCCTCCGTCAGCGTCTCCGAATCGATCCACTGGATGTCCACCACGGCGTCCAGCGCGTAGCCCGCATGGCGCAGAGCTTCCGCCACGGAGAGATAGGCGTCGTGGAGCTGGACGTACTTGCCCACGAGGCCGATGGTGACGTGCTTGCTGCTGTTTCTGATTTTCTCCACCATCTGAATCCATTCCGTCAGCTCAGGCTTGGGGGTCTCCAGACCCAGTTCCCGGCAGACAATGCCGGACAGATTGGACTTTTCCAGCATCAGCGGAGCTTCATACAGCACGGGCAGGGTGATATTCTCAATGACGCAGTCCGGCTTGACGTTGCAGAACATGCTGATTTTCTGGAAAATGGAGGATTCCAGCGGCTCATCGCAGCGCAGAACGATGATATCCGGCTTGACGCCCATGCCCTGCAATTCCTTGACAGAGTGCTGGGTGGGCTTGGATTTATGCTCGTCGGAGCCACGGAGGAACGGCACCAGCGTCACGTGGATGAACAGGCTGTTCTCCTTCCCTACCTCCAGCGCGATCTGGCGCACCGCCTCCAGGAAGGGCTGGGACTCGATATCACCGATGGTGCCGCCGATTTCGGTGATGACCACATCCGCATCGGTCTTCCGGCCGACGCTGTAGACGAACTCTTTGATCTCGTTTGTCACGTGGGGAATGACCTGAACCGTGGAACCCAGATACTCGCCCCGGCGTTCCTTGTTCAGCACGTTCCAGTACACCTTTCCGGTGGTCAGGTTGGAGAACTTGTTCAGGTCCTCGTCGATGAAGCGCTCATAGTGACCCAAGTCCAGATCGGTCTCCGCGCCGTCCTCGGTGACGTAGACCTCGCCGTGCTGGTAGGGGCTCATGGTGCCGGGGTCAACGTTGATGTAGGGGTCCAGCTTCTGGGCGGCGACCTTCAGTCCCCGCGCCTTGAGAAGACGGCCAAGAGACGCCGCGGTGATGCCCTTGCCCAGACCGGAAACCACGCCGCCGGTCACAAAGATGTATTTCGTCATTGGTGATCTCTCCTTTACTCTACTGTAACGGATTTTGCCAGGTTTTTCGGTTTGTCGATATCACAGCCGTTTTCCTTGGCCACGTAATAGGCCAGCAACTGCAGCGGGACGATTTCGGCCACCGCGCACAGCAGCGGGTCGATTTTCGGCACAAAGATCATGTCGTCGGCCAGAGAAACGATCTTCCCGTTCCCCTTGAAGGCCACCGCGAGCACCTCCGCGCCCCGCGCCTTGACCTCCACGATGTTGCTCATGGTCTTCTCCATGACCGCGTCGTTGCAGCACAGGGCGATCACCGGCTGCCCCTCGTAAATCAGGGCGATGGTGCCGTGTTTCAACTCGCCCGCCGCGTAGGATTCCGCGTGGATGTAGGAGATCTCCTTCATCTTCAACGCCCCTTCCAGAGCGACGGCGTAGTCGGTGTTTCTTCCGATGAAGAACATGGAGGGGCTGCCGTGGTATTTCTTTGCCAGAGCAGGAATGGCAGGGTTCATGTCCAGCGCCGTCTGCATCTGCTTGGGCAGGGAGCGCAGCGCCGTGAGCAGCCGCTTGTACTCCTTCCCCTCGACAGTCCCCAGAGATTTGGCCGCGTACAGGGCAAACAGGTACAGCACCGTCAGCTGGGTGGTGTAGCCCTTGGTGGTGGCCACGGCGATTTCCGGGCCTGCCCATGTATACAGGGTGTAGTCGGCGATTTTCGCAATGGTACTGCCCACCACGTTCACGATGGCAAGCGCCTTCGCACCCCGGCGCTGGCATTCCTTCATGGCGGCAATGGTATCCGCCGTCTCGCCGGACTGGGACAGGACGATGAGCAGCGTATGCCCGTCAATCAGGGGGTCTGCATAGCGAAGCTCACTTGCCAGCTCCGTAGTCACGGGGATACGGCACAGCTTCTCGATGGTATATTTCCCCGCGCACCCGGCATAATAGGCCGAGCCGCAGGCCGTAATGACGATTTTATGGATTTGGGAAAGATCGATGTTCAGGTCGTCCAGTACAATTTCCCCATTCCGGATTCTGGGGGTGATGGTAGCTTCCACCGCCCGGGGCTGCTCCATGATCTCCTTGAGCATGAAGTGGTCGTAGCCGCCCTTTTCCGCCGCCTGGATGTCCCATGTGATGCGGCTGGCCTTCTTGGTGATGGGGTGGCCTGAGCAGTCGTAGACCTGAATGGAGTCGGGCGTCAGCTCCGCAAGCTCGCCGTCCTCCAGATAGATGACGTTCCGGGTGTGCGCCACCAGCGCGGTGACGTCGGAGGCAAAGAAATTCTCTCCGATGCCCACGCCGAGAATCAAAGGGCTTGCCTCCCGGACGGCGAGAACCGTATCCGGCGTGTCCGTGCAGACAATTCCCAGAGCGTAGGAGCCAACCAGCCGGGAAGAAGCCTTCATGACGGCTTTCCGGAAATCGCCGGCATAGTACATTTCAATCAGATGGACGATGACCTCGGTGTCCGTCTCGCTCTCGAAACGATAGCCCTTCCGGAGCAGTTCTTCCCGAAGCTCCATGTAGTTTTCGATAATGCCGTTGTGAACGACGGCGAATTTTCCGTCATTGCTGGCATGGGGATGGGCGTTTATATCGTTGGGCGCGCCGTGAGTCGCCCAGCGGGTGTGGCCGATCCCGGTGGTACCGGGAACCAGCCGCCCGTCGTCCGTCTTTTCCCGGAGGTTCTGAATGCGTCCCGTGACCTTGCTGATGGCGATTTGGTTCCCCTGCACCACAGCAATTCCGGCGGAATCATAGCCCCGGTATTCCAGCTTTGAAAGTCCGTCAAGCAGTACCGGCGCGGCGTTCTGCGTGCCTGTAAATCCTACGATCCCACACATAAGAAACCTCCTTTGTTTGTGCTGTTGCAGCTTAGCCTAATACGTACTCAGAAATCATGCGGCCGATTTTTCCGATATCCACGCCGCCCTTGAACTCAAACTTTGCGGTAAAGGTATTGGAGAACATGATAAACAGCTCGGAATCCGGAATCAGCTCCGCAAAGCCGGGGGTCTGGATGGAAAAATACTGAATTTTGGAATAGGGCATGGTGCTGAAGGATTTCCGCTTTCCGGTAATTCCCTGCACGTCCACCGCAATGATGCGCTTGTTTGTGAAAATCAGCTGGTCGCGGACGGTCTGAAATGCCATGACCACTTCCTCGCCGCCGATGAGAAGGCCGTTTACCTCGCCTTTGACGGCGTCAACACTGATGGGTTTCAGATTCCATACGGAATCCTGGTTGAAATTAACTGCCATAGTCGTTTTCTCCTTCCTGAATTGGGGAGGGGTTACTCCCATTCCACCGTCGCCGGGGGCTTGCTTGTGATGTCGTAGACAATGCGGTTGATGTGGGGCACCTCGTTGACGATCCGCACAGAAGCGCGATCCAGCACCTCGTAGGGGATACGCGTCCACTCCGCCGTCATGAAGTCGCTGGTCGTGACGCTGCGAAGGGCGAGAACGTTTTCATAGGTGCGGCCGTCGCCCATGACGCCGACGCTTCTGGCGTTGGTGAGAACCGCAAAATACTGGCTGCAAATGTCTCCCAGGTCGGCCTTGGCAATCTCCTCCCGGAAGATGAAGTCCGCCTCCCGGAGAATGTCCAGCTTTTCTTTCGTCACGTCGCCGAGGATACGAATGGCAAGGCCGGGGCCCGGGAAGGGCTGACGGTGGACAAGATAATCAGGAAGCCCCAATTCTTTGCCCAGCAGCCGGATTTCGTCCTTGAAAAGATGATCCAACGGCTCCAGAACGGCCTTGAACTGCTCAATGACCTCTCTGGGCAGGAGCTTGTTGTGGTGGCTCTTGATGACGTCGGCATCCCCCGCGCCGGACTCGATGACGTCGGGATAGATGGTGCCCTGAGCGAAAAAGTCCTCTTTGGTGATGCCGAATTTCACGGCTTCATCCAGAAATACATACCCGAATTCCGCGCCAATGATCTGACGCTTGCGCTGGGGGTCTTCCACGCCCTTGAGCTTGTCCAGGAAGCGCTTCTCCGCGTCCACCCGGACAAAGTGGATGTTCCACTTGGCAAAGGCGGCTTCTACCTCGTCGCCCTCATTTTTGCGCATACAGCCGTGATCGACAAAGACGGCGGTCAGACGATCCCCTACCGCTTCGGCCAGCAGCGCCGCCAGAACGGAGGAATCCACGCCGCCGGACAGCGCCAGCAGCACGCGGCCCTTGGGGCCGATGGTGTCCCGGAGCTGTGCCACGGTATTTTTGCAGAAATCACCCATTGTCCAAGTGCCCTTGGCGCCGCAGATTTCGTAAAGGAAGTTGCGCAGCATCTGGCTGCCGAACTGGGTGTGATTCACCTCCGGGTGGAACTGAACACCGTAGAAGCCCCGGCTCTCATCGGCAATGGCGGCATTGGGGCAGGCGTCGGTATGGGCGACCAGCGCAAAGCCCTCCGGAACCTTCGCCATGTAATCGCCGTGGCTCATCCACGAAATGGACTGCTCCGGGATGCCCTTGAACAGCTTGCAGCCGGTATCGTAATAGGTGACGGTCTTGCCGTACTCCCGGGCGGTATCCTCCTGCGCGGCAGTGACCTGACCGCCCAGCGTATGCGCCATCAGCTGGCAGCCGTAGCAAATACCGAGGATGGGAACACCCAGCTGGAACACTTCCGGGTCAACGTGGGGAGATTCCTCCAGATACACGCTGTTGGGGCCGCCGGTGAAAATGATGCCCATGGGCGCAAAGGCGCGGATCTCGTCCAGGGTCGTGGTGTAGGGCTTGATCTCGCAGTAGACGTTCTGTTCCCGCACCCGCCGGGCAATCAGCTGATTGTACTGTCCGCCAAAGTCCAGAATCAGGATTTTTTCTTGCATACAGTGCTCTCTCCTTCCCTGCCGCGACGCCGGTTAAATATTGATCTCCGCCTGTTCGCGGTCAATACCGGCGATCAGAGGGGCTACCTTTTTCACATAGCTTTCCACTTGCTCCGCGCACCGGCCGGTGTACAGCATGGGGTCGAGAACGGCTTCCATCTCCTGCTTCGTCATGCCGAATTCCGGATGGTCGGCCAGATCGGCCAGAAGATCCCAGCGTTCGCCGTTTTTCATCTTGGCCGTGGCGTCCATGGAGCAGGTGCGGATGATCTCATGCAGCTGCTGACGGTCGCCGCCGTTCTTGACGCCCTCCATCATCAGATTTTCCGTGGCAATGAAGGGCAGATATTCCCGCACGGTCTTCTCCACGATTTTTTCGTTCACATGCAGACCGTCGGTGACGTTCTGTGCCAGCCTGAGAATGGCGTCGGCGCAGAGGAAGCCCTCCGGCATGGAGATACGCCGGTTAGCGGAATCGTCCAGCGTGCGTTCCAGCCACTGGGTGGAAGCGGTCATGGGAGCGTTCAGCGCGTCCGCCATCAGGTAGCGGGACAGAGAGCAGATGCGCTCGGAGCGCATGGGGTTGCGCTTGTAGGCCATGGCGGAGGAACCGATCTGGTTCTTTTCAAAGGGCTCTTCCACCTGACGGTCGTGCTGCAAAAGCCGAATGTCGTTTGCCATGCGGTAGCAGCTCTGGGCGATGGAAGACAGGCAGTTCAGGATGCGGCTGTCAAGCTTTCTGGGGTAGGTCTGGCCGCAGACGTCGAAGCACTGGGTGAAGCCAAAGTCGGCGCTGATGCAGCGGTTCATCTCGTCGATTTTTGCCGTATCCCCGTCAAACAGCTCGAGGAAGCTGGCTTCCGTGCCGGTGGTTCCCCGGCAGCCCAGGAATTTCATGGTTTCCACGACAAAATCCAGCTCTACCAGATCGCTGACGAAGTCCTGCATCCACAGCGTCGCCCGCTTGCCAATCGTAACAAGCTGGGCGGGCTGATAATGGGTGTAGCCCAGCGTGGGGGTCGCCTTGTACGTTTCCGCAAAACGGGAAAGGTTGGCGATGACCTTCAGCAGCTCTCCCCGGAGGTACTTCAGGCCGTCCCGGTAGAGAACGATGTCGGCGTTATCGGTGATATAGCAGCTGGTGGCGCCCAGATGGATGATACCGGCGGCGGAGGGCGCGGCCTTGCCATAGGTATACACGTGGGCCATCACGTCGTGGCGGACTTCCTTTTCCCGTGCCGCGGCACAGGCAAAGTCAATGTCCGTGATGTGGGCTTCCAGCTCCTCGATCTGTTTCTCGGTGATAGGCAGCCCCAGAGAATGCTCGGCCTTGGCAAGAGAAATCCAGAGCTTCCGCCAGGTCTCAATCCGCTTCTGCTGGGAAAACAGGTGCAGCATATAGTCGGAAGCATACCGGGAGCTTAAGGGGGATTCGTATTGATCCGTCATAGTCTGCCCCCCCCTGCTCAGCGAATGATGATGCTGTCCCGCTCCGGGCCTACGGAAACGTAGCCGATGCGGCAGCCAATCTTTTCTTCCACGTACTGCACGTAGTTCCGCGCCGCTTCCGGGAGATCTTCCCACTTGCGCACGCCGGAAATGTCGCACTTCCAGCCCTCCATGTATTCCATCACGGGCTTGGCGCTGCTTTGCAGCGTGGGGAACGGGAATTCGTCGATCACTTCCCCGTTCAGCTCGTAGTGGGCGCAGACGGGGATTTTGTCCAGATAGCTCAGCACGTCCAGCTTGGTCAGGGCGATGTTGGTCGCGGCCTGCACCTGAACGCCGTAGCGGGTGGCAACAAGGTCGATGGGGCCGACCCGGCGGGGACGGCCGGTCTTCGCGCCGTACTCGAAGCCCGCCTTCCGGAGGGCGTCCGCTTCGGCACCGAACATCTCACAGACGAAGGGGCCTTCGCCCACGCAGGTGGAGTAGGCTTTCACAACGCCGATGACCTCGTCGATCTTGGCGGTGGGCAGACCGGAACCCACAGGAGCGTAGGCGGCAATGGCATTGGAAGAGGTGGTGTAGGGGTAGATGCCGTAGTCCAGATCCCGCAGCGCGCCCAGCTGGGCTTCAAACAGGATCTTCTTCCCTTCTGCCTGCGCCTTGCGCAGGTATACGCCGGTGTCGCAGATGAAGGGCTTGATCTTCTCGCAGTAATTGTCCATCCACGCTTTCAGCTCGTCCATGGTGACAGGCTCGGCGCCGTAGACGCCGGTGAGGGTCAGGTTCTTCCACTCCAGCAAATCCTGCAAATGCTCATAAAGATGCTCGGAATGCAGGAGCTCTCCCGCCATAATGGTCTTTTTCTGGTATTTATCAGAGTAAAAAGGCGCAATGCCCTGCTTGGTAGAGCCGTACTTTTTATCCTTCAGACGGGCTTCCTCCAGACCGTCCTGAAGACGGTGCCAGGGCAGCAGCAGAGACGCCCGGTCGCTGATTTTCAGATTGTCCGGGGTGATGGGTACACCTTTTTGGGCAACATCCTGCATTTCCTGCCACAGGTTTTCCGGGTCAACGGCGACACCGTTCCCGAGGATATTCACGACACCCTCCCGGAAAATGCCGGAGGGCAGCAGGTGCAGGGCAAATTTGCCGTGCTCATTGATAACGGTATGGCCGGCATTGCCGCCGCCCTGATAGCGGATAACGATGTCATAGTTTTCGGTCAGCAGATCGACCATGCGTCCCTTGCCCTCGTCACCCCAGTTGATGCCGACGATTACAGTATTAGCCATTTGGATTTCCTCCGATTCTAAAGTTGTAAGGATCGATGACAGCACGTTTACAGGGCGGAGGGGTTCCTCCGTCCTGTAGAATACGGTTATTTCAGATGTTCTTCCAGACGCTTCATGATCTCGGCGTAGGCCTCTTCCACGCCGCCCATATCGCGGCGGAAACGATCCTTATCCAGCTTCTCGTGGGTCTTGCTGTCCCACAGGCGGCTGGTGTCGGGGCTGATCTCGTCAGCCAAAACGATGGTGCCGTCGGACAGGCGGCCGAATTCCAGCTTAAAATCCACCAAAGTCACGCCGCAGGTCAGCCAGAAGGCTTTCAGCGCGTCGTTGATCCGGAAGGAGTAGTCTTCAATGGTCTTGATCTCTTCGGGGGTCGCCAGCTTCAGAGCGAGGGCGTGATAGGTGTTGAGCAGCGGGTCGCCCAGCTCGTCGTTTTTATAGGAGAATTCAATGGTGGGCTGCTCGAACACAACGCCTTCCTCCACGCCGTAGTGCTTGGAGAAGGAGCCGGCAGCGATGTTGCGGACGATGACTTCCAGGGGAACGATGGAAACCTTCTTTACCAGCGTTTCCCGCTCGGACAGCTCCTTGACAAAGTGGGTGGGAATGCCCTGCTTTTCAAGATAAGCCATCAGGCGGTTGCTCATCTGGTTGTTGATGACGCCCTTGCCTGCGATGGTGCCCTTTTTCAGCCCGTTGAAGGCGGTAGCGTCGTCCTTGTAATCCACGATCAGGAGTTCGGGATCGTCGGTGGCGAAAACCTTTTTGGCCTTGCCCTCATACAGCTGCTGCAATTTTTCCATTTGTGTTTACCTCCATATGTGTATTCATTGTCGGTTTCAGGAAACGGCGGCAGCCCACTGCGGCCCCCATCTCACACTCTTTAGAATACCACAATATGTGGCGGAACGCAATCATCATTTCCACGATATGTGCCGCTTTTGCGGGGCGAAAATTGGAACTTTTGTCTGCCCGTGCAGCCGCGGAAACCCGGTTATTTCCCGCTGTCGCCGTAGTTGGCAAGGACGCGGGCGGAGGGGTCGTTCACATTGCAGCCCTCCCAGGATTTGTTGGGCATCCAGAAGTCCACGATCATCTGGCTCTGTCCGGGATAGTATTTCTCGAAAATCTCCCGGTAAAGCAGGGACTCTTTGGTAAAAGGCTGGGCATGGGTATACTTTGCCCGTTTTTCCTCAAATTCTTCCTGCGTATAGACGGTTTCGGCATATTCCTTGAGATAGTCCACCATGGAGTGACCCACGGCGTCGGAGAAAGCCGCCTTTTCCCGCCAGAGAATGTCGTGAGGCAGGTAATCGCCCTTTTCAAAGGCGTGACGCAGCAGATACTTGCCCTTTCCGTATTTGTTCAGCTTCATCTCCGGGTCAATGGCCATGACGTATTTGACAAAGTCCAGATCACCGAAGGGCACCCGCGCTTCCAGAGAGTTGACGCTGATGCACCGGTCTGCCCGGAGCACGTCGTACATGTGCAGCTCCCGGATGCGCTTCTGGGCTTCCTCCTGAAACGCCTTGGCGGATGGGGCAAAGTCGGTGTACTTGTAGCCGAACAGCTCGTCGGAGATCTCGCCGGTGAGCAGAACCCGGATGTCAGTCATCTCATGGATGGCCTTGCACACCAGATACATGCCGATGCTGGCACGGATGGTGGTGATGTCGAAGGTTCCCAGCAGCTCCACCACCGGTTCCAGCGCGGCGAGAACGTCCTCCTTGGAGATGATGACCTCGGTATGGTCGCTGTGGATGTAATCCGCGACCTGTTTCGCGTATTTCAGGTCAATGGCGTCCTCACTCATGCCGATGGCAAAGGTGCGGATGGGCTTTTCGCTTTCCCGGGCGGCAATGGCGCACACCAGAGAAGAATCCAGTCCGCCGCTGAGCAGGAAGCCGACCTTGGCGTCGGCCACCAGACGCTTCTTCACACCGGCCACCAGCTTGTCGTGGATGTTGGCGCAGACCGTTTCCAGATCATCGGGAAGCACATGGTCTACCGCTGCGATGTCGCAGTAGCAGACGAATTTCCCGTCGCAGTAATAATGTCCCGGAGGAAACGGCAGGATTTTGTCGGTCAGCCCCACCAGATTTTTCGGTTCGCTGGCAAACAGGATCGTACCGTTTCTGTCATAGCCGTAATACAGCGGGCGAATGCCGATGGGGTCACGGGCGGCGATAAATTTTTTCTGCTTTCCGTCGTAGAGAATGCAGGCAAACTCCGCATCCAGCTTGGCAAACATGCCGACGCCGTACTTTTCGTACATAGGCAGCAGCACCTCGCAGTCGGACTCGCTGGTAAAGGTGTAGTCCTTGGACAATTCCTTTTTAAGCTTTTCAAAGCCGTAAATCTCGCCGTTGCAGACCACCCAGCTGCCGTTCAGGCCGAAGGGCTGCATTCCTTCCGGGTGAAGCCCCATGATGGACAGTCTGTGAAAGCCGAGTATCCCCTGCCCCACGTCGATGACACGGGAATCGTCAGGGCCTCGGGAAACCGTTCTGGCGAAGCCTGCCTGAAACGCGGTCAGATCGGCGGGCCTGCCGCAATACCCAATGATGGAACACATAGGGATTCCTCCTCAAATAGCCAGCGGGAGAGCCGCAAGGCTCTCCCATGGGCTCTCTTTTTATTCAACGTCCTGAAGCGCGTCGTAGCCTTCCTCCCCGGTGCGAACCTTGACGACATTTTCAACATCGTAGACGAAGATCTTGCCGTCGCCGATATGTCCGGTATACAGCACCTTCTTGGCGGTCTCGATCACGGTGCGGACAGGCACCTTGCTGACGACGATCTCTACCTGTACCTTGGGCAGCAGATTCGTCTCTACCGGCACGCCGCGGTAATACTCAGGCTTTCCCTTCTGGATGCCGCATCCCAGAACATGGGATACGGTCATGCCGGTGATGCCAATGGAGATCATGGCGTTCTTCAGGTTTTCAAGGCGGGATTCCTTGCAGATGATCTCCACCTTGGTAAACTTGGGCGCGCCCTCCTCCCGGAAGTCAGGAACCTTCTTCACGGGAACCGCCTCGGCAGCGGGAACATCGCCGGAAACGACCACGGGAGCCTCATCCGCCGTAGCGGTGTCAGGCAGCATGGCGAAACCAGCATAAGCGGTGGGAAGGCCATGCTCACAGACATCCAGACCGGCGATCTCCTCGTCGGCACTGACCCGCAGCCCAATCGTCTTTTTGATAATTGTGAAAACAACGGTAATGATCACTGCCACATAGGCCATTACGGAGATGACGCCAAGGCATTGAATCCCCAGAAAATGGAAGCCTCCGCCGTAGAAAAGTCCCTTCTCCGTGGAAACGCCCGTGGCAAACAGGCCGGTAAGGATGGTGCCCAGCGCACCGCATACACCGTGTACGGAGACAGCGCCAACCGGATCGTCGATTTTGGCAATCTTATCAAAGAATTCGACGGAAAGGACAATAACGATGCCGAATACCGCACCCATGATGGCAGCGCCAAGGGGAGAAACCGCGTCACATCCGGCAGTGATGCCCACAAGACCGGCCAGAGCCGCGTTATAGGTCATGGACACGTCGGGTTTCCCGTAGCGAACCCAGGTGAACACAAGGGTCACGCAGCAGGCAACCGCCGCAGCCAGATTGGTATTGAAGAAAATCATACCGGCGCTGATCAGCGCGTCGTCGGAATCCATGGCTACCGTGGAGCAGCCGTTGAAGCCGAACCAGCAGAACCAAAGGATGAACACGCCCAGCGCAGCTGCCGTAATATTATGTCCCAGAATGGCTTTCGGCTTGCCTTCCTTGTCGTACTTACCGATACGGGGGCCGAGCATGGACGCGCCGATGCAGGCGCAGATGCCGCCGACCATATGTACGGCCGTGGAACCGGCAAAATCATGGAATCCCAGCTGACTCAGCCAGCCGCCGCCCCAGATCCAGTGTCCGGAGATGGGGTAGATAAACAGGGAAATACAGGCAGAGTAAATGCAGTAAGCGCTGAATTTGGTGCGCTCTGCCATGGAGCCGGAAACGATGGTGGCAGAGGTCGCGCAGAATACGGTCTGGAAAATGGCAAACGCCCACAGAGGAACGCCGGCCGGGGTAATAAAGCTGTAATCCTTGGTGATGCCGGGATCCAGCCAGCCCACGACCGCGCTTCCCGCGCCGAACATAATGCCGAAGCCGAACAGCCAGAAGCAAGGCGTGCCAATGCAGAAGTCCATCAGATTCTTCATCAGGATGTTGCCGGTGTTCTTCGCCCGCGTGAAGCCGGCCTCGCACAGGGAAAAGCCCGCCTGCATGAAGAAGACCATTGCAGCGCCCAACAGTACCCAAATGGTGTTTACAGAACTCAGTGTCATAGTGGTTACCTCCTCATTCTCTCTATTCAGTTAACGTTTCATCTCCTGTTCCCCGCTGCCCGCCCGGAGGGGGTGGTCAGTCCCCTCCTCTGCCGCCGTGATCGGCATGGGCAGCCGTGAAAAGAAGATTTACTTCACGCCAAACAGCAGTTCGCCGTAGGTGGGGAACGGCCAGTAATCGGAAGAAGTCTGGGTCTCCGCCTCGTCCGCGACAGCCCGGAGGGCTGCCATCTTGCCGAGAATGGTGTCCCGGATGGCGAAGGACTCTTCCTTGACACTCTCCGCATTCTTCAGCTCCAGAACGGCGGATTCCAGCTCGTCGGTCTTCTCGGCGATCTGGTCGGTCAGGCCGGACAGCTTGGTGACAAGGCCGGTCTCATAAGCACAGGCCAGATTGGGCGCGATGGCTTTCTTCGCAGCCACGGAAGCGGCCAGCTCGGCGGCATAGCCTTCCACTGCGGGGAGGATCTGCTTTCTCGCCATGTCCACCATGGTGTTGGCCTCGATGATGACGGCCTTGCAGTAGTTCTCCAGCATGATGTCGCACCGCGCCTGAATCTCGGACACGGAGTAGATCTTGTGGGCGGTGAGCATATCCACGTTCTTCTTGTCCAGCAGATGGGGCATGCAGTCGGGGGTCGTGGGATAGTTGCACAGGCCGCGAACCTCGGTGGCTTCCTTGATCCATGTGGCATCGTAGCCGTTGCCGTTGAAGATGATGCGCTTATGATCCTTGATGGTCTTCTTGATCATGTCATGCAGGGCGGTCTCAAAATCCTCCGCGCCTTCCAGACGGTCGGCGTAAATTTTCAGGGACTCGGCCACGGCGGCGTTGAGCATGATGTTGGCGCAGGCAATGGAATTGGAGGAACCCAGCATACGGAACTCAAACTTGTTGCCGGTAAAGGCGAAGGGCGAAGTACGGTTCCGGTCGGTGGTGTCTCTGGGGAAGCGGGGCAGAACGTCCACGCCAAGCTTCATGGTGGTCTTCTTTGTGCCGCTGTAAGGGGCGTCGTTCTCGATGGCGTCCAGAATACCCATCAGCTCGTCGCCAAGGAAGATGGAGACCACGGCGGGAGGCGCTTCGTTGGCGCCCAGACGGTGGTCGTTGCCGGCGGTAGCTACGCTCAGGCGGAGCAGATCCTGATAGTCGTCCACGGCCTTGATGACCGCACACAGGAACAGAAGGAACTGGGCGTTTTCATAGGGGGTTTCGCCGGGGGACAGCAGGTTCACGCCGGTATCGGTGGCCATGGACCAGTTGTTGTGCTTGCCGGAGCCGTTGACGCCGGCAAAGGGCTTCTCATGCAGCAGGCACACCAGACCATGCTTTGCTGCGACCTTCTGCATGATCTCCATGGTCAGCTGGTTGTGGTCGGTGGCGATGTTGGTGGTGGTGTAAATGGGCGCCAGCTCGTGCTGAGCGGGGGCGACCTCGTTATGTTCGGTCTTGGCAAGGATACCCAGCTTCCACAGTTCCTCGTTCAGGTCTTCCATGTAAGCAGCAACGCGGGGCTTGATGACGCCGAAGTAGTGGTCATCCATCTCCTGCCCCTTGGGGGACTTGGCACCGAACAGGGTTCTGCCGGTGAAGATCAGGTCTTTGCGCTGCTCGTACATTTCCTTATCCACAAGGAAATATTCCTGCTCGGGGCCGACGTTGGTGCGGACACACTTGACGTCGGTATTGCCGAAGAGCTTCAGGATACGCATGGCCTGACGGTTCAGGGCTTCCATGGAGCGCAGCAGCGGGGTCTTCTTATCCAGCGCTTCGCCGCCGTAGGAGCAGAACGCCGTGGGGATGCAAAGGGTCTTGCCCTTGATGAATGCGTAGGAGGTGGGGTCCCATGCGGTGTAGCCGCGGGCCTCAAAGGTAGCGCGCAGGCCGCCGGAGGGGAAAGAGCTGGCGTCAGGCTCGCCCTTGATCAGCTCTTTGCCGGAGAAATCCATGATGACGCCGCCGTCGGGAGCGGGAGAAATGAAGCTGTCGTGCTTTTCGGCGGTGATGCCGGTCAGCGGCTGGAACCAGTGGGTATAGTGGGTCGCGCCATGGGCGACAGCCCAGTCCTTCATGGCAGCGGCCACCGCGTTGGCGACGGAAGCGTCCAGCTTCGCACCCTCGTCGATGGTTCTGCGTAGCGACGCGTATACGTCAGCGGAAAGATTGGCCTTCATCACCCGGTCATCAAATACCATACAGCCGAAATAGTCAGAAACAGTACTCATAGCAAACGCTCCTTTTCAAATTTAGGAACCTCTGAATAAATCGTCTGCGGCTTTGAGCGGATCTTTTTCGCTCACAGTCCTTGCCGATTTAATCAGAGCTTCCTTATTGGCGTTCCGGGAATGCCCCGCCCGAACCGCCGAAAATAAAAAAAGACGGCAAGGACGCGATGAGCATACACTCGGAGACGTCCTTGCCTTCACAGTGGGCATTCTACACCATCTTTCCCCATTTGTCAACACCCTGCACAAAAAAAGTTTTTTGTCTTTGGACAGATTGACAAGGCCCGATAAATTGAATATAATAATTTCGGAAGCATAGGCTTTCCGGGAAGTTTTGGCTTTTCCGGGAGAATCCCGTTGCTTTTCCTTTTAATCTGACTTCATTTGTTTGAATTTTACCGCGTATCGGGCAGGAAGGTTGGTTGCTGTATGAAATATACGCCCCAGGAGGTCATACAATTCATTCAGGAGGAGGACGTGAAGTTCATCCGCCTTGCGTTCTGCGACTGCTTCGGCAGACCCAAGAATATCTCCATCATGCCCCACGAGCTGGAACGCGCCTTCAAGTACGGCATTGCCATCGACGCTTCCGCCATCGCGGGCTTCGGCGACGAGGTGAATTCCGACCTGTTTCTCCATCCCGACGCTTCCACCATTGCCCTGCTGCCATGGCGGCCGGAGCACGGGAGCGTGGTGCGGATGTTCTGCTCCATCACCCATCCGGACGGCACGCCCTTTGCCCACGATACCCGGGGCATTCTCAAGCAGGCCGTTGCCGACGCCGCGAAGGCGGGCTACGCCTTCTCCTTCGGCTCCGAGCTGGAATTCTACCTGTTCCGGCTGGACGAAAACGGCGAGGTCACGGACGTTCCCTACGATCAGGCCACCTATATGGATGTCGCGCCGGAGGACAGATGTGAAAACGTCCGCCGGGAGATCTGCCTGACGCTGGAGCGGATGGGCATTCAGCCGGAATCCTCCCACCACGAGGAAGGCCCCGGCCAGAACGAGGTGGATTTCCGCTATTCCGATCCCCTGTCCGCCGCGGACAACGCCGTTACCTTCCTCACCGTCGTCAAAACCATCGCCGCCCGGAACGGGCTGTACGCGGACTTTTCCCCCAGACCTCTGGAGGGACGCCCCGGCAGCGGATTTCACATCAATATGTCCGTTCAGGGCGGTGCGGAAGCGCTCATGCACCGGGCGATGGGCGGGATTCTGGACAAGATCACGGACATGACCCTATTCCTCAACCCCACCGAGCAGTCCTACAGCCGCTTGGGCGCACACAAAGCGCCGAAGTACATTTCGTGGTCGAGCAACAACCGCTCCCAGCTCATTCGCGTTCCTGCTGCCTCCGGCGAGTACCGGCGCTTCGAGCTGCGCAGCCCCGACTGCACTGCCAACCCATATCTTGCCTTTGCGCTGCTCATCTGGGCGGGACTTTCCGGAATCGAGAACGACATTGCTCTCCCGGAAGCCTGCAACGTCAATCTCCACACGGCGGATTCCCGAAATGTGACCCTTGCAACCCTTCCCAAGTCGCTGTCCGACGCGGAAAAGTGCGCCGCCGACAGCAATTTCATTGCCCAGCACCTTCCCCAGTCCCTGATTGAGTTCTTTACCAAGTGATAAACTCCGCAAAACTCTGAAAGGAGGGAGCGTTATGGTATTCAGCGACCAGACGTACAGCGTTCTGGTGGTGTCCGCCGCGCAGAAATTCAACGAAGCCTTCGCCGCGATGCTCCCCGGTTCGGAGTATTATCCGGTTCGTTTCGTGGGCAACATTGCGGCGGCGCGGCGGGAGATGGTGAACAAGACCTATGATCTTGTCATCATCAACGCTCCCCTGCCCGACGATTTCGGCACCCGCTTCGCCATCGACGCCTGCAACCAGTCCGGCACCGTGGCGCTGCTGCTGGCAAAGTCGGATGTTTACGATGAGATGGAAGCCAAACTCACCTGTCAGGGCGTGTTCACGCTGGCAAAGCCCACGTCCGCTCTGCTGCTGAACCAAAGCCTGAAATGGCTCGTTTCCGCCCGGGAACGGTTACGGCGCATGGAGGAAAAGGCCACCTCCGTGGAAGAAAAAATGGAAGAAATCCGTCTGGTGAACCGGGCAAAATGGCTGCTCATCGAGCAGCTGAAAATGACCGAGGCCGAAGCCCACCGCCACATCGAAAAGCAGGCCATGGATCGCTGCACGACCAGACGGGAGATCGCGCTGGGGATCATCAAGACCTACGCATGATTGCCCCCCAATATCTACATATGAAAACGCTGCAAGGGATAAATCCTTTGCAGCGTTTCTGTTTATTGCATCATTTCTAAGAATTCGTCCTCGGTGAGGATGGGGATTCCCAGCTCTCTTGCCTTGCGCTCCTTGGAACCGGCGTTTTCGCCCACAACCACAAAGCTGGTCTTTTTCGACACGGAGCCGGACGCCTTGCCGCCCAGCAGCTCGATTTTCTCCGTGGCTTCTTCCCGGGTGAATTTGCTCAGCGCACCGGTAAGCACGAAGGTTTTCCCGGCGAAACGGGCGTCGGTTATCACCCGTTTGCTTTCAAAATTGACTCCTGCCTGCCGCAGACGCTCTACCATATGCGCGGACTGCTTCTGTCGGAACCACTGATAGATATTCTCGGCGGTGACAGCGCCCACGTCGGGAACCTCCGTCAGCTCCTCCACCGACGCGGCCATCAGGCCGTCCAGATTTCTAAAGGCAGAAGCAAGCACCTTGCCGGTTTTCGCGCCCACCTGACGGATGCCCAAAGCGTAGATCAGGCGGCTGACGTCCTGCTCTTTGCTGGCTTCAATGGCGGCAAGCAGCTTTTTCGCCGCCGTGGAACCGGCTTTCCACAGGCTCTTTACGTCGTCAAGGGTCAGATAGTAAATATCCGCCGGGGACTTGATCAGCCCCTTTTCGATCAGCGCGTCCACAATGGCCGCGCCAAGGCCGTCGATATCCATGGCGTCCCGGCTGACGAAGTGGGCAATGTTCCGGCTGAGCTGTGCGGGACACTCCGCCCCGGTGCAGCGCAGGAACGCGCCGTCCTCGTCCTGCTCCACAGGCGCGCCGCAGACCGGGCAGCGGTCAGGCAGATGGTAGGCCACCGTCCCCTCCGGGCGCTTGGAAAGATCGACCTCCAGAATTTCCGGGATGATCTCCCCTGCCTTGCGGATGAGAACGGTATCGCCGATGCGGATATCCCGTTCCCGGATGAAATCCTGATTGTGCAGCGTGGCGTTTGTCACCGTCGTGCCCGCCAGACGGACAGGCCGCACCACCGCCTTGGGGGTCAGCACGCCGGTTCTTCCCACCTGTACCACAATGTCTTCCACCACGGTGGGCTTGATCTCCGGGGGATACTTGTAGGCTGCAGCCCACTTGGGGAATTTGGCGGTATTGCCCAGCCGTTCCCGCTGAGAAAGATCGTCCACCTTGATGACCGCACCGTCGATATCGCAGATCAGCTTTTCCCGGTTCTCGTTGATGGACAGCACTTCTGCATCAATTTCCGAAACTTTGGACAGCTTTTTGTGTGGAATCACCTTGAATTTCAAGTTTTTCAGGTATTCCAGAGACTGGGTATGTCCGGTAAACTCCACGCCATCCGCAAGCTGGACGTTGAAAACATAAATGTCCAGTCCCCGCTTCGCCGCGATTTTCGGGTCGAGCTGCCGCAGCGACCCGGCGGCGGCGTTCCGGGGGTTGGCGAACAGGGGCTTTCCCAGCTCCTCCTGACGCAGATTCAGCTTTTCAAAGCTCTTTTTGGGCATGAAAACCTCGCCACGGACGATGAGCCGTGCAGGCGCGCCGGTCAGGGTCATGGGGATGGAGCGGATGGTTTTCAGGTTTTCCGTCACGTCCTCCCCTACCGTACCGTCGCCCCGGGTCGCGCCCCGGACGAATTTCCCGTTCACATATTCCAGCGCCACGGAAAGGCCGTCGATCTTCGGCTCCACGGAAAATTCTACGTTACCCTCGGCGGCAATGGTTTTTTCCAGGAAATCGTTCAGTTCTTCCATGCTGAACACATCCTGTAAGCTCATCAGCGGTACGGGGTGGGACACCTTTTCAAACTGGCTCAACACTTCCCCGCCCACCCGTTTCGTGGGAGAATCCGCCCTGGCCAGCTCCGGGTGGGCGCTTTCCAGCTCCTCCAGCTCCCGGTAGAGCCGGTCGTATTCGTAGTCCTCCATGGTCGGGTCGTCCAGAACGTAATAGCGGTAGCCCGCTTCCTTCAGCTGATCGGTCAGCTGGTCAATTCTCTCTTTGGAATCCATAGTATCCTCCGGTCTGTAAATAAGTGCTGGGCACGTCGCCGATGATCACCGTCTCCGCCACCACGACCTCCGAATGGATGGTAAAGCTGTCCGTCTCCCCCATGACCAGAACCGATACATCCACGCTGACGATCATGTTCAGCTGGTGGAGCGTCTGGTTGATACCGGCCTGAGAGAAATTGCTTTCAAACGTGGCGTCGCTATTGCGGATGGACAGGATGTGTACCGGGATCGCCGGGCCTTTTCCGGAGAAAAACTCCGGCAGAAACAGGCTCCCCAGCGGTATGCCGATGTCCGCGGTGTCCAGGGCTAAAATTTCGTCGTTGATAATGTTCAGGATTTCCGTTTTCAGGTGGTTGATCTCGCTCATGTTGGTTTTCAGAGCGGTGATGCGGCCGTCCAGATTCTTTTCAAAGTAGACGATGCGGTCGTATTGAATGGTGCCGTTGGCAATCTGCTTGGCAATGGCGTCATTGGTCAAGTCCGACGTGGCGTTTTTCACCTGCGTTTCCGCCAGCTCCGTGACGATCTCCCGGTAGCGGCTGCGAAGCATCAGAAACGCCACCAGAACGATCACCGCCAGAACCAGCAGCGTGTAAAAAAATCTCCGAAGCCGCCAGCGCATACCCATCCCTCCTGTAGAGGATATGCGGGAGAGCAAAAAGCATTACAGCTTTTTCATATGCGCCGAAGCGGTTTTCGCCATAAGCTTTTTGGTGCCGATGTCGTCAAAGGCGATTTCCAGCAGCGCGTCGCCGCCCATTTTCCGCACGGACAGCACCAGTCCCCGGCCAAAGGCCGCGTGCATGACCATGTCCCCCTGATTCAGTTCGAGACATGGCGTGGGAGCGGCCTGCGGGGTAGAAAGAATGCTGCTTCTGGGCTTTCTGGCCTGAGAAGTATGGGTTCCATAGGCCGAATAACCGCTGTGCTCGCTGGTCGAAACCCGATGGTAGCCGCCCCTTTTCACAATGCACTCCTCCGGGATTTCCCTGAGGAACCGGGAGGGCAGCGCCGACGACGTGCGTCCGTAGATCATACGCTGACGGGCATGGGTGATGGTCAGGCTCTGCTTTGCCCGGGTAATCGCCACGTAGCACAGCCGCCGCTCCTCCTCCATTTCCTCCGCGTCGCCGATGGCGCGCATTCCGGGGAACAGCCCGTCCTCAAAGCCCACGAGGAACACATGGGGGAATTCCAGTCCCTTGGCCGAGTGCATGGTCATCATCACCACGGCGTCGTCGTTTTCGTTGTACTGTTCCAGATCGGTATACAGGGCGATTTCTTCCAGAAATCCCGCAAGAGTGGGCGTTTCCGCATTCTCCACATAGGAATTGATGCTGGATTTTAGTTCTCGCACGTTTTCCAGCCGGGTCTTGTTTTCCTCGGTGTCCTTGCTTTCCAGCATATCCACATACCCGGTTCGGATGAGCAGCTCGTCGTAGAAGTCCGGCAGGCTCATGCCGTCCTCCAGAAGCTGCGCCATGCCCTCGATGAGGGCGGAAAACTGCATCATCTTGATTGCGGCCTTCTCCAGCGGGGCGTAGGAATAGGGGTCGGAAATCACGCTGTACAGCGGCTTTTCCTCGGCCTCCGCCAGCCGGCGGGCGGTCTCGATGGTTTTCGCGCCCAACCCCCGGGGAGGGTTGTTGATGATGCGCCCCAGACGCAGGTCGTCCGCCCGGTTGTTGATGACGCACAGATACGACAGCATATCCTTGACTTCCGCCCGGTCAAAGAACCGCGTGCCGCCGATGACCCGGTACGGAATGTCGTTTCGTTTCAGGGCAAATTCCATTGCGTTGGACTGGGCGTTGGTGCGGTACAGAATGGCGTAGTCCTTGAAATTTTTCCCGCGGGAACCGGCGAGAATCTGCCCCGCGACAAAATTGCCCTCGCTGCCCTCGTCGGAGGCTTCGTATACCAGAACGGGGTCGCCCTGCGCATTGGCTGTCCAGAGCTTCTTCCCCTTGCGCCCGAGGTTGTGGGCGATCACCGCGTTTGCGGCGGTGAGGATGGCCTGGGTGGAGCGGTAGTTCTGTTCCAGACGAATGACCCGCGCGCCCCGGTACTGCTTTTCAAAGTTCAGAATGTTTTCGATGGTCGCGCCCCGGAAGCGGTAAATGCTCTGGTCGTCGTCGCCCACTACGCAGATGTTCTCATGGCCGCCTGCAAGCAGGGATGTCAGGAGGTACTGCATATGGTTGGTGTCCTGATACTCGTCCACCAGCACGTACCGGAATTTGCGCTGATAATACTGCAAAACATCCTCATTCTGCTGCAAAAGCTGAACGGTGATGTAGATGATGTCGTCAAAATCCAGCGCGTTGTTGTCCTTCAGGCGGGTCTGGTACTTGCCGTAGGCGCGGGCGATGTGCTGCGCCCGGATGTCGCCGGTGCGCTCCGCCCTGTCCAGCATCTCCCCGGGAGACACCATTTTGTCCTTCTCCCGGCTGATGGCGCCAAGGACATATTTCGCCGGAAACGTCTTGTCGTCCAGCTCCATGTCCTTGATGATCTCTTTCATGATGCGCTCGGAATCCGAGGAATCGTAAATGGTAAAGCTCCGGGTGAAGCCCATCCGCTCGATGTCCCGCCGCAGAATACGGCAGCAGGCGGAATGAAACGTCATTGCCCAGATGTCCTGCGCCTGAGAGCCGAGAAGATTGGAAAGCCGTTCCTTCATTTCGTTTGCGGCCTTGTTGGTAAAGGTGATGGCGATGATGCTCCATGGCGCGGCAGGCTCCACGGCGCATAGAGCGTCCGCCCGGCGGGTATCATCGGGACTGGGGTCGTCCCCCAGATTTTCCAGAAAGGCCACGTCGTCCTCCGTGACGGCGTGGGAAATCTCGCAGCAGTCGCTGCCCCGGCCAAAGCGCATGAGATTGGCAATGCGGTTAATGAGGACAGTGGTCTTGCCGCTGCCTGCACCGGCAAGCAGCAGCAGCGGCCCCTCCGTGGTCAGCACGGCCTGACGCTGCATATCGTTCAGCTGAGAAAACTGCCGCTCGATGTAATTTTTCCGGGCGGTCAGAAATCGGGAGTCCATTTGTTCTGTCATAATTGCACCTGTCTTCAACATGATGCAATTATTTTAGCGCATTTTCGGCAAAACGTAAAGAGGGAAAATGCCGTTTTAAGCCATCAGCTCCCGAAGCATGGCGACGGCCTTTTTCTCAATTCTCGACACCTGCACCTGACTGACGTTCATCACCGCCGCCACCCGCTGCTGGGTCAGGCCGTGGAAATACCGCAGCTGAATAACTATTCGCTCCCGTTCCGGCAGGCCGGAAATCGCCTGCCGCAGAGCGATTTTCTCCACCATCCGTTCTTCCGATTCCGTGTCCGTCAGAACGTTTTCCAGCGTGAAGCCTTCGTCCCCCGTTTCTCGCTGAATAGACTCCGTGGCGGCGGTGGCCGTTTCCGCCAGAGCGATTTCTTCCGGGGTGAACCCGGTCTGGCGGGAAATTTCCTGAATCGTCGGTTCCCTGCCCAGCGCCCCGGTCAGACGGCTACGGGCGGCCTTGATTGTCGCGGCCTGCTCTTTTAAGCTCCGGGACACCTTTACCGCCCCGTCGTCCCGGAGGAACCGGCGAATTTCCCCGGCGATTTTCGGCACGGCGTAGGTGGAAAACTGCGTCCCGTAGGCAAGGTCGAACCCCTCCACGGCCTTGAGAAAGCCAAGGCACCCCAGCTGGTACAGATCGTCCGCTTCCGTTCCCCGGCCTAAGAACCGCCTTGCCACCGACCAGATCAGGCCGGAGTTTTCCTCCACCAGAGCTTCGGACGCTTCCCGGTCGCCCTGCTGTGCCTTGGCGATCAGTTCCTCCGTCCTGCTCATTGCCGCCGCTGCAGCTTCCGGCGCATATGCACCGTGGTTCCTTTTCCGGGTTTGGATGTAATTTCCAGATCGGTCATAAAACTTTCCATGATGGTAAAGCCCATTCCGCTCCGTTCCGCGCCGCCGGTGGTGTACGCGGGACGTCTGGCCTGCTCTATGTCCGGGATGCCGACGCCCTTGTCCTTGATGACGATATCCAGCACGTTGTCCTTCAGGATACGGCAGCGCAGGGTGATATTCCCCAGCTTTTCCGGGTAGGCGTGGACGATGCAGTTGGTCACCGCCTCGCTCACCGCCGTGCGGATGTCCCCCAGCTCCTCCAGCGTCGGGTCCATCTGGGCGGCGAAGCAGGCCACCGCCGATCGGGCAAAGGCCTCGTTGGCGGATTTGCTGGGAAAATCCAGAATCATATAGTTGTCGAATTTCATGATACAGCCTCCTTGATCTCCACAAGCTTATCGATTCCCGACGCCCGGAACACCCGCATGGGCTGGGGCGCAATCCCCGTCAGAAGCAGCCGCCCCTCGATCTGGGTCATGCTCCTTAAGGCGTTGATGACCACGGCAATGCCGGAAGAATCCACAAAGGAAACCTCCTGAAAATCCAGCACGCAGACCTCCGGGGTGTAAGCCTCGATTTTTGCGGCGATGGCCTGAATATAGGCTTTTGCGCAGTGGTGGTCAATTTCTCCGGTGAGCGCCACCGTCAGCCGTCCTTCCTCCAAAAAACTGGTAAAGTGCATATTGCTTCCCTCCTAGGTAAATTTGCTGATTAACAGTATAAAATCCCGTTTCCGATTTTTCAGTCGGAAACGGGATTGTGTAAAAATAATACTTCTGTGCAAACGGCCGGATTGCCTTATACCTCCACCAGAAGAGTATCTTCTTTCCCGGAGGGTATCTCCTTCTCGATAGCGCCATTCCGGAACAGCGCCGCGCCGCCTTTTGCGAGTGGTTCAGTCAATTTGTCTTTGCAGAGGGAGTTGACATACAGCACCTCACAATGCAGCTTACCCGCCTGAGTGGCGTATTCCTGCTTTATCGACGTGTTCCACTCCCCGGCACTGTAATCCGTGTACACCGGCCAGAAAACGACATCCGGGGTCAGGCGGTTAATTTCGTCGATATTCCCGTCGTACCACAGGTCGCCGCACAGGCCGACGGCTACCTTTCTGCCCTGAAACGGGAAAGTGTGAAACGCTTTCCCCTCCCGGTAACGGCCGTCCGCGAAGGATTCCTTCCAGCCCGGAGACACCCGCCGGTAGACGTCGATGGTCTGCCCCGCGGCATCGATCGTTATTTGTGAACTGTAAAAAAGGTCGTCTTCCCGTTCGATAACCCCAAAGGAAACGGCAATCTCATATTCCTTCGCCGCAAGGCCGATCTCCTGCATAACAGTGTCATCCCGGCAGACGGCAATTTTCCTGTCGTGCGCCGGCGCAAATGTCGCGCCGTAAAACCCCTGCAAAAACGCTTCTCCGAAAATCACGATATCCGCCTGTCCCGAATACCGTTTCATGGTATCCAGAATCACGTTTTTGTTGTGCCGGATATCCTCATTGATAAAGCCCATTGCGGCCAATACACATTTCATTTTCATTCCCTCACAAGGAAAATCAGGTATCCGAATTTCCACGGATACCTGATTTCGTTAAATTTACAGGCTTTTCAGCGCCGCTTCGCTCTGCTCGAGACTTGCAATCAGGTCGCGGGTCTTCTGCGCCTTTTCCTTCTCCGCGTTCACAACGGCCTCGGGGGCGCGGGAGACGAACTTCTCATTGCTGAGCTTCGCTTCCAGAGAGCTTAAGAACTTGCGGTTCTTTTCCAGCTCCTTGGAGATACGGTCAAGCTCCTTGGCCACGTCCACCAGCTGACCCATGGGGATATACAGCTTGGCGTCGGCGGTGGGAATGGTCACCATACCGTTTAAGTTTTCCGGCTCCTTGTCCATCATGGTCACGGTGTCGGCGTAGGCCAGACGCTGGATGAAGCCCTCACCCTCGGCGTAGACCTGGGGCTTGGAGGTCAGCACGTACAGTGCCGCCTTCCGGGAGGGCGGAACATTCATTTCCGCACGGCGGTTGCGGATGGCGCGGATGGCGTCCATGACGGACTCCATGTGGCTTTCCTCGGCCTTGAAGGCAAGGTCTTCCCGATATTCCGGCCACTTCGCGGCGATCAGCGCGTCGCCCTCGTGGGGGATGCTCTGCCAGATCTCCTCGGTGATGAAGGGCATGAAGGGATGCAGCAGCCGCAGGATCTGGTCAAGCACATACACCAGCACAGAAATGGCGGTCTGCTTGCGCTCAGCGTCCTCGGAATACAGACGCGCCTTGGTCAGCTCGATATACCAGTCGCAGTAGGTGTCCCAGATGAAGTCGTACACCTTCTGGACGGCCACGCCCAGCTCGTACTTTTCCAGATTCTCCGTGACCTCGGCGATCAGCGTGTTCAGCTTGGATAGCACCCACTTGTCGGCAATTTCCAGCTTGTCAAGGGCAGGCAGCTCGTTCCTGGCGTCCTCGCCCAGATTCATCAGCACATAGCGGGAAGCGTTCCACAGCTTATTGGCAAAGTTGCGCATGGCCTCGCACTTCTCGGTGTAGAAACGGGTGTCGTTTCCGGGAGAGTTGCCGGTGATCAGGTTCATCCGCAGAGCGTCGCAGCCATATTTGTCGATCATTTCCAGCGGGTCAATGCCGTTGCCAAGGGACTTGGACATCTTGCGTCCCTGATTGTCCCGCACCAGACCGTGGATAAGCACGGTGTGGAAGGGCGTCTTGCCGGTATGCTCGCAGCCGGAGAAGATCATTCTCGCGACCCAGAAGAAAATGATGTCGTAGCCCGTGACCAGCACGTCCGTCGGGTAGAAATAGTCAAGGTCTTCCGTCTTTTCCGGCCAGCCCAGCGTTTCAAAGGGCCACAGAGCGGAGGAGAACCAGGTATCCAGCACGTCGGGGTCACGCTCAACGTTGGTGCTGCCGCACTTTTCGCACTTGCAGACATCCTCCCGGGACACGGTGATGTGGCCGCAGTCGGCGCACGTCCATGCGGGAATCTGATGACCCCACCACAGCTGACGGGAAATGCACCAGTCGCGGACATTTTCCATCCAGTTGAGATAGGTCTTGCTGAACCGCTCGGGGACGAACTTGGTCTCCCCGTCCTTGACGACCCGGATGGCTTCCTCGGCCAGAGGCTTCATCTTCACGAACCACTGGGCGGAGATGATCGGCTCCACGTCCTGATGGCAGCGGTAGCAGGTGCCGACGTTGTGGCTGTAAGGCTCCACCTTCACCAGATATCCGCCCGCTTCCAGATCGGCGACGATCTGCTTTCTGGCCTCGTAGCGGTCGAGACCCTCATACTTTCCGCCGTTTTCGTTGACCTTGCCGTTGTCGTCCAGAACCCGGATGACTTCCAGATTGTGGCGCAGTCCCACTTCAAAGTCATTGGGGTCGTGGGCGGGGGTCATCTTAACGCAGCCGGTGCCAAAGTCCATCTCGGCGTAATCGTCAGCGACGACGGGGATTTCCTTATTCACAAGGGGAAGAATGACCATCTTGCCCACGATGTCCTTGTAGCGCTCGTCGTTGGGGTTGACGCACACGCCGGAGTCGCCCAGCATGGTCTCGGGACGGGTGGTCGCCACGATCACCTCGCCGGTGCCGTCGGCCAAGGGGTAACGGATGTGCCACAGGTGGCCGGGCTTGTCCACATACTCCACCTCAGCGTCGGACAGGGCGGTGACGCAGTGGGGACACCAGTTGATAATGCGGCTGCCCTTGTAGATCAGACCCTTTTCGTACAGGGAGACGAAGACCTCCCGCACGGCCTTGGAGCAGCCCTCGTCCATGGTGAACCGGGCGCGCTCCCAGTCGCAGCTTGCGCCCAGCTTCTTCTGCTGCTCCACAATGCGGTTGCCGTATTTGTGCTTCCAGTCCCAGACGCGCTCCAGAAACTTTTCACGACCAAGATCATAGCGGGTCAGACCCTCCTTGCGAAGCTCCTCCTCCACCTTGATCTGGGTGGCGATGCCGGCGTGATCGACGCCGGGAATCCACAGGGCGTTATAGCCCTGCATCCGCTTGAACCGGATCAGGGTATCCTGCAAGGTTGCGTCCATGGCGTGACCCATGTGCAGCTGACCGGTGACGTTGGGTGGGGGCATGACGATGGTGAAGGGCTTCTTGCTTTCATCCACCTCGGCGTGGAAGTAGCCGCCCTGCTGCCACATGTCGTAGATCTTGGACTCCACCTGCTGCGGCTCGTAGACCTTTGGTAATTCTCTTGCCATTTTTTTCGCTCCTTTTGTTAAATAAGAAACGCCCTGAGCCGGGGAAGCTCTGAATCGGCTGACTCAAAGATTCCCCAAAAGCTCAGGGCGAAAATTTTCCGCGGTACCACCTGAATTCCCTTTCGGGCACTTAAAAACTGCTGTAACGGGCAGCCCCGTTCTTTCCTACTTTATTCAGAAAGACTGCTCCCGGGCGACCATCCGAACCGGCCAATATGCGCTCGCACCAGAATGCGCACTCTCTTCCTTGAGCCGGAAAACGGAACCTCCCGTTCACCGCGTTATCAATTTCATTTCATTGTATTGCAAAGGCAGTATTTTGTCAAGAAAAATGTTGGTGCTCTTCTGCCATCCATTGACATTTCCTGCCGGTCATGCTATGCTTTGGACGAAAAATCCTGCGGAGGCCATTTCTTCATGAAACAGCATTCTGTACCCAAATTCCTTGACAACTTTCTCACACGTACCCTGTCCGGTACGGTGTTTTCGTGGCGGGAAATTCTCCATCTGACCTTTCCCAACGTTCTGGACTGCCTGTCCGTCATGTTCATCAGTATGCTCATCACCGCCCTCATCAGCAGCAACGGCGAAGCCAGCGTCGCGGCGGTGTCTCTGGTGACGCCGCTGGCGTGGATGATCACCTGCATTTTCAACGGTATCAGCGCCGGCGGCACGGTGGTGGTCGCCCAGAGCTGCGGCATGAAAGACCCTGTTCGTATCCGCAAGGCCGCGGGCATGACGCTGTGGCTGACGGTGGCAGTCGGCACCGTGGTGTGCCTGCCCCTGCTGATGTTTCCCCGTCAGGTGCTGATCCTGCTTTTCCCGGAGGCAGAAGCCGTCGTTCTGGAAAAAGCCCGGATTTATCTTTCCGGCAGAGCTTGGTCGATTCTGGTGTTTACCATATATACCGCAAACTTCGGCATTCTCCGTGGGCTGGGAGAATCCGGCCGGTGCCTTGCCCTGAGCGTCATCATCAACGCCGCCTATCTGGTGTTCAGCATTCTGTTTCTGAATGTGCTTCGGATGGATATTCTCGGCAGCGTTTTTGCCCTGCTGCTGGCGCGGTTCATTGGCTCCGCCGCGTCCGTGATCCTGCTGTTTTCCTGGAAAGCGCCGGTAAAAATGACCTTCGGGCAGATATTCACCTGCGATAAAGGGATTCTCCGCTCCACCTTGCAGGTCAGCATTCCCCTGGGGCTGGAACAGGCGTGCTCGTCCCTCGGAAATGTGGTGGCCGAAATGTATATGATCTCTCTCGGCACCACAGCACTGGCGACCCACGCCATTGCCAATTCCGTGATCGGTGTGTGGTACTCCCCTGCTATGGCCGCGGCGAACCTGTCCGTGACGGTGGTCGGCCGGTGCTTTGGCGCGGAAAAGTATGACGAAGCCAAACGCTACGGCGTCCGGTGCGACCAGATCGCCCTGATTCTGGTGCTGCTGACCTCCGCCCTGTTCATTCCCCTGCTTCCCGCGCTTCTGGGGCAGTACCACCCCACGCCGGAGGTTCTCGCCATGGCGAAAAAGCTGCTGTACTGGTCGATTCCCAGCCTGCTGCTGTTCTGGCCGCGGTCGAACACCCTGCCCAGTACCCTCCGGGCGGCCAACGATACCCTGTACCCCTCCGTGGTGTCACTGGCTGTGCTGTGGGTCGTGACCATCGGCCTTGGCTATGTGCTGGCGATTCCCTGCAAGCTCGGCCTGCTGGGCGTGTGGATCGCCATGTGGGCGTCGTGGGCAATCCGGTGTGTCGTCTTCTCCGTCCGCTTCGGCAGCGGAAAATGGCTGCACAAGGCGTTGACGAGCCGGTAAAAATCGCATATAATGTATGCAGTTTATTGGAAGCGGGAGTGTTTGCTCATGAAATTATCCCTGGTAGTTCCCTGTTATAACGAAGCGGATAACGTCGCCCTGTTTCAGCAGGCGGTCATCTCCGCCTTTGACGGCTGCGGCTATGATTACGAGATCGTCTTCATTGACGACGGCAGCCGGGACGCCACGCTGCACAATTTGAAAAAACTTTACGCCGCGCAGGAATGCCCCGTGAAGGTGGTATCCTTCTCCCGGAATTTCGGCAAGGAGGCCGGAATTTATGCGGGCTTGCAGCACGCGGCGGGCGAGTACATCTGTCTGATCGACGCCGATCTTCAGCAGCGCCCGGAAATCGTCCGGGACATGGTGAAAATTCTGGACGAGGAGCCGGAATTCGACGTGGTCGCGGCCTTCCAGGATCGCCGGGGAGAAGGAAAGGTGCTGTCCTTCTTCAAAAAGTGCTTTTACAGCATCATCAACAAGCTGTCCAAGGTGACATTGCAGCCCGACGCCAGCGACTTCCGTACCTTCCGCCGCAGCGTCCGGGACAGCATTCTGGAGCTTGCGGAATACCACCGCTTCTCCAAAGGCATTTTCGCATGGGTGGGCTACAGCACCAAGTTCATCCCCTATACTGCCTGCGAGCGGGCGACCGGCACCACCAAGTGGAGCTTCTGGAAGCTGGTGAATTACGCCATCGAGGGTATCATCGGTTTCTCCACCGCCCCCCTGCGGCTGGCGACGTGGCTCGGCGGCGTGACGGGCGTTGCGGCTGTCATTTACCTGATCGTGGTGGTGCTGCAAAAGCTGATTCAGGGCATCGACGTTCCCGGCTACGCCACCATCATCGTGCTGATTTTACTGCTGGGCAGCGTGCAGCTGTTCTGCATCGGCATCATCGGCGAATACGTGGGCAGAACCTTTGAGCAGAGCAAGGACCGCCCGATTTATATTGCCAAGGAAGTTCTGGATTACGAGCAGAACTGACATAATAACACAAAAAAGGAGCAATTTTATGACAATCACAAAGGACATACGGTACATCGGCGTCAACGACCATGCGGTTGACCTGTTCGAGGGACAGTACGTTGTCCCGGGCGGCATGTGCTACAATTCCTACGCCATCGTGGACGAAAAGGTCGCCATTATGGACACCGTAGACCGGGGCTTTACCCATCAGTGGCTGGACAACATTCAGAACACCCTGGGCGGCCGCAAGCCGGACTACCTGGTGGTGCAGCACATGGAGCCTGACCACTCCGCCAACATTGCAAATTTCCTGAAGGTCTACCCCGAGGCGACCGTGGTTTCCTCCGCCAAGGCCTTTGTCATGATGAAGAACTTCTTCGGCGACGACTACGCCGATCGGCGCATTGTCGTCGGCGAGGGCGATACCCTGTGCCTGGGCAAGCACACCCTGACCTTTGTGGGTGCGCCCATGGTTCACTGGCCGGAGGTCATCGTGACCTATGATTCCTATGACAAGGTTCTCTTCTCCGCTGACGGCTTCGGCAAGTTCGGTGCTCTGGACGTGGAGGAAGACTGGGCGGACGAAGCCCGCCGGTACTACATCGGCATTGTGGGTAAATACGGCGCGCAGGTGCAGGCGCTGCTGAAAAAGGCCGCCGGGCTGGACATTTCCATCATCTGCCCCCTCCACGGCCCCGTGCTGACGGAGAATCTGGGATATTATCTGAATCTGTATGACATCTGGTCTTCCTACCGGGTGGAGAGCGACGGCATTGTGGTCGCCTACACCTCCGTCTACGGCCACACGAAGGCGGCGGCGGAGCTGCTGGCGCAGAAGCTGGCGGACAAGGGCTGCCCCAAGGTCATCGTGCATGACCTCGCCCGGTGCGACATGGCCAAGGCCGTGGAGGATGCCTTCCGCTACGGAAAGCTGGTGCTGGCCACCACCACCTACAATGCCGACATCTTCCCCTTCATGAAGGAATTCATTCATCATCTGACCGAGCGGAACTTCCAGGGCCGCACCATCGGCCTGATGGAGAACGGCTCCTGGGCGCCCCTCGCCGCCAAGACCATGCGCAAGATGCTGGAGGGCAGCAAGAACCTGACCTTCACCGATACCACCGTGAAGATTCTCTCCGCCCTGAATGACGACAGTAAGGCTCAGATCGAGTCCATGGCAAACGAGCTGTGCCAGGACTACCTCGCCCGGCAGGACGAGACGGCGAACAAGAACAATCTGGACGCGCTGTTCAACATCGGCTATGGCCTGTACGTGGTCACATCCAGCGACGGCAGCAAGGACAACGGCCTGATCGTCAACACCGTCTCTCAGGTCACCAACACCCCCAACCGCATCGCCGTCACCATCAACAAGCAGAATTATTCCCACCACGTCATCAAGCAGACCGGCGTGATGAACGTGTGCTGTCTGGACACCTCCGCCCCCTTCTCCGTTTTCCAGACCTTTGGCTTCCAGAGCGGCCGCACGGCGGACAAGTTCGCCGGTGTCGAGGAGCTGCGCTCCGACAACGGCCTGCGGTTCCTGCCCCGGTATATCAACTCCTTCATGAGCCTGAAGGTGGAGAGCTATGTTGACCTGGACACCCACGGCATGTTCATCTGCTCCGTCACCGAGGCGCGGGTGATCTCCGACCGGGAGACCATGACCTACACCTACTACCAGAACAACGTCAAGCCCAAGCCGGAAACCGAGGGCAAGCACGGCTTCGTCTGCAAGGTCTGCGGCTGGATCTACGAGGGCGACACCCTGCCCGACGACATCGTATGCCCCCTGTGCAAGCACGGCGCTGCGGATTTTGAACCCATCGGGTAATTCAGGTTTGGAGGTAATCGGGCTATGAACAAGTTCAGAACGGTTGTATCCGTGATCGTCATGGTCATTGCCGCGATCGTCGGGTTCTTCATCGGCGCAAGCCTTGGCGACGCGCTGGGCGGGGCCATTCTGTTTGCCCTGATTGCCGGATTTGCCTGCGTGATCTATACGCTGGACAACCGGGAGCGATAAGCCAATTAGCGCAACATAGTGTAATCCTCCGCATGGACAAAATCATGCGGAGGATTTTGCTATTACAAAAGCATAGAAAAAAGGTAAGCGCTCAATAACCACCCGTGTACAAACCAGGCAGGCTCCCAATTCGGAGCCTGCCTGATAGTCGAGATAGGTGTTCATTCAGAATTCTTGATGGTGAGTTTCTCTTGGATATAGGGAGCCCGGGGCATGAGCGATTCCAATTCCTCGTGGAATGGTTTTCTCCGAAGTATGGAAGCTGTAGCGACACATACTGGAGGTGGGGAAAGGGCTCTATGCCATTCGCCTTTGCGCCTTCTACCAGAGGGTACACAATAGCACTTGCTTCGGTGCATCACAGAACAGCTAGTCCTTCTGCCCAAGAGTATACGGTCGGATGACATTCTCTGTCAGGTTGTTGGAGGCCAGAACTTCCTCATTGTCCAACAAATCCACGGGCTGCTGTTTTGCGTTCAGACCGTAGCACACCGTGTTCTCCAACTTGTTGCTCTTTTCCGGATGGACGGTTTCAGCCATGTGTAATACCCCTCCAGAATGCGCAATTTCTTGTTTTAACGATATTTCGGCTGATATGTGTCGCATTTGTGTTTTTCTGCAAGCGGCTTATTCCGCGACTTGCGGAATCTTTTTGCTTTGTGTATAATCCATGGTGAACCTCCGATTCCTTTGGGTTGCTTCATCCGTCAAGATGCTCCTCAATTTTACCGTGATGTTCTTCTCTTTCCAATTGGCGTGTTTTACGAGTTACAGGAATGCTCCTCTAATTTAGCAATTGATGTTGGTAAATAGTCTTTCTCAAGATAGAATTATTTTGAGAAGACACACAGTAGATGAATTGCGGATTACCGTCGGAGCGCAGGGGCAATTTCTTAGCGGTTTTCTTCTTGCTATTCTCGTTGGGAAGGTTTCAGAAAGAAAAAACCATACTATCAATTATGGAATCGCAAACATCTAGCTCCTTTGTTTTTTTAGCTGCCTGATATGTTGAAAAAACAATTTTGGGGTTTTTGGCGATAATCCATATTTTTATAAACCACTCATCGCTGGTTCTTCCAGTTCCCCGCAGAATTACCTTTCCGCATGAAGAATTCATTAAAATCAATGGTTCCTTAAGTTTAATAAGATTATTATCAATAAACTCTTTTGCCATAATACATATTCTCTCCTCCAGTAATACATCTGCATCCATAAGGGAAAAGAATGATGTAACAATTGCTCCTTCTCCATCTGGGTCATATATAAGAAGTGTATCCTCGTTTTCTTCAGCGCACCAGTCTGAGGGAATCTCATATTTCAGATAATCATCATGAACGAAAGTCATATTTACATCAGTCCTATTTTTTAATATTTTGCAGCAGAAAATCTAAGATACTATTACAATATTGCTGATAAAATACAAGCAAATACTGTGTATATGCTTAAGCTCTGTTGTATGTTTTCTTTAGGGCGTATCTGAAAACTCAAACATCATATAAAAAGTGCACAAAATCGAAAAATGCAGTAGAATAAAAGAAAAACGCATAGGGGTGATCTTATGGCAGCAAGGCGGTATGAGCTGACCGATACTCAGTGGGACAGGATCAAAGATCTGATTCCGCAAGCCAAGACCGGCAGACCACCAAAGGATGACAGGATGATGCTCAATGCCATGCTCTGGCTGGCCAGAAGCGGCGCGGCCTGGGCGGATATCCCTGCACGATTCGGGCCGCATCAGACCGTTTACGAAAAAAGAGTCGTATTATGCGTTCTCGTCCAAGTACGACTGAATGCACTTGAGGAATGCCGTGCCGTACCAGGCGGCCTTGATCTCGCCCACACCGGAGACCTTCTTAAATTCGCTCATGGTGGCTGGCTTCTTTTTTGCCATGTCCGCCAGCGTGGCGTTGGAAAATACCACGAACGCCGGAATTTCCGCCTTTTTCGCCAGTTCCAGCCGCAGTTCTTTCAGCGCGTCGAACAGCTGGGCGTCGTCCGCGGTGAGCTTTGCGGTTTCCGTTACCGGCGTTTCCGGTTCCTGCGTCTGCTCCACCAACATGGTGACCGTTTTGCCCCGGTAGAGAACCTCCCCCGCTGCCGGGGTCAGGAACACGGACTGGTGCTCCTGCTCCGTCCGCAGATACCCTTCCGCCTCCAGATGGTCGATCATGGCGTGAATGTCGCTCCGTGTCCTGTCCTTCAGCAGACCGTAGGTGCTGATTTTGTCCAGCCCCAGCTCCTGCACCCGCTTGTTCCGGCTGCCCCGCAGAATGTTCCCCAGCAGATTCGCGCCCACATTGTAGCCAAGGGCGTCGTGTACCCGCTTCACGCAGGAAAGAATGATCTGCGCTTCCCGGGTGATGTCCACCGACTGGAAATTCCCCTTGCAGCTGCCGCAGTTGCCGCACATCGCCGGGTGCTTTTGACCGAAGTAATCCAGAATGTAGCCCCGCAGGCAGCTTTTCGTCTTGCAGTAGCCGACCATGGCGTCCAGCCGTTCCAGATCCTGCCGCCGTACTTCCTCCCGCTGCACGGCGTCCATTTCCTCGTTGTCGGAGCCGTTGTTGATAAGGAACCGGGCGGTCTGCACGTCTCCGGAGTTGAACAGCAGAATGCAGTCCGCCTCTGCCCCGTCCCGTCCGGCGCGCCCGGCCTCCTGATAGTAGGCTTCAATGCTTTTCGGCATATTGTAGTGAATGACAAAGCTGACGTTGGATTTGTCGATGCCCATGCCGAAAGCGTTTGTTGCCACCATCACGGTCTTGCGGTCGTACAGGAAATCCTCCTGATTTTTGCTTCGCTCAGCTTCGGAAAGCCCCGCGTGATACCGGGTGGCGGCGTAGCCGTGGTCACACAGCAGCTCGCAGACGCTCTCCACCTTTTTCCGGGTGGCGCAGTAGATGATGCCGCTTTTCCGCTTCTGCCCGGCAAGCAATCGGAGAAGCGTCTTGTCCTTGGACTCCGGCTGGATGACTTCAAAATACAGGTTCGGACGGTCAAATCCCGTGACCTCCCGCACCGGACTGCGCAGCTCCAGAATCCGCTCCACATCCTCCTGCACGCTCCGGGTCGCGGTGGCGGTGAACGCCCCAACCACCGGGCGCTTCGGAAGGCTGTCGATAAACTGCACGATTCTCAAATAGCTGGGGCGGAAATCCTGTCCCCACTGGGAGATGCAGTGGGCTTCGTCCACCGCGACAAAGGAAATGTTCAGCTTCTCCACCACGCCGCCGAAGCCCGGATAGTCCAGCCGTTCCGGGGCGACATAGACGATTTTGTACCGCCCCGCCAGCAGGTTGCGGTACGCCGCCTGCATCTGCGGCCCCGTGAGGGTGCTGTTCAGGAACGCGGCGGGAACGCCCGCCCCTTTCAGCGCCATCACCTGATCCCGCATCAGAGAGATCAGGGGCGAAATTACCAGAGTAATTCCCGGCAGCATCAGCGCCGGGAGCTGGTAGCACATGCTTTTTCCGCCGCCGGTGGGCATGATGCCGAATACGTCCTGCCCGGAAAGCACGCCGTCAATGAGCTTCTCCTGCCCCGGCCGGAAGCTGGAATAGCCAAAGACCCGCTGCAATAGTTCTTCTTTCTCCATACCATCACCGTTTTCGCTCGTATGTTTGACGCTATTGTCGCACATTTTGCCGGAAAATGCAAGAGGAAATTAGAAAAACAGCGCCGCGCGATTGCGCGGCGCTGCCTTAAATTTTAGTCATTGCTCTTAAACATATCGGCCACATCACTGATGGTCACGAACGCTTTCGGGTCGATGGAGCGGATAATTGCCCGCATTCTGGAGATCTGGAAGCGGTTCACTACGAAGTAGATAATCGTTTTGTCCGCGTCGGAGTAGCCGCCTCGGGCGGCGATTTTCGTTGTGCCGCACTCGAATGCCTCCATCAGCGCGGCGCTGATCTCCTCGGCCTTGTCGGTGACGATCATGACCTCCTTGGAGCGGTCGATGCCTTCCACCACGAAGTCAACGGTTTTCAGCCCCGCCCCGTAGGCCACGATGGAGTAAAGGGGCAGAATCCAGCTGTGCATCACACTGCCGCAGAGAATGTACAGAATGACGTTGTAGATCATGACAAAGGTGCCGACGGTCAGGCTCAGCTTCTTTGCGAAGATGACCGCCATGACCTCCACGCCGTCGATCGCACCGCCATAGCGGATTGTCAGGCCGCTGCCCACGCCGGAGATCACGCCGCCGAACAGGGCGCACAGAAGCAGATCCTCCCCTGCCAGCGGAGACGCAAAGCTCACGTCCACGGGAAGCACATCCACGATGATCCACGACGCAGCCGAATACACGGCGACGGCAAACAGGGAATAGACGGTGAAGGCCGTCCCCTGCTTTTTCAGTCCGAACAGGAAAAGCGGAACGTTCAGAATCAGAAGGAAGACGGACAGTGAAAGGTAATCCGGCGTGATCTGGGAAAGGAGTATGGACGTACCGGAAATGCCGCTGTCGTACAGCCCCACCGGGGCTAAGAAAATGTTGACGCCAAAGGCGTTGATGCAGCCCGCGACAAACAGGAAAATAAAATTCTGCCACCGCAGGGATTTGGAAAGTTCGTGGATAAGCTGTTTCGTTTTGACCATTCTGCTGCTCCTTCGTGATTTGATTCAACACTTTATGAATAGAATACCATAATCTTATGAACAAATCTACCGATATCGGAAAGCAATTTGATCATTTTTCCCTCCGGGGAAAATCTTTACCGAATCTGATACTAGTTTTTAATAAAACGGTTAAAAACCGTTTTATCCGGCTGCTGCTTCAGCAGCCAACGGCGTAGCCGCAAAAAACGTAAGTCCATACATTTCTCGCCGCCACCGGCGGCCTGCGAAGGATTCGCAGGATAAAATGGTGTTAACCTTTTTATCGAGAAATAGTATGATGTGCACAGCTTAGAGCAAAAAATAAATGAGATACACAGATGTGTACCTCATTTATCTGGTGGGCGAGGCGGGACTTGAACCCGCACGTCCGCAGTGAACACTAGAACCTGAATCTAGCGAGTCTACCAATTCCACCACTCGCCCATATAAGCGCCGTCTCTCAACGACCCGCTTATATTAACACAGGTTGGGAAATTTGTCAATATTATTTTTGACTTTTTTACCCTTTTTATTGCGCCTCCGCCGCCATGAGATAGCTGCTGACGCAGTACAGGGTCTGGCCGTTGTATTCTACCCGCGACCAGCCAACGTCCCGGTTGATGCCGGTTCGGGTGACGACCTCGCCGTTTTTCAACGACGCGACCACCACGCAGTTCGGGTCTTCCACGCTGGGCAGCGACCGCAGATTGACCTCCACCTTGGCGGTGACGAGATCGTTCATTTCCTCAAACTGGGTCTGGATGCCGTCGTCTTCCGGCTGGGTGGGAAGCTCGCCGCTGCCCACCGGCGTCAGATAGCTGCTAACGGCATAGCAGGTCTCCCCCTTGTACTCAAGCTTCGACCAGCCGTTGTCGCTGACGCCGACACAGGTGGCGACGTCGCCGTTTTTCAGCTGGGCGACCACCGTGGCGTCCTCATGCTCCACGCTGGGCAGCTTGCGCAGGTTCACCACGTCCTTGGCGGTCACCTCCTGATTCACCGGGGTGAAGACCGTCTTGATGCCGTCCTCCCCTGCCTCACCGGCGGTGTCTGCCGAGTAGTTCAGGTCGGTGGTCAAGTAACTGGTCACGGCGTAATAGGTGTTTCCGTTGAAGGTGACCTTTGACCAGCCGCTGCTGCTTACGGCAATGCGCGTCGCGATCTCGCCGTTTTTCAGGGTGTACAGCACCGTGCTGTCCGTGTCCTGACTGGGAATGTCGCGGAGGTTTGTCTCCACCTTGGCGGTCACTTCCTCGTTGACTTGGGTAAAGTCCATCAGTGCTTCCGCATCCGGGAAGGCTTCCGCCGGGGGCGTCTCGTCCTTGGGCTTTTCCACCCCGTCGTAGCCGAAGTAAGCCACGTTCATGTCAACAGGCTGGGAAATGCCCGGAACGCTTCCCTCCATGGTGTACTGCCACATCTGGTGCTCGCCGATATAGCTGGAGGTATGCACCGCCGGGTCGGCGTCACCGGGGAACTGCGCCACCCAGATTTTATAATGTTTCTCGATGCGGGAGGTCTCCCACAGGGTCTCGTCCTGAAGCTCGTTTTTCGCGGCGTAGAACATTCCCTCGTAGCCCCGCTGCTCGATGCGCTTCAGGAAAGCCAGCGCGATATCTGTCCGCTCCGTTTTTGACATGCCGTACTGGCGGCTGTCCATGTCGGTAAAGCCCTCGCAGTCGTAGACCACCGGATAAGTGATGGGATACTGGGCGATGAAATCCGCCGTCCAGTCGGCTTCTTCCACGGCTTCCTCCTGAGAAATGGCAGTGGAGAAAAAGTACACGCCCAGCTTGACGCCGTTTTTCTCCGCTTCCTGAAGGTTATACCGGGCGTTGGAGTCGGGAGAAATTTCCCCCTCCGCCATTCCCCGCATACCGACCCGCACCATGGCAAAATCCACCCCGGATGCGGTGGCCTCCGCCCAGCGGATGGTTCCCTGGTACCGCGCCACGTCGATACCATAGGTGGTTTCGTCGGTTTCCTTGGTGGTGCGCTTGGGCTTCTTCTGACAGCCGCCCAGAAGTCCCGCGATCATGACGGCGCAGAGAATAAGCGCCAGAAGCTTTTCTGTTTTCTTCATCATAAGCGTTGCCCTTTTCTTTCTTGGGTTATGCTTAGGGTATCACAAATTGGGGAAAAAGTCTACCCTTGAAATGTGAACGGCGCGTGGGCAATGTTTTCCTGCTGAAAAGAAGAGAAATGCGGAAAAGTCTTGATTTTTTCCGCAACCGCTGATATAATGACCGGGAATCAAAAAGCTATGGAGATGTACCCAAGCGGTTGAAGGGTCCGGATTCGAAATCCGGTAGGCGGGTTCTGCCCGTGCTGGGGTTCGAATCCCCACATCTCCGCCATACACAAAAAGCCCTAGAAACTTGTTCTAGGGCTTTTTATAACTTTTATCTCCATATCCGTGCATTCTGCGAACTATTCTACGGAAAATATATCCTCGGATTATATTGTATTTTCCGCTTATGGAACGTTTCCAGAGTACAAATTGGCAACGGATTGGCAACGCTCATTTTTCACCCCTCCGTTTTTGCTTCTCCCAGAGCCAAGCTTTTGCGGATTCGTGGCGGCGCATACGCATAATCCGCCACAAGCGGGGATTCCAGCCCGCTTCTTTTTTATCTGGTTGGAAGATTTGGGCATAGAAAAAGCACCATGCAATTTTGCACAGTGCTTTCAATCCTTGCCATATTCTAATTGCCAAGCTTTTCTATCTCTTCCCTCTTGCAGTCCAATAGTTCGTTGTTTTTGTCCAGTTCTACAAGGTAGAAAATGCCACCAGTATCACGAATATCGACGACAATTCCTGCGTCGCCTGTCTTGATGACTTTTACATGGTCGTATTCTTTAATCATGCTTCTCCACCTCGATTTTTTCTAAAACTGGTTACAATTCTCGGTTTGCTATCCGGCGTATCCTGTATCCACCCAGTAACAAAAGATCGCTTCTTTGTAACTCCCAACTCCATGTAGATGTTAAATTGAGTTGCCCCACCGTCCAATTCCTTGAACTCCACAGCTTTGCTCATATCAAACTGCCTTGCCATATCATATCGCAGCCTAAGCGGATTATCTGCTGTGTAGCCAACATCGAAGAACTGGTCGGCGTGCTTTGCCCCATCTTTCAAGAAATATTCCGTGTATTTCTTCGGAGTAGTTATACACTCAGCATTCTTTACAACATAGGTCTGCCGTTTCGTTGTTTTGAGCGTCTCCCACCCATCAATATCATTATACTTCAAATCTTGGAACTTTGCAAACGTTTTCGGGGCTTTATTCCCCAAAACATTTGCAAAATCAGCATATTGCCGTTTGTCGGCCTGATAGTTTTTACCAGCTTTCAGCATGCCCGCCCATTTTTCCGGGGGATACTGCGCTTTCTTCTTTTGCTCTTTGGGTCATAGCTCCCAGGGACTGTCTCGCAGTCTGAAAAGCTGGTTTTGTACCTCCGGTACAACATTCGTCCTTCTACCATTGTTATCCATCCTCTCTTAAGCGCTGTGTTTTGGTCTGAATAATCCTTTACCGGATCAAATAACACTAATTCAAATGGATCATATTTTTGCCAGATCGTGACATACTCACTAATCTCAAAATTCAACATTTTTTCGCCTATGCAAAAATCAGTCAACCTTCACCAGCGTATACTCCCGGCTGCCGAAGCCCAGCGCCGCGGCGGCTTCAATGGTGTGGACGCCGTTGCGGCTTTCCACCCGCTCCAGAAAATGCGCCTTGCCGGGGTCGTCACAGCCGTACACCAGATCGATGCACGCCTGATCGATGGCAATGGGATCTGTGGAAACCAGAATGCCCATGTCCGCCATGCAGGGGTCTTCCGCAATTTCACAGCAGTCGCAGTCAACGCTCATGTTCTTCATAACGTTGATGAAAATCATGTTGCCGTGGAAGTAATTCACAACGCTGCTGGCTGCGTCCGCCATGGATTCCAGAAAAGAATCATGATCCACCGTCCAGAGGTTTTCCGGAACGCCCGCGCCGTGGATATACGCCTTGCCGTAGGAAGATGCCACGCCGATGGACAGCTGCTTCAGTGCGCCGCCGTAGCCGCCCATGGGATGTCCTTTGAAGTGGGACAGCACCAGCATGGAGTCGTAGTTTTTCAAATCTTTGCCGACAAAATCTTTCTTGATGACCTTGCCGTTCGGGATATCCAGCTGCATATCGGGGCCTTCGGCATCCAGCAGATCTACCGTGAAATAGCGGCTCCAACCGTGCTCGTCCATCAGCTTGCGGTGCTTCTCGGTGGTGTTGCGGGCGCCGCCATAGGCAGTGTTGCACTCCACGACGGTGCCGCCGACGTAGTCGATCACAGGTTTCCAGAACTCCGGGCCAAGGAAATTCTGATTTCCCTTTTCACCGGAATGCAGCTTGATTGCAATGTTGCCGGGGAGTGTCTTGTCCACCAGCTTGAACATATCCAGAACCTTCTCCGGGGTGATAACAGGAGAAAAATAAACGGTTGCACTCATAAAAATACCTTCTGTCATTTGGTTGGCTGTATTATAATACGGCTAATCCCTAATTGCAAGTATTTTCTCCCATGCGGTTTTCTGTTGAAAAACGCGGGTGGCTATGGTATAGTGATTTTCGACAAGAGATCGGAGGAAACGCACATGAACGACAGGCTGCTGGATTACGCCATCCGCATTCAGAGCATTGCACAGGCGGGGCTTCAATACGGGAAGGACAAATATGACCGGGAGCGGTACGCTGAGTTGCGGGAAATCGCCGCGGAGATGATCTCCGCGAAAACGGATATTTCCATGGAGAAAGTCCGCGATCTGTTCTGCAATGAGACTGGCTATCAGACCCCGAAAATCGATACCAGAGCCGCTGTTTTTATCGACGGCAAAATCCTGCTTGTGCATGAAAATAACGGCACATGGTGTCTGCCCGGCGGCTGGTGCGACGTTGACCAGTCCATCGCGTCCAACACCGAAAAGGAAGTCCGGGAGGAAGCCGGATTCACCGTCACGGCGCAGCGGCTGATCGCCGTTCAGGACTGGCGGAAGCACAACGTTACGAGCTACGTCTACGGGGTCGTAAAGTGCTTTGTGCTGTGCAAATACGAAAGCGGCGAATTTCAGAAAAATATTGAAACAACCGGAATCGGCCTGTTTGGCAGAGATGAACTCCCCATCGATCTTGCCGTGGAAAAGACCTCCCGGGAACAGATTCTGATGTGCTTCGACGCATTGGATAACCCCCTGTCCCCTACTCTGTTCGATTAGCCGTGTTTTTTGGATGCAAAAACCGGCTTGTATTTTTCAGGGCGTATGATATACTGTTACTGCTTTCAGACTATGACACTGGGGGATTCCCATGGACTATAACATTTTACTGGATCTTGCCACGGATTTAGGCTATGAGCTTGCCATGTGCGGTGCGGAGACGTTCCGGGTGGAGGAAAGCGTCAGCCGGGTGCTGAGCAGCTACGGCATCGCGTCGGAAGTGTTCGCCATTCCCAATTACCTGATCGTCACCGTCATGATGGAGGACGGCACCCCCATCACCCGGATGCGCCGCATCGGCTCCCATGGCAACGACCTGGACGCGGTGGAAAAATTCAGCGGCCTGAGCCGCGCCTATTGCAGCCGGCGGCCGGAGCCGAAGGAAGCCCAGCGGTGGCTGGAGGTCGTCCGTTCCCAGCGGCGAGCCTATCCGGTTCCCATCATCTATCTGGGGTATTTTCTGGGCGCACTGGGCTTCGGGCTGCTGTTCGGCGGCAATTTTCTGGACGGCCTCTGCGCCGGTATTTGCGGGATACTGGTAGGACTTGTAATTCGGTTTCTGGACGCGCAGGACACTAACCAGTTCTTCCGAACCATTGCCGCGTCCTTCCTGATGGCGCTGCTGGCCTATGCCTTCGGCGCTATGGGCATTGCAAAGAATCCAGACGCCATTACCATCGGCGCTTTGATGATCCTCGTTCCCGGCCTGTTGTTCACCAACGCCATGCGGGACATCATCTACGGCGACACCAATTCCGGCATCAACCGGATCGTTCAGGTGTTCCTGATCGCGGCGGCGCTGGCGGTGGGGACGGCCACGGCGTGGTCGCTTGCCGAGCGGCTGTGGGGCGCACCGGTTTCCGCACCTGCCGTTGACCATTCCGTTCTGGCGCAGTGCCTGTTCGCCTGTATCGGATGCTTTGGTTTCTCCATTCTGTTCAATATTCATGGCCCCGGGGGCATTCTCTGCACCATCGGCGGCATTGCGTGCTGGGTGGTGTTCTGGCTCAGCCAGCGGCTGGGATTCAGCGAGATCCTCTCCTATTTCTGGGCTTCTCTGTTTGCGTCGTTATACTCCGAAATTATGGCAAGAATCCGCAAATATCCCGCCATTTCCTATTTGCTGGTGTCCGCGTTCCCTCTGATTCCCGGCGCAGGGGTGTATTACACCATGAACTTCGCCGTGCGGGGCGAGATGGATATGTTTGCCTACAGGGGCATGAACACCGCCGCCATTGCCGGTATAATGGCGGTGGGCATCCTGCTGGGGTCTACCGTGTTCCGGATGTACGCCCAATGGAAATCCCGCAGAATGCAAAAGACAAAAACATAAAATTTCAGGGAGGAAGCTGTGCTTCCTCCCTGATTTTATGCCAACTGTGAAAAAACGTCCCCGAGACTTTCGTGCAACACCAGATCGGCATTGCCGTCATAGGGCGTCTCGTCCCGGTTGATGAGCACCAGCCGGCTGCCCCGATAATAATTGATAAGCCCCGCCGCCGGGTACACCGTCAGGCTGGTCCCGGCCACGATGAGCATGTCCGCACTACGGATGGCCTTCACGCTGCCCGCAATGGTCTGTTCGTCCAGACTTTCTTCGTAAAGGACGACATCCGGCTTGACGATGCCGCCGCAGCTGCACCGGGGAATGCCCGGGGCATTTTTGACAAATTCGGCGCTGTAGAATTTGCCGCAGCGGGTGCAGTAATTGCGCAGCACCGAACCGTGCAGTTCATAGACCTCTTTCGACCCCGCCTTCTGGTGCAGGCCGTCGATGTTCTGGGTGACCACCGCAAGAAGCTTTCCCTCCTGCGCCCACTTTGCGAGAATCCTGTGGGTGATGTTGGGTTCAAAGCCCAGCGGCAGCATTTTCTCCCGGTAAAACCGGAAGAAATACTCCGGATTCCGCTCATAAAAGCTGTGGCTGATGATGACCTCCGGCGGGTAGTCGAATTTCTGGTGGTACAGCCCGTCCACGCTCCGGAAATCCGGGATTCCGGACTCTGTACTCACTCCCGCGCCGCCGAAAAAGACGATGCGGTTACTCTCCTGCACCCATGTTTTCAGAGTTTCCAGCTTGTTCACGGTCTTCCGCCTCCATTTCCTTCAGCAGCTTCTTGTCCTGCTTCGACGATAAATCCAGCTGTGCATACATGTCCGGCCGCCGCGCCCGGGTGCGGCGAAGCGCCTGCTTCCGCCGCCATTGACGCACCTTTTCGTGATTGCCGGAGAGCAGGATCTCCGGCACCGCCCGCCCGTGCCATACCGCCGGACGGCTGTACTGGGGGTATTCCAACAGGCCGTTGAAGTGGCTCTCGTCCTCAAAGCACTCCGGGTCGGCAAGCACCCCCGGAACCATGCGGCACACCGCATCCGTCACCGCCATGGCGGCAATCTCCCCGCCGGTGAGGACGAAGTCACCCAGAGAAATTTCCTCGTCCACGCACTCGTCAATAAACCTCTGGTCAATGCCCTCGTAATGGCCGCAGACCAGAATCAGATTGTCAAGCTTGCTCAGGCGAATAGCATCCGCCTGTTTGAAAGTATGTCCGCAGGGGGACAGATAGACGGTATGCACCGCCCCACCGGCCTCGTCGCACACCGCCTCCCAGCAGCGGTATAAGGGGTCAGCCTGCATGATGGCGCCCCGCCCGCCGCCGTAAGGATAGTCGTCCACCTGATTCTGCTTGTTTGCGGTGTAGTCCCGTATCTGGTGGGCTTCGATGGAAATATATCCCCGCTCCTGCGCACGCCCCAGAATGCTTTCGGAAAGCACATCCCCCAGCGTGTCGGGAAACAGCGTCAGAATGTCAATCCTCATCGCTTGCCATTCCCTTCAAAAGCTTCACCTGCATTTGGTTCTTCTCCAAATCGGTGGAAAGAATGAATTCCTTCACCGCGGGGATCAGGTACTCCCGTTCCCCCTGCACGACGTAGACGCTGTTGCCGGGGTAGTCCAGCACCTCTTTGATCTTGCCGATGCACGCACCGTCTGCGTAGACCTCCACGTCCACCAGCTCGGAGGCGAAGATCAGCTCGTCGGAGATATCCTCCCGGTACAGCTCCATGGTTTTCCCCCGAAGCTTCTGGGCGTCCTCCATGGTGTCAACGCCCCGGAGCTTGACCAGATTGCAGGTCTTCTGCACCCGAACGGAATCCATGACGTATTCCCTGCCGCTTATCCGGCAGCGGTCAAATTCGCAGAGCATTTCCGGGCTGTCCAGCCAGGACAGAACCTTGACCTCTCCCCGAACGCCGTGGGTAGTGACGATCTCACCGGCTTCAATATATGGAAGTTTCATTTCAATTCTCCTCTAGGGAACCTCTGAATAAATCGTCTTCGGCTGGGCAGCGAATCTTTTGCCCCATCCGTGCAGTTCTGAAAGCGGGAAATACATACAGTATTCCTCCGCCTCCAGAACTTTCGGCTGAGCCAAAATCTTCTGCCGCCAGCTCTCGCCGATTTATCCAGAGGTTCCCTAACCGCTCAAATGAGCAGATGATTTCTTATCACTTTCCCGGCAAGCAGCCGGGATAACGAAAAATGCGTGACAAATGTCACGCATCCTCGTTTAATCCACGATTTCGACCGTGACCTTCTCGCCTGTGCGCTGGGCTACAGTCTTAATAATGGTGCGGATCTCCTTGGCGATCCGTCCCTGGCGGCCGATCACCTTGCCCATGTCGCCCTCGGCAACACGAAGCTCCAGCACCTTCCCTTCCTCGTCAGAGGTTTCGGTTACGGTGACGGCATCAGGATCATCCACCAGATTCTTTGCCATATACAGCAAAAGTTCTTTCATTGCGGAATTCTCCTTTGCGGATCTTACAGCACGCCGGCGTTCTTCAGCAGGCCGCGGACGGTGTCAGTGGGCTGAGCGCCGTTCTTGATCCATGCCTGAGCCTTCTCGGCATCGACGGTGATGGTAGCGGGCTGGGTCAGAGGATTGTAAGTTCCAATCTCCTCAATGCAGCGGCCATCACGGGGAGAACGGGAGTCAGCGACAACAATCCGGTAGTAAGGAGCCTTCTTCGCGCCCATTCTTCTCAGTCTGATCTTAACCATGAGAGTTTCACCTCCATAAATAATCTATAAATCTATATCGCAAAGCATATTTGCTTACAGCGAACGAATCAATACGGCTTCGGCTCAGAAGCCGGGGAAGCCGCCAAAGCCGCCCATACGGCCCATGCGCTTCATTTTCTTCCCCGCACCGGGGCCGGAGAACTGCTTGATGAGCTTGCGCATCTGCTCAAAGGATTTAAGAAGCCGGTTCACGTCCTCTACCTTCAGGCCAGCGCCTGCGGCAATGCGCTTTTTCCGGCTTGCGCCGATGATCTCGGGCTTTTCCCGCTCCTTGGGGGTCATGGACAGGATGATGGCTTCGGTGTGCGCCATGGCCTTTTCGTCCAGCTTGACGCCCTTGAGGTTTCCGCCGCCGGGCATCTGGGCGAGAATTTCCTCCATGGAGCCCATGGATTTCATCTGCACCATCTGGTCGTAAAAGTCCTGAAGGGTGAAGCGGTTGGATTTCAGCTTTTCCTCCATCTCGGCGGCCTTTTTGGCGTCGTAAGCCTTTTCTGCCTTCTCGATGAGGGTCAGCACATCGCCCATGCCCAGAATGCGGCTGGCCATCCGGTCGGGATGGAACGGCTCGATGTCCTCCAGCTTCTCGCCGATACCGGCGAACTTGATGGGCTTGCCTGTGATTGCGCGGACGGAAAGCGCCGCGCCGCCTCTCGCGTCGCCGTCCAGCTTGGACAGCATCACGGAATCAATATCCAGCCACTCGTTGAAGCTCTGAGCGGCGTTCACCGCGTCCTGACCGGTCATGGCGTCCACAACCAGCATGATCTCGTCGGGCTTGACGGTGGCCTTGATGTTTTTCAGCTCGTTCATCAGCGCCTCGTCCACATGCAGACGGCCGGCGGTGTCCAGAAACACCATGTCATGGCCGTGCTGGCGGGCGTAGAGGACGGCCTCTTTCGCCGTCTGCACCGGGTCCTGCGTTCCCTTTTCAAACACGGGAATGCCCAGCTTTTCGCCGCAGACCTTCAACTGCTGAATGGCGGCGGGACGGTAAATGTCGCAGGCGACCAGCAGCGGGTTCTTCCCCTGCCGCTTCATCAGTCCGGCCAGCTTGCTGCCGTTGGTGGTTTTACCCGCGCCCTGCAGGCCCACCAGCATGACCACCGTCGGGCCGTTGGGATTGATGTTGATATGCTTGGTATCGCTGCCCATGAGCTTGCAAAGCTCCTCGTTGACGATCTTCACGATCATCTGGGCAGGAGTCAGGGATTCCAGAACGTCGGCGCCGATGCAGCGCTCGGTGACGGATTTCGTAAAATCCTTGACCACCTTGTAACTGACGTCCGCTTCCAGCAGCGCCATGCGGATCTCCCGCATAGCCTCCTTTACGTCCGCCTCTTTCAGGCGTCCCTTGCCGCGCAGTTTTTTGAAGGTCGCGGAAATCTTTTCGGTTAAGCCTTCAAATGCCATACTTTACTCCTCAAAGTCCTGAGCAGCTTCGATGATCTCCCCTGCCAGAACTGAAACGGTTTCATCCGGGTACGTTTTCAGGCGTTCCGCCGCGTCCAGAATCGTCCGCAGCGCATTCCGGTTCTTGAGATCCCGGCCGACACAGCCGATGCTATCCTCCATTTTCCGGAGAAGCGCCTCCGTCCGCGTCAGGTTGTCGCTTACGGCCTGACGGCTCACGCCCATCACCTGAGCGATCTCGCCCAGAGAAAGATCCTGATTGTAGCGCAGATCAAAGCATTGCCTCTGTTTGCCCGTCAGCAGTCCACCGTAATAGTCATACAGAAGCGACATTTCCAGCGCGTCCATTCAGAACCTCCCGTGTCAAGTACATTTCCTTGACTGTCGGGTATTATAGCACAGACTTTCCTGCCTGTCAAGTATTTTTCCTGTACACCTGTTAAAATGTTACTTCGCCGTCGTGAGCAAGCAAAGACGCGGAAGTCACGCCCGCAAGCCCCATCACTTCCCGGACCAGCTTACCGCCCTCGTCCGTCCGCAGCTCCAGAACCAGATCAAGAGAATTCTCCGCCAGATTCCGGGACTTGATGCGGTAATGCTTCGCGTATTTTCGCACGGTCTCCACCACAGCGTCCTCCGCGTCGAAGTTATCGGCGTTGACCACAAAGATCATGGGCGCGCGCGCCACGGGCAGCCTGTCCAGAATCAGGATACCAAGGGTCATCACCACAGACAGAATGACCGCCACCTGAGCAAGTCCTGCGCCGCAGATAATGCCCACGCTGATCGACCAGAAGAGGAACATCAGATCCATCGGCTCCTTGATAGCGGTACGGAAGCGAACGATGGACAGCGCGCCCACCATGCCCAGCGACAGCACCACGCTGGACTGCATGGTGAGAATGAGCGACGACGTGATCACGGTGACACCGGCCAGCGTGATATTGAAATTCTTGGAATAGAAGGTCTTCCGGGTCACGACCCGATAGACGAAAAAGATGTACAGTGCCAGCAGGCACGCCACGCCCAGTGCCGTGACCACCGTCAGCGTGGTGATCTCCGTGGAGGCGAAGCCCTCCAGAAAGGACTTTTTGAAAATATCTTTGAAGCTCATAACTCTCTCCTTATCTTGTATATCTTCTGCACAGTGCGTATTTGGAATATGCCGTCTGCCTTAAGTCGGACAACTGGAGGCTCTGATACAGGAAGTCCGGCAGGTAGGCGTCGTATTTGACCTCCAGAAGCTGCTGTCCTAGCGGCATGACCGGCCGGCGGGGTATCCGCTCATGCAGGAACTGACTGACATCGCTGGAGGAAACTAAGTTGGTGTCCAGTGTAATGCGGACGTTGCCGTTCTTGTAAACGAAGGGAATGCGCTCGTATTCCACGATGACCACGGGGTGCAGGCGGCGGGTCATCATCTGCGCCGTGAGCTTTTGGAGAAGGGGCGGCCGATCGGCCACATTGAGCACTATCTTTCCCGCCATCAGAAGCTCCGTCTGCTCCCGGGTCAGCGGGCAGGATGTCTTATGGGTCATCCCCCGCTCCTTACGCTTGCATTCCAGACTGATGCGCTCGGCGCTGCCGTTATAAATGCGGATGCGGAATTTCTCTCTGGGATCGGTGCCGTTTTCATTTTCCAGAAGACAGCGATCGTCATAGTCGTCAAAATACAGGCTGCGGATGGTGTAATGCCCATTCTTCGCGTGGGCGTCCAGAGAGATCAGCCCCGACAGCCGGGTCCTGAGCATGGTCACCTCCGCGCTGCTGATGAGGTATTTCAGCTCATGACGAAAGTTGACCGGTTTTGATTCTCCCATGTCTGCCCTCCTTTCGGCTGCGGTAGATGTCCACCGCAACGATCAGCACCCCCAGCACCATAAATGCCGCCAGCGGTGCGTAGCGGAGAATGGAAGCTTCCTCCGTGGCGTATTCCTCCTCCGCGGCTTGCTGGTTCTGGGTATACTTCAGATAGATGTCCGTGTCCTCCCATATGGGCTGGGACAAATCAAACGGTTCCTCTGTCTTTTTATTATACCAGCCATCGTAGGTGACAAACGGCGTACTGATGTAATCCCGAAGCTCTGGCATGACCTCTCCGGGGCAGACATAATAGCGCAGCCTGACGCCGTCTTCCAGAAAAACAGTGACTTTGCAGTAATGCTCGTTTTTCAGCCACAGGCTGTCCAGAAATTCTATACGCTCCGACAGATAATGCTTCATCCACTTCGCTTCCAACGCGGCGTCTCCCGTTTCCCAACGAAGGCGGTTCATAGCTGCGGCAGCAGAAACTTCCTCCGCGTACCGGTCGATCTGCTCACCCACTATGTAGTCCAGCAGCGGGCGGAATTCCGTTTCATAAACTGACGTCAGGCGGCTGTAAAATACCTCTTTCAAGTAAAGTTTTGCGTACCACTCGGAGCCCCAGATGCCCTCGATACTGGCAAAGGCCATATTCGCGCTGGGCTTCGGCCACGCATATCTGTTCCCCAGCGCAAGATCGTAGTCCCACACAGGCCCGGCGCAGATCTTTCCGTCCGCACCGTCCCGGAAAAATGCCTGACTGCGTATCCCGGCGTCAATGTTTGCAAAAACTTCCTCGATCAGAAATCTTCTGACCCACGAGTCCATGTCAATCAATTCCTGCCAGCTCTTTCCCGTGACCGGGTCAATGCCGTACTCGGCAAGAATGGCGTTTTCCGCCGACTGCCACGTGCTTTTCAGTTCCTCTGTAGAAATGTCCGAATAAAGAATGCGAAGCGCCGCGTGGGAATCCGTGGTAAAATAGGTTTGCTTCCGGGAAATAAAGCGGGTCTCCCAGTCCTTGGACACCAGAAAGCTGCCGTCTCCCGCAATATCGACCCGCTCGGGATCTACCTCGTTCCGCTCGGTCAGCAGGTACAGCCCCGCATATTCGCCGTTCAGGTACAAATCCACCCACCGGCATTCCGGCGTGTAGGGCGGCCCAACTGCGGCGGAAGCGTCCAGAACAATTTTGTTGCGCAGGTGGCTGGAATCGTAGGCATTCGCCAGCAAGATCCACTTTTTTGCCTTGCCCATGCCCAGAAGGTCGGCTCTGTCAGAAAGGGTCATGCTGTATGGCTTTTTGGCCGCCGCCCATGTGGATTGTCCCCGCCCGCCTATGGATTTGACCCGCCCGGAATAGTCCGGGCTTCCGTCGGCCTTGTAGACCCGGATGCGGCCGGACTCGCTGTGGTCAAGATCTTCATGAATATAGTCCATGCTGCCGGAAGCCACGTCCAGATAGATGGCCGCCACATTCCCCGACCGGACAAAGGTAACGCTTCCCATGCTGTCCCCCGCCCCGTTCGTCAGATTGTAGGGCTTGTCCAGAACCAAACCGCCGCAGGACATGCCGTCGGTCAGCACCGTGCCGTCCAGCGCCAGCGTCCCCTTTCCGCTGACCCGGAATCTGACCTCGTCCAGCTCCCCGTAGGACGGCAGGAAAAAGTAGCTTTCCCCGGAATCCGACTGCCAGCAGGTGATCTTCTCCTTCGAGCTGCCGGAGGAAATTTCCAGAGAAAGGGTCGTCCCCTGTTTCGGTTCTTCGTGCCAAGCAAGCAGGATCAGCCCCGCAAGCAGCAGCGACAGCAATATGATAAATCCTCGCCCAAACCGCATTCTTTTCCTCCGATGAAGCCGGTTTCTCAACCGACAAATACCACTTTATTTTTCTGGGGTCTATCTGAAAACCGGAAACATGACCAACAGCGAGGGATTTTTCGCCTGATGAAGCCATTTTTTCGCAGGAATACTTTGTGTATTGCAAGGAAAAATGGTGCACAGCAGGCGGAAAAGACCCGCTGTTTGGGCGTGTTGATGGTTTTCAGATAGACCCCAATATACGATAGCATATTTTATCCCCGGTGTCAAACGGGATGCCGCATGATTTCTACCCGACCCGGTACCAGCGCACTTTCTCCGCTGTGCGCAGAAAGCCCAGCTTTTCATACAGGCGGATGGCTTTTGCATTGGTGGACGCGACTTCCAGTGTCATTCCCGCGCCTTCCACCAGCGACATAAGCGTGTGCATCACCCGTTCCCCCGCCCCGGGTTTCACGGAACACACCGCCAGAAGTTCGGTGTCCTTCATCCAGCCAATACCAAGAAGTTCCCCGGCGCTGTGGACAAAATACGCGCCGCCGGATTCCAGAATTTCCTTTTCATCCCCGGCGGTCTGGGTCGCGGCGCAGTCAACGCCGCGCATCCGCTCGTTGCAGAGCTTTCGCCATGTTTCCGCCGTGGCTTCCGTCACCGGAAAGATGTTTTCCAGCAGCTTCGTATCCACCCACGCTTTTCCCCGCATTTCGTAAACGGCGGCGTGCAGCGGATACTGCGACAATTCCTCGTGGCCCTGAGCATATATCTTCTCCGCTCCCGCCATGCGGCAGAAGGAAACGCACTCCTGCAAAAAGGGCGCGAACCGCCCCGGCTGTACGTCCTGAAAGCGGATATAGGCTTCCTGCCGATAGGGAATTTCCTTTAAGATCAGGCTGGCCACGCCGTCGTCTGTGGCAAAACATGGAAAGTCCTTCATTTCTCCGCCTCCCTCTTTTGTCCCATTATACCACCGAAGCAGTCTATGAGCAAGCGGGAAGCATTTCCAGAATCAGGAAATTCTATTGTGCAATCTGCATATAGAAATACGCTTTCACTGTATTAAAAAAACAGTATACCTTCCAATCTTTTTGCAAAAATTGTAACATATTGGAATAAGCCCTTGATTTCTGGACAAAAAACTGTATAATACCAGTTGTATGGAATTCAACAGTAAAGGAGGTTCGTTCCATGAAGAAGGTCATCTGCAAGAAAACATACGACACTGAGACCGCAACGCTGATCAAGGCTTATTCCTTCAGCCAGCTGGGCGATCCCGCCGGTTACGAGGAAGACCTGTACCAGACGCCCGAGGGCCTGTACTTCCTGCACGTAGGCGGCGGAGAGACTTCCATCTACCCTGCCGAGGATATTGTCCGCATGGCAAAGACCAAGGTAAAAGACTGGATGGAGAAGCATTAACGTAATACATACCGATGGGGAGCCTGTGAAAGCAGGCTCCTTTTTTCTTGACAAAGATGATATTATGGAAGCAGATGAAAGCGTTGAGGGATGAACGTTAATGCAAAAAAAATATTTACTCCCGGTTCTGCTGGCACTGCTGATGCTGCTCAGCGGCTGCCGATCTCAGACACAGCCGGCACAAATTGCCGCTACGACCCTGCCCGTGTATGAATTTACCTCCCGGCTCTGCGAGGGTACGCCCCTCACCGTCACCCGACTGGTGACGGAAAGCGTCTCCTGCCTGCACGACTACTCCCTGAACGTCCGTCAGGTAAAGGCGGCGGAGGCCGCCGAGGTCGTCGTGATCTCCGGCGCAGGGCTGGAGGATTTTCTGGACAGTATTCTGGACGATTCGGATATCATCGATTCTTCCGACGGTACCGCCCTCCTGCACGCGGAGGAAGAACACGGCCACGGTCATGAAGATCACCACCACGAGGACGACCCCCACATCTGGCTCTCCCCGGAAAACGCTAAGATAATGGCCGGAAACATCTGCACGGGACTCTCCCAGAGATATCCCGAATATGCGGACACATTTTCCGCTAATCTGGACGGACTGCTGGAAGATTTGGACGGACTGCAAAGCTATGGAGAATCCAGCCTGTCCGGCCTTAAATGTCGGGAAATGGTGACGTTTCATGACGGCTTTTCCTACTTTGCTCAGGCGTTTGATCTGACCATTCTGGAAGCGGTGGAGGAAGAATCCGGCAGTGAAGCCTCCGCTCAGGAGCTGAAACACCTGATCGGCGTTGTCCGCGAAAATGATCTGCCCGCGATTTTTACCGAGCGCAACGGCAGCACCTCCGCCGCCGGGGTCATTTCCCGGGAAACCGGCGTGACTGTTTATTCGCTGGACATGGCCATGGCTGGTGACAGCTACTTTGACGCCATGTACCGCAACATTGACACCATCAAGGAGGCATTGGGATGAATCTATCACATCACGGCGGTTCCTGCGGCCATTCCTGCTGCCTTCGGGTAGAGAATATGTCCGTGAAAATCGGAACCGACTGCATTCTGAAGGACGTGAATCTTCACGTCCACTGCGGCGAAATGGCCGCCATCATCGGCCCCAACGGCGCGGGCAAATCCACCTTCCTGAAAGCCATTCTGGGACAACGGGAGTACGAGGGCATCATCGCCTTTTCCGAGCCGGGACAGCGAAGCAAAAAGCCCCGCATCGGCTACGTTCCCCAAAGTCCCGCTTTTGACCCCAGCGACCCGGTCAGCGTGTCCGACCTGTTCGCCTGCTGCATGAGCCGCCGCCCCGCTTTTCTCGGCCTCGGCAAAGCCATGAAGGACACGGTGGCAGAGTGCCTTTCCCGGGTACACGGAGAGGAACTGGTCAACAAGCGGGTAGGAACCCTCTCCGGCGGCGAATTGCAGCGGGTGCTGCTGGCGCTGGCGCTGGAACCCATTCCCAACATTCTCATTCTGGACGAGCCGCTTTCCGGCGTGGACGTGGAGGGCATGGAGACATTGATGGACATGCTGGACGAGATCCGCAAGAATTATGACCTGTCCATCCTGATGACCACCCACGATTTTTCCCTGCTGCCCCGGTACGCCGATCAGGTGGTGCTCATCGACCACGGCGTTCTGATTCAGGGCGACCCGCAAACCGTGCTGGATTCCGAGGAATTCCACCGCACCTTCCACATGAGAGGAGGCCGCGCATGAGTATCTGGTACGCGATTTGGGACGCACTTCCCTTTGAAATGCTCCACTGGGACTTTATGAAAAATGCCCTGCTGGCGCTGCTGCTCATGGCGCCGCTGTTCGGCATTCTCTCCACCATGATCGTCACCGGGCGCATGAGCTTTTTCTCCGACGCTCTGGGACACTCCGCCTTTACGGGCATCGCCATCGGCATTATCTGCGGCGTGGCCGCCCCCATCTGGGCGGCAGTCGCTTTCAGCGTGGTGTTTGCCCTGCTGTTTTCCTTCGTCCGCAGCCGCTCCAATCAGGCGGCGGATACCCTGATTGGCGTGTTTTCCAGCTCCGCTGTTGCGCTGGGCATTTTCGTTGCCACCGTGGGCGGCGGCAGCTTTACCCGGTACAATAAATATCTCATCGGCGACATTCTCTCCGTCACGCCGGGGGAGATCGGAATGCTGGCGCTGGTGCTGCTGGCGGTGATCGTTTTCTGGATTTTCTACAGCAACCGCCTGACCCTCACCGCCATTCACCCCCAGCTGGCGTCCTCCCGGGGCATTCCCGTGGGACTTTCTCAGACGCTGTTCACCGCTGCCATCGCCGTTGTGGTGACGCTGTCCATTTCCAGCGTTGGTCTGCTGATTCTCAATTCCCTGCTGGTGCTGCCCGGCGCTTCTGCGCGGAACGTCGCCCGGAATCTGAAACAGTACCACGGTTTTTCCGTGCTGTTCGCGTTTCTCGCCGGGGTCGTCGGGCTGACGGTTTCCTACTATTCCGGCTGCTCCGCAGGCGCGGCCATCAGTCTGGGGCTTGCCGCAATTTTCGCGGTCACCTTCTGTTTAAGAAAGGTCAGAGCGTAATGGATACGGTCAATATTCAGGTCATTGCCCGGATGCACAGCGACTTTGCCACCAAATTTGGCATCCCCCGGCAGAGCGGGCTGGTGGAAGCCCTCCGCTCCACCATCGTCTTCGAGCCGGAATTCCGCAATTCCGACGCTCTGCGGGGCATTGAGGACTTTTCCCATCTGTGGCTCATCTGGCAGTTTTCCGAAGCTGTCCGGCAGGGCTGGTCGCCCACCGTGCGCCCGCCCCGGCTGGGCGGAAACACCCGGCTGGGCGTCTTCGCCACCCGTTCCCCTTTCCGACCCAACAATCTGGGGTTGTCCAGCGTCCGTCTTCTGGGCGTGGAGCAGACCCGGGAATTCGGCACGGTTCTGCACGTGGGCGGCGCGGATTTGATGGATGGCACCCCGATTTTCGACATCAAGCCCTACATTCCCTACGGCGACTGCCACCCGGACGCCACTGGCGGCTTCACAGACACCGCCGGGGATTTCCTGCTGAACGTCAGCTTCCCGCCCGCGCTTCTGTCCCTGCTCCCGGAGGGCAAACGGGACGCCGCCATCGGCGTTCTGTCCCACGACCCCCGGCCCTCCTATCAGCGAAGCCCGGAGCGCGTCTACGGACTGTCTTTCGCCGGGTACGATATCCGCTTCACCGTGGAGGAAAATACTCTGACCGTGAGGGAAGTCCTGAAAAAATAACAGCATCCCGGCGCTTTTCGCGCCGGGATCATTTGTTATCCGTTATGCCCCATGGCCTCCATCTCCGCCTGATGATTCTCGATCAGCCCGGAAAGCGTCTGCGCGTCCCGGAAATAATCGTACACATTATGCACCCGGCGGCGAATCTGTTCGTCAAAGTACAGACTAACTTTGCCCTTCATAACGCTCACAAAATCGTCCAGATACGCATCCAGATCGGTGTAGAACAGGTCGGTCATGTCGTAGATCACGTACCGGTCGTCCTCGTACACCTTGTCCTGCTCCATCCGGGAAAACGGGATGATGTTTCCATAGATGAACGCATACGGGTTCTCCGCCGTCAGCGCGGCACGTTCGTACACGAACAGGTAAACCACTGGGATGCACTGCCCGCCGTCCGTCTGCCCCTGATATTCCGGGAGCGCCGCCATGATTTGCAGGGACTGGTCGCTGCCCGTTCCGGAAAACGCCGCGCCAACCATCCGGTTGAATGCGTCAATGGAATGGTATTGCTGAATCACCACCTGATATTGGATTTCTGCGGGCAGCGTCTCGTCGAACACCTGTTCCCGGGGCGTCTGGACGAAAACATAGGGATCGACCGGGTGAACGAGCGTCCCATCTGTCTGCGCCAGAAGCGCCTGCACCTTCTGCTGGTACGCAACATGCGCCTGCGTCATTCCCGGCGGCTCGTCCAGATAGGTGTCCTCAAAGTAGGATTTCAGGTCGTCGGTAATGCCGTCCAGATTCTGTGCCGGTGCAGGTTCAGGAGGCGTTTCCGGTTCTGTTGGCGCCGTTTCTTCCTCAGACTCAGAAAAGTGGAAGAAACACATCCAGTCGTGGCCGAACAGGAAATCATGATTTGTCAGGACCAGATAGTAACCGCTCTCCTCCCGCGTCCCCCATGTGCCGTTTTCCAGTGCCCGGATATCGTAAGCTTCGGAAATATCCACCAGCATGGTGCCGCCGGAGTGCGCCGGGAAGCGGGTATTCTCGACGCGCACCGTTCCTCCGGACAAAGGCTCCACTTCCCCGTTCCGCCAGCCCATGAGCTTCACCTGCTTCTGGAATTCCAGCGCCTTATCAGACCGGTTCACCACCTCTATGGAAACGATCCCGTCCCCAAGATAGGTTCCTTTCAGGGACAGATCGTCCCCGTTAAGCCCCGAAAACAGCGTCCGGGCGCAGGAGGCCAGCAGAAGCGCGCAGAGCGCCGCCGCCAACAGCAGATATTTTGTTTTCTTCGGAGATACCCGGCTTTCTACATTCAGATTCACACCGGTTTTTTCTTCAAATGTCTGCCGGATATTACGTAAATTATTCTTGGTAAATCGATTCATTCCGCACCTCCCCAAGCTTGCGACAGCTTTTCCCTGAGCAGACGCTTGCTGCGGTACAGGGAGTTGTCCACCTGCTTCACCGTCATTCCCAATGCCAACGCGATCTGCCGCGGCTTCTGGTCGTAATAATACCGCCGCACCAGAATTTCCCGCCCCGGCTCGTCCAGAGAATTCACCGTTTCCAGCAGCTCCCGCCGGGTCTCCTTGCGCATGGCTTCCTCCTGAAGCCCCAGGGTCTGCGCCAGAATGGCCTCTCCCAACGGAAGCTCGCCCCGGCGGGTGATCTCCCGAAAGCGGTCAATGGCGCGGCTTCTCACCACGATGCACAGCCAGCTTTTCAGGCTTCCCTTCTCGGGGTCAAATTTTTCCGGGTGCTCCCAGAGGTAGATGAACGTGTCCGCGACACATTCCTCCACATCCTGAGCGCATCCGACCTTCTCCAGCACCGCGCTGGCAATCGGCCAGAGCAGACAGGAGTATTTATTGATGACCGCGCTCACCGCCTGCTCGTCCCGGCGGGCGATTGCTTCGATCACGGCTTTATCCTTCACGGGCGTCACCTCGTTCCTTTTTTGACCGGTCATATCCATAATACGGCGAATTTTTCAAAAACGCTTTTTTGCGCGGGAATGAAAAACGCTGTCACCTTACTTCGGATGACAGCGCCTCTTCTTATAGAATCGTATACAGCCAGTAAATAAACCCATACACCACGCTTGCAGCCAGACCGTACACGATTACCGGCCCCGCGATGGTGAACATTTTTGCGCCCACGCCCAGAACGAAGCCTTCGGTCTTGAACTCCACGGCCGGGGCGGCGATGGCGTTGGCAAATCCCGTGATTGGCACCAGCGTACCGGCTCCCGCATGCTTGGCGATGTCGTCGTACACGCTCAGACCCGTCAGCAGCGCGGACAACGCCACCAGCGTCATGGACGCGGCCGTACCGGCGTCCTGCTTTTCCAGTCCCCAGGCGCCGTAGCAGTTCATGAATATCTGCCCGACCACACAGATCAGCCCGCCGATCCAGAAAGCGTTCAGGCAGTCGCGCCACATGGGCGATTTGGGCGCCATCCGTGCGACCAGAGCACCGTATTGTTTTTCCGTCATGTTGAATCCCTCCGGAGGTAGCTTTCCCCGGAGAATACAATCAATTCATCATTTCCGCTTCGTGCAGGTGCTTTGCCAGCTTGCAGGCGACCTCGGCGCAGCGGTGGGCGGCGATTTTTTCAAATGTAGGATAGTCCATTTCCGCGCTGTCGTCCGCTTTGTCGGAGATGGCGCGGAGGATGACGAAGGGAATGCCGTTGCGGTAGGCCGTCTGGGCGATGGCCGCGCCCTCCATTTCCGTACACAGTCCCTGGGTGTTTGCCACGATTTTTTCCTTCACCGCCGGGTCGGCCACGAACTGGTCGCCGCTGGCGACTCTGCCCACCCGGGTGTGACCCGGATTCACCGCCTCCGCCGCCGCGAATGCACAGCCAAGCAGCGTGTCGTCGGCAGGAAACGCGATGATATCCATCCCCGGAACCTTGCCGAAGGGATAGCCGAAATGGGTACAGTCAAAGTCGTGATACATGGCGTCCCGGCTCACCACCAGATCGCCGATATCCAGCTCCGCGCAAAGAGACCCCGCAATACCGGTGTTCACCAGATGGGTCACGCCAAAGCAGTCACACATGATCTGCACGCACAGCGCCGCGTTGACTTTGCCCACGCCGCATTGCACCAGTACCACGGGAAGCCCCATCAGCACGCCCTCGTGGAAGGTACTGCCTGCTTTCTTTGTGGAGGCCACCTGCTCCATTTCGGAAAGCAGTGTTTCAACCTCCACATCCATCGCGCCGATTATTCCTAATTTTGTCATCATATTCTCCTTATTCCGGGTAAACCAGCCGGTTGTCGTCAATGTTCTCCAACAGCGCGGCGTATTTTCTGCCCCAATAGTTTGCCATGGACAGGTTCATGTCCAGGTAGTTGCCGCAGTCTTTTGGACTTGCACCCGGCACCTCTCCCCGGTAGTCCCGGATGAAGCGGAAGCAGTCCAGCACCAGCGGAACAACGTCTTTGGATGTATAGTCCCCGGTCAGCAGGAGGTAAAAACCCGTCCGGCAGCCCATTGGGCCAAAATAAAGCACCTTGTCTTTCCATGTCGGCTCGTTTCTCAGGTAGGTTGCCGCAAGATGCTCGATGGTATGCACCTCGGCGGTGTTCATCACCGGCTCGTCGTTGGGCTTCGTCAGGCGCAGGTCGAAGGTCGTCACCGTCTCCGCCCCCACCTTATCCTTCCGGGAGACGTACAGCCCCGGCTGCAATTTGATGTGGTCAATGGTAAAGCTGGTTATTTTTTCCATGTCATTCCCTCCGTTTTCTACGGAAAAGGATACCACATTCCAGCCGTTATTGCAAGCAAAACCGCCCGCAACCAGTGGTTGAGTCCATTTCAACCGCCGGTTGGGAAAAAATTCTTCCCATATTAACGAACATTTTATAGCTTTTTCGTCCCGGTTATGGCATGATATAGGCAGTTGCAACGACTGATACCCTTCCGGCAAGGCAAAACGCCCTGCCATGTACTTCATTTAAGGAAAAGGAGATCAATAGAATATGGAAGAAACATTGGGAAAGCGGATCGTCTTCCACCGCAAGCGTCTGGGACTGACTCAGGACGCCCTTGCGGAGCTGATGGGCGTCACCGCGCAGGCCGTGAGCAAATGGGAAAATGACCAGTCCTGTCCGGACATCGGCGCACTGCCGAAGCTGGCGGAGATTTTCGGCATCTCCACTGACGAGCTGCTGGGGGTCGAACGGAAAGAGGTTCACCCCGCCGAGATCGTCCCGGCGGACGGGGAAGAAAACGACGTACATAGCCATCCGGAAATGACATGGGAACTGTCTCTGGACGACGGAAAGAAAGGCGGCATCGGCCTTGCCGTCTGGATTTTACTGGTGGGCGGCATCATGCTGACATCCTATCTTCTGAACTTCCACGCGAAGCTCTGGGACGTAGTCTGGCCGTCGGCGCTTCTGGTGTTCGGCATTTTCGGGCTGTTTCCCCGATTTTCCTTCTTCCGGCTGGGCTGCTCCCTGTTCGGACTGTATTTTCTGATGAGCAATCTGAACTTTGCCCCCTTCCGACTGGGGCGGGAGTTTCTTCTGCCGGTTCTTCTGCTGCTGTTCGGCGGCAGTCTGCTGGTGGACACTATTCGTAAGTCGAAAAACGGCACGCACAACAGCGGCTGCTTTTCCTTCCACCCCACCAGAAACGGCGGCCGCAAAAAAGAGCACTGCACCTGCACCGGCAATTTCTTTGACTGCGACACAGCCTTTGGCGAGAACCACTACACCATCCTCCTGCCCACGCTGGGCGGCGGCAGTGCGGACGTGAGCTTCGGCAGTTTGTCCGTTGATCTTCAGAAATGTGAGCATCTCGGCGAAAACTGCACCGTCGATCTGAACTGCGCTTTCGGCGAGCTGGTGCTGATCGTCCCCGGCCGCTTCCGGGTGGAGCCGACCAAGAGCGCCGCGTTTGCAAGCGTATCGGTTTCCGGCGCGCCGGATGACGATGCGGCAGAGGTCATCCACGTCAACTGCGATGCCAGCTTCGGCGAAATTTCCATCCGCTACGTATAATTTTATCGATTTTTCCATGCGCGGACTTTCCCCGAAACTATGGGAAGTCCGCGCGTTTGCTTTATCGCCCGGAAACCCGCGGTTTCGACCTGTTTCTCTTTTTTTACCTTTTCTTCCGATTTCCCTTGCTTTTTTTCTTTGTCGATGGTAGAATACTATTGACTATACCATAAAGGCAGGGATGAACTATGGCTAAGGACGATTTCGACATGGATTTCCATTTCGATGATGACGACTTCGACCCCAAGGCATTTTTGGACGGCGAAGACGGCGCAGATATAGATCTTTCCGAGTTTGACGACGTGCCTTCCGGCGGTGACAAGCTGGATGAAACCGTCGCCGACGGATACGACGACGAGCTGGATCTCAGCGGTCTGGGTCTGGACGATGATTCCGATGAGACCGTTGACGAGCTTGATCTGGACGATATTCTGTCCCCCAAGGCCGTTCGCCGCAATTCTCAGGAGCATGACGATTTCGGCACCAACAAGCAGGAGGACGACTCGGACTTTGATGGGACGGAATTTCTGGACGACGAGGACGATCAGACGCAGGCCGCACCGGAGGATGATTCCGACTTCCAGTCCGCGCCCGAGGATGACACCGATTTCCATGACGAGCCGGAGGATGAAGACGACTACCCGGATGAGGAAGTCGAGGACAAGCCTGCCCGCCGCCGGAAGGAAAAGCCTGAAAAGGCATCCAAACCGCCCCGCGAGCGCAAGCCAAAGGAGCCGAAGGAAGCGAAGCCCAACGTCTTCACCAAGCTGTATGACCTTTACTTTGCTCCCCTGACGAATAAGGAAGCGCTGGAAGCACCTGTAGACCCCGCCAATCCCCGGCGTCGGCGCAGGAAGACCAAGGCGCAGATCTTCAAGGAGGTCTACCTGCCCCCGCTGATCGCCTGCGTGTGTCTGATCCTGATCCTCTCCTTCGTCATCGGCGCGATCTCCAACGCCATCGAGCAGAAGCGGGTCAACGACGCCATCAAAAAGAACGAGATCGAAGCCTCCATCAGCAGCGCCAAGGCGGCGGAGGAGGAATATCAGCGGATTATGGACGAGGCCGCCGAGCTGGCCGCCAACTATGATTATGAGGGTGCCATTGAGAAGCTGGATTCCTTCCCGGATATTGCAAACTACCCCGATATGAGCACAAAGCGCGCGGAGTACGTCAACGCAATGAATTCTCTGGTTGAGTACAAGGATTATTCCCAGATTCCCAACCTCAGCTTCCATGTGCTGATCGCCGACCCCGCCCGCGCCTTCAGCGACAAGGAGCTTGGCGGAAAGTACAATCAGAACTTTGTCACCATCGACGAGTTCTCCAAGATTCTGGAGCAGCTCTACGCCAACAACTACGTACTGGTGGACTTTGATGACTTCGTCAGCGTCGGGCAGACCGTTAACGGAACCGATCAATTCGAGGCCAAGTCCATTTTCCTCCCTCAGGGGAAGAAGCCTCTCATGCTCACCGAGACCATGGTCAACTACTTCGAGTACATGGTTGACAGCAACAAAGACGGCGTGGCCGATGCCGGCGGCGCGGGCTTTGCCAACAAGCTGGTTCTGGATGAAAACGGCGATATCAAGGCTCAGTATATCGACAGCTCCAATAACACCCTGACCGGCAATTACGATTTTGTCCCCATTCTAGAGGACTTCATCAAAGCCCATCCTGACTTCTCCTATCGCGGCGCCCGCGCCATTCTGGCCGTGACCGGCAGTCAGGGCATCTTCGGCTACCGCTGCAACACTTCCTACGTCAGCACCAAGGGCAACGACTTCTATGAGCAGGAAAAGGCCGGCGCTATTGCCATCGTGGAAGCGCTGAAGGCCAAGGGCTACCGTCTGGCATGCTACACCTACGACAATAAGAACTATCGTGACCTGAATTCCGCGGGCATTACCGCCGATCTGCAAAGCTGGACGCAGCAGATCAAGCCCATTATCGGAAATCTGGACACCTTTGTCTTCGCTCAGGCCAGCAATCTGTCCGACTACACCGGTACTTCTTTCAACGTCATGTATACGGCCGATTTCCGTTACTTCATCTCCAACGGCAAGGAGCCGAAGACCGAGGTGAATAACACCTACGTCCGTCAGGATCGTCTGATGGTCACCGGTGAGACCATGGTCTGGTACAAAGAGCGGTTCACTGACAGAGGTCTGTTCGATCCCAACATGGTCGTGGACATGACCGCAAGAGGCAACAACGTTCCCAAGGCAGGTTAATATGACATTGCGCGCCGGAGAATTTCTCCGGCGCGCTTCTTCAGGAAGGTACTGTTATGGATATCAAAACCGGCTTTTACCGGCATTTCAAGGGCAAACTCTATGAGGTCATCGGAACCGCGACCCATTCGGAGACGCGGGAACCGATGGTGGTCTACCGCGCACTGTACGGCGAGTATGGCCTTTGGGTGCGTCCCGCCGCCATGTGGAACGAGACCGTAGACCGGGACGGCTATCATGGGCCAAGGTTTCAGTATATCGGGGACAAGCTTCCGGAAAACGGGTGACGCGCTCCCCTTCTAGACGCGCTGACTCCGGTAGTCTCTGGGCGTGCATTGGTAAAAGCGGCGGAACTGTTTGGTGTAATAGCTGGGGTGGTCGAAGCCGCATTTTGCCGAAATTTCCGCAATGCTTGCCGATGGCATGGAATGCAGCATTGCGGCGCTGCGCAGCAGCCGGTGCTTCAATAGATACTGCACCGGCGTATCGCCGATGGTACGGTTGAAGCACCGCAGGCACTCCCGTTCGCTTAAGTCGGCCGCCTGCGCAATGTCGCTGAGCTGGAGGGGCTCAAAATAGTGGGTATGGATATATTCCAACATTCTTTCAATGCGGACGGTGTCCGTATTTTTTTCTGACCTTTGGGTGGGAAGCTGGGGCGCAAACGCCTGAAAGCAGCTCAGCAAAATTCTGGAAAGCCGCTCCCTGACCGTAAACTCGCAGGCGAAGGCATCCGTTTCCAGCGCGGAAAAAGCAGCCTGAAAGTCTTCGGCCAAATTCTGTCTCCCCGTGCGCCAGACCGTGAAGCCGGGAAACGCCAGCAGCGGGTAGACATATTTTTTGTAAAAGGCGGTCGTGTTTCCGCCGGAAACCAGAACATGGGAAAACACGGCGGAGTGCAGCTCGCAGAATGGGTCGCCGATGGCGTAATGGAGGATGTCGCTGTTGATGAGGGCAATCTCCCCCTTCGCCAGATGGTATTCCTCGCCGGGAACCAGCAGCTTCATTGTGCCTTCCTGAATGTAAATGATCTCCAGCTCCTCGTGCCGGTGCCAGATGATAGCGTCCGTGGGAAGGTCGCTGAGACGGCACAAATACCCGGCGCAGGGAAATTCCGACGTCCCGTGAGGATTCAGTTCCCGTCTGGCCGCGTCAATGTTCAGTCGCAATTTTGAAGTGCGTCTGCGAGTCTCAGCCGTCTTTTTGCTCCACTTCCGCAGTTCCGAAAATGGGAAATACATACAGTATTCCTCCATTTTCGGAACTTTGAATTGGATCAAAAATCCTGCCTGAGACTTCTTGCCGAATTGTGCGGTGCTGCCCAAGATATAAGAGAAGCCCGGAGGTTTTTACCATGTTTCAACTTCTGCTCATCATCATTTATCTGTCCTTCATCAGTCTGGGACTGCCGGATTCCCTGCTCGGTTCCGCGTGGCCGACCATATATCCCCAGCTCGATGTGCCGGTTTCCTATGCCGGTATCATTTCCATGATTGTTGCGCTGGGAACCATCGTTTCCAGCCTGCAAAGCGACCGGCTGACCCGGCGGCTGGGTACGGGGAAGGTCACGGCCGTCAGCGTGGCCATGACCGCCGTGGCGCTGTGGGGATTTTCCGTCAGCAATGCCTTCTGGCAACTCTGCCTGTGGGCGGTTCCCTACGGGCTGGGCGCGGGAAGCGTGGACGCTTCCCTGAATAACTACGTGGCGCTGCACTACAAGAGCAAGCACATGAGCTGGCTGCACTGCATGTGGGGCGTGGGCGCCGCCTCCGGCCCGTACATCATGGGCTATGTCATGACCAGCGGCGGCACATGGAACGCAGGCTACCGCACCATCTCCGTGATTCAGCTGGTGCTGACCGTGGTGCTCATTTTCAGCCTGCCACTCTGGAAGAAGCGCCCCAAGGTCGTGGATACCTCGGGAAACGAGACGGAAGCGAAGCCCCTTTCCCTGAAAGAAATCCTGCGGATTCCCGGCGTGAAAGAGGTTCTGGCCTGCTTCTTCTGCTACTGCGCCGTGGAGCAGACCGCCGGACTGTGGGCAAGCAGCTACCTGACGCTCCACAAGGGCGTCCTCCCGGAGACTGCCGCCTCCTTCGCCAGTATGTTCTTCATCGGCATTACCGCTGGTCGTGCCATCAGCGGCTTTGTCACCATGAAGCTGAACGATACCCAGATGGTTCGTCTCGGGCAGGGGCTGATCGGGTGCGGCGTGATTATTCTGTTTCTGCCCCTCGGGGCGACCGCTTCTCTGGTGGGTTTTGTTGTCATCGGCCTTGGCTGCGCGCCGATCTACCCCTGCATCATCCACTCAACCCCGGCGCATTTCGGTGCGGACAGGTCTCAGGCAATCATCGGCGTTCAGATGGCCTGCGCCTATGTGGGCACCTGCCTGATGCCGCCGCTGTTTGGTCTGCTCGCCCAGCATATTTCCGTTTCGCTGCTGCCTGCGTATCTGCTGGTGATTCTGGTGCTCATGGCCGTCATGCACGAAAGTCTGATCCGCAAAATTGCTAAAACAAAGCAGGCCGCATAGAAAACCCGCCGCAATATTTGTAGAAATTGCCAATTGACCGATTGTTACTATCGGATGATATACTTGTGGTATGTGAAAAATACCGGGAAATCAAGGAGGAATCCCAATATGCAATCCTGTTTTGACGAAGTGAAGAAAAATTTTGGTTTCGGCTGTATGCGCCTTCCCATGAAGGGCAAGGAAGTGGATTTTGAAGAAACCAGCAAAATGGTGGACATGTTTCTCGCGAACGGCTTCAACTATTTTGACACCGCCCACGGCTATCTTGACGGCCAGAGCGAGATCGCGCTGAAAAAGTGCCTGACCTCCCGTTATCCCCGGGAGGCGTACATTCTGACCAACAAGCTGTCCGGCCACTACATTGAGAAAAACGAGGACATCCGTCCCTTCTTCCAGAAGCAGCTGGAAGCCTGCGGCGTAGATTATTTCGATTTTTACCTGATGCACGCCCAGAATAAGGATTTGTTTGCCAAGTACAAGCAGATGCACGCCTATGAAACGGTCATGGAGCTGCGGGGCGAGGGAAAAATTCGCCATTTCGGCATTTCCTTCCACGATAAAGCCGAGGTTCTTGATCAAATCCTCACCGAATATCCCCAAATTGAAGTCGTCCAGATTCAGTTTAACTACGTCGATTACGAGGACACTTCCGTGGAGTCCCGAAAGTGCTACGAGGTCTGCTGCAAGCACGGCAAGCCCGTCATCGTCATGGAGCCGGTAAAGGGCGGCTCTCTGGTGAATCTGCCGGAGGACGCGCAGAAGGTGCTGGATGGGCTTCACGGTGGCTCCAACGCCAGCTACGCCATTCGCTTCGCGGCCAGCTTCCCCGGCATCCGGATGGTTTTGTCCGGTATGGGCAGCACGGAAATGATGGCGGATAACTGCGGCTTTATGAAGGATTTTCAGCCGCTGAACGAGGAAGAGCGGATGGCCATTGCCAGAGTCTGCGCGATTTTCCGGGGACAGGGTCTGATTCCCTGCACCGGCTGCCGCTACTGCACCGAGGTCTGCCCTCAGGGCATTCCCATTCCCGACCTGTTCGCCTGCATGAACACAAAAAAGCAGTTCCACGACTGGAACAGCGACTATTACTACCAAGACGTCCGCACCAAGAACGCCGCGAAAGCCTCCGACTGCCTCAAGTGCGGCCAGTGTGAAGACATCTGCCCCCAGCACCTGAACATTCGGGACTTACTGGAAGACGTGGCAAAGGTGTTTGAAAAGTAAGGGCGATTCATGCGCCATGGAAAGCCCCCTGTATACAGCAATCCCCCGGACATTGCTGGGTGTACGTAAGACAGTATTGCGCTAAGATTGACGAAGCGGCACGAAACCGCATGGAGCTGATTGTGCCAGAGCTGGCAAAGCAGTACGGCGTGACAGAGCAACTGAAAGCTGAAAACCAAATGGAATGGGAGGAGATTGTGAAAGCGGAATTGATTTATGATTGAGCGAGAAAGTCCGGGCAGAAAACTGTTCGGACTTTTCTCATATAGTCCAAAGTTGCGGTAGAATTGTTCACAAGTTTTATGGTACAATTTGAATATGAAAATTGAGCAACAAACTGGAATTTGACAAAGGAGAGTGATTGTATGAAAAAGAAAATTGTCATTGCAGTAGTTGTGGTTGCCGTTCTTGTGGCAACTACTGTTGCAATGTATTTTGTCAATTTTTCAAATGATATTCCAGACAAAGAACTTGTCTACCTACAGTTACAGTTGGATGGAAAAGATGAAGCATTCGTTTTGAGCCAATTCAAAGGATGTACACGAGAAGAACTTGTACAAGATTGGGGTAATCCAGACGGTATGCTATCTGGTTTTTATGGTGATATCTGGGTAATGACAGAGAATGAAAATATTATTGTCTATTACTCTGCTGACTCCATTGTGGAACATATCAAATTGGAACAAAACGAACAGAACAAGTAAATAAATTCCAATTTGTCGAACTGATAAAATCCCTTTAGGAACTAAAGGGCGCACTTCTATACTCTCCTATCGGGAGTATGTGCGTCCTGCGGAGCTTCATTCCCGGTCAGCAGAAGAAAACTGCCCGACCGGGAATGTTGCGTCACTTCGTTCCGTCAAGGTGGCTACACCCCCTTGCGCCGCTTATGCGGCTATCCCTTGTGGACTTGCCATCCGCAAACGGTTTTGACAAACCGTTTGCCGCCAGCAAGTTTGAAGATTAGACATAAACAAATCCTCCGCATGGTCTAAGCCATACGGAGGATTAACTG